>VFQN01000712.1_pt1 | contig 59934 bp, 84 predicted proteins | sample 3512371 | NCBI WGS metagenome assembly VFQN01 (sample SAMN10412370, study PRJNA504923) | tailings metagenome | isolation source: Replicate 2 from Balatoc abandoned mine | place: Philippines: Itogon, Benguet | collected 2017-08-28 | reverse complement strand
AGCACTGCAAGGGGTGTACATGCAACGGTTGATCCGCCCCCCTTGGGCACAAGCACTGCAAGGGGTGTACATGCAACGGTTGATCCGCCCCCCTTGGGCACAAGCAATGCAAGGGGCGTCCACGCAACGGTTGATCCGTCCCCCTTGGACACAAGCACTGCAAGGGGTGTACATGCAACGGTTGATCCGCCCCCCTTGGGCACAAGCACTGCAAGGTTACAGTTACAGTTACAGACCCCTATGGGGTACGTCCGGAGAGCCAAGGGTCCATAAGGACGAATAGTGCGGTAATAATGCAAGGGGTGTCCATGGGCACAGGGCCACAGGCCATGGCCGGCGCACGTCGCAAGAGCTCTCCCTAGCCTAGCTGCATCCCCACCAGCCACGACCCAAGAGAACCTTGACACATCTTCCCTTGCAGGCACGTATTTCTCCCCGAGCGGTAGGTTACCGATGCCTGCCGTGCCAGGTAAGCGACCAGGCCCGCACCGCCTCACGTCTGCGGCCCGAAGCGGGCCCCTTTCCGTCCTATGGAAAGCCAGGTTCACAACTGCATTACCGATCCCACAAGGTACACCAGCCACAGACAGCTGTAGCACAAAAGTGCCACTCCATTGCGCATTGGGCTGCCAGGGACGCCTCAACCCCATTGATGCACAAGGAGGTGAGAAGGGATCGGAAAGGCCAGCGGCAACGCTAAGCCCAACCAGCACACAACACCATTTAACGTTCAAACCCAGTACCGTACACCGGTAAAAACGAAACCGTCAGCAAGGCAAGTCCATGGGCATAGGGAGACATGACGGCGACATCCTGCTTCAATTAAGACTTGGGCCTGCTCGGGCTAGCAGGCTTGAAGCCTTCCGTCGTACAGTAACCGTTGAACATGGTGCTGCCGGGTGCTACCAGTGCTACCTACAAAGTACATAGGACTCCTCAGCAAGACAGGCATGACGCTATCAGCCAGAACCGCATGAGGACAAACTGAGGACAATGAGGACAAACTGAGGAGTAGAGTGCCAGCAAGGGTGAGAGCAGTTGTCCTGCTCAGGGGGGAATCCTGTCGGTGGTACGACTTCAACCACCCCGTCCAGACCAGGCGGTCCCCAGCACCAGCCAGCACCAACAGGGTGAGCAGAAATGCTGGGAATGGACAAGCTGTCGGTTGATAGCCAGTCAGAAAACGGCGCTTGGCAAGTTTCTGATGGCGCCTGGCTGTGAACGACGGAGACCTGCACCGCCGTCGCTGTGGTCTGGACGAAGGGGCCCCTGTTGCTCCATGCACGTACACGTGGCAGGAGACTTCGCTTTCACTACCAGCAACTGCTTATGCGCCAACTAATTGGTCATAACTCCTAACGGTGCTTTGTGCAGTTCCTTCTCACTGCTTCATGGCTGTTGTTCGGTACGACCATAGTGTGACGAAGCGGACCCAGCCAGCGGCCTGCTGTACATAACTAAGATGTTGGGCTGCACAATATATCTCCATTAGATGGGCGGGATGCACGCACGTATACAGCAATAAAGGAGGACACAGGATTGCTGGGTATGAATGTACTTTCAGGCGAACCAACTTTGTATGGTCCAGGTAAGTAACTGTTTTTGACAAATGACACGATAGGTAGCGGATAGGTTGGAAGTCACAGGAGGCCATGGAGGCTTGGGGCAGCAAGTCGCGCGGCGCCCAGCCAACGTCCACCAAGGTATGGCGGCGAAGTAAGCAGCATAGCGTCCACCTTATTTGTCTCAAATGCAGTGGGGCGATTTTTGCAGGCACGCCTGCAGCTGGTCCTCGTCCTCCTTGCGATGTGCAATTTGCTGCGGGAGCCCAAATGGACATCATGTATACCAGCTGCAGGTGAGTGACTTCAAGTGCGGACGTCTGACAGCCACGACTGGCAAAATGCCACGCACTTTGACAAGCATTTGCGCTGACCTTCGCAGGGGCTCTCGCTTGCTCTGGAGTCATTTGGGCTGCAGATAAACACAGTGCCAATATGGGGCAAGGTCCCTGGGAAACGGTAAGTCGACGCAGTCTGTCGTGTCATGCAGCCGTGTGAGGAGCTAAGGAAGCCTGTCCCCCCGCAGGTAAAGCAACAGCTACTGTTCTTCGGCTCCATATTATTGGGCAGCATAAATGTGTATCTGGAGCCGTCCGAGCGCGTCCTGCAAATTGTGGTCGCAACCATGCTAGGCCCTCAGGTGCGCCGCGCGTCTAGCCATACTCCGCCTGCTAGTGTTTGGGCAAGCAACATGGAGCTCTGATCTGCATATGCTGCTGGTTGCCGTAGGATGCAACGTCTCGCCTCAGCGGCGTCGTGCAGGTGGTGCAGACGCTCGTGCTGTGCGCAGTCCAGCTCACGGCCCAACCGGCCGAATCCAGCGCTGCTGGCCTTGCCAAGCAAGTGGTCTTCCTAGTTGCTGCATGCACGATCGGGATGGTTGGCCCTGCAACTTCACTTCTAAGCGTGCGGGGTGCTAACCCCCACGCGTCAACACCACTTGCTAGTCAACCAAAGCTGGCTGTCCAGCGGCGGCACAGCCCTGCCCATGGCGCCGAGTCAGCCCTCAAATCTCAGGTTAAAACGCTACTGGGAGAGGCCACCAGTGGGCGAGCAGTAGCACCATCCGGGGAGCACCTGGCGCCTCAGCGGGCTGGCACTCTGCTCGGCGTGGCTCCACCCTTGCTTCACGATTGGACGGCACTGAGTACGGAGGCTGTGAACGGCCCGACCTCTCCCAGCACTCCCAGCAGCGACTGCAACATCATCGCGTCGGGAATGGGCAGGCCAGCGGCTGGCTCAGGGCCAGTGCCGCATCCGGTGCAGGGCACGGCCCCAGCTGGATTGACCAACGAAGGCGGCGTCGGCTCCTGCAAGCAGCAGGCCCTGGCGTGCCGCCCCTGCGCCACCTCCCACGCTTCCACCTCGTGCCAGACGGACGATGAGCTGCTTTTGTGGCTGTTTGCATGCGCCAGCAACGCCACCCCAGCCGGGGACGACCCGCGCCCGGAGCGCAACAGCCCGGGGGGCTTCCAACCCCCCGGGTGCAGCAGCGGCAGCCACACACAGCCAGCTGCTGGGCTTCACAACAGCGGGGAGTGGGGCACATTGCTGAGCCAGGCGGGTGGGTGGAGAACTACGGTGGAAGGCTCGCGGGCTCGGGGGGGCACTGGGCTGGGCAAATTCGACAGCTTCACGTCGGTCTGGTCGCGTGCGCCCGGGTGGACGGTGGGCGCGCACCGCACCTCCATGGGGCTTGAGGACGGGCAGGCGGCAGTTGAGTCGTTTGGGCAAACAAGGAGCAAACACGAAGAGGCCAAGCACGCTCCTGGCGGTCAGCATACTCGGACCGCCGACGCGTGGATAAGCAGTCCGGCTCGGCCAGGGGCAGCGCTCAGGGACGCCCATCAGCTGCTAGAACAGCAGCCGCCGCTGCCGCAGCAGCAGCAGGCGGGACCGCTCTCTTACCGGGACAGCTCCTCAGAGCAGCTTGTGGCGCAGCCCTCCCCAGCGCCCCGTTCCCCAGCTGCACCGCTCACGGCATCGGACACGCCTCGCGCTGCAGTCGCGCGGCCACCGACGGGCGGTGCACCAGCATCAGTAGCTGCCTCCGCGGACGAGGGGTCAGGGCAGCCCTTCGGCAGCCGTGGCAGCGGATGCGCAATCGCTGCCGCCGGTCCCATCACTGCTATCACCACCACCACTGGCTGCGCGGCGGCGGTGCTGAGCCGCATCTCGGCCGCCAAGCTGCGGCAGCGGCCGCGACGCTGCCGCACCATGACGGAGCTGTCCCCGCAGCGCAGCCGTGTGCTGCTGGAGCTGGCGTCCGGGGCCAACAAGGTGAGCACGGCCACCAGTTTCGCCAGACGCATGCCCAAGGGAAAACATCCTCCAGTTTTGCTCCCCCTGGCTTTGCAATTTTGCATCTGTAACCTTGAAACTTTCGTGCTAGAGGCCTAATGCAGCGGTTAGCCTTCCTCACTGTCAATTTGCACCCACCAGGCCCACGCGCTGCCCCCGCCGGCGCTGAACGACTCCGGCCTCGGAGCTGCGCCCGTGGAGCCACCCTCGCCTTTCAGCGAGGACAGTGACGACGAGCGCTCGCAGCAGCTGCACGCCCTGCGCGTCCTGCGCCGGAAGCACCCCGAGCTGGTCGCCTCCCTGGACCGCTTCGCCTCTCTGCTGCAGCGCCGCAATGCCGCGGTGGCCTCGCAGCCCGGGTCGGGACCCGGTCCCTCGCGGCCGGGTGCGGCGCCTGTTAGGTCCGCTGGGGGTGCGGAAGCGGTCCAAGAGGGTAGCCAGGAGAGGCCGGGAAGCGCACGGCAGGCTGGGGCGCATGGGGAAAGGGAGCAGCGGAGGGACAGGTGGGATGTACCCATGCGCCGTACGCACAGCTTCACGCAGTCTGGGCTGTCGGGGGTGACACCGCAAGGTGCTGGACTGGTGCCGGGGCATGGTGGACCTGCAGGGCAGGGCGAGGGCCAGGCGCTGGTGGCCAGTGTGCTGCGGGCGGCGGCGGAGGCAGCGGGGCGAGCCGAGGGGGCAGGCGCGGACGACAGGGGGAGGCGGCGCGGGCCGCCGCCGCCTAGCCGCATGACTTCTGCGCGGACTAGGGAGGAGCCGGAGGATGTGGAGCCAGGTCGAGGGGATTGGGATGGGCAGAGCCAGGCGCCAGGCAGCGGGGAGGTGGAAGGCCAGGACCTGGTTGACCAGGTAGCGGCACCTGGCGTCGCAGCGGAAGTTCCGATTGCATTAGATGCTGCTGCTGATGCTGCGGCAGCAATAGCATCTGCAAACACATTAGCACCCCAAAGCACGACGTCGCCAAGGGTGGTGTTGGAGGGCAGGAGCTTGCCGTCGCTGCTGTCCGAGTCGAGCACTAACGAGCATGGCTTGGAGGGGCCCTTAGATACAGGTGCAGGCGCCTTCAGCCGGCCCCGCTTCCCGCATATGCGATCGTCGCTGCAGCTGACGATTGGGCACGGCAGCGGCTCCGGCGTGGTCCCCGGCGAAACATTAAGCGCTTCAGGGGAGACTCCGCACCATGGCGTGGGCCGGGGTACCAGCAGCAGCGTCGGCGGCGGCGTGCCAGAAAGCAGTCTGCGCTTTTGGCAGGCGGGGCCCATGGGGTCCAGCCATTCGGCCATGGCTCGGTCGCACTCGGACGGGGGACCACCCTCGGTTGGTGCCGGTGGCAACGCGGCAGCAGGGGCACCAGGGGCCGGGCCTTTGCCGCACCAGTGTCATCGCCGGGCCTCGCTACTACAGGTGGGTTGGAAGACAGTAGAAGATGGTCCCGCACTGTGGTGTGCTGCTGGTGTGGCAGCAGCGCTTGGTGCACGGAGGAAAACCTTGAAGTAGTGTGGTGGTAGGGGTCATGCTGGCCCCTGCGTCTGTAGCAATGCCTCGTATGCATCTTTGGTACGCTGCTGAAACCCGTTGTGAGCTGGACGCCCGCAACATGTTCTGTCGCAGGCCTGGCACACCATGGTGGCCCAGTCGCAGCAGCAGCGCCGGCAGCAACAGCAGCAACAGCAAGGTCCGGTCGAAAGGTCGCAAACCGCACCTGGCGGCGTGACGAGCAGCTCCCAGAGCCGCCGCCGCAGCAGCTCGGGCGTGCCACCCTCCGACGCAGCCTCCGCCTCCCAAGGACCCGCGTCCACTACCAACAGCCGCAGACTCCACGATGGCTATTCTCCATCCGTCGCCGCACCCAGCAGCAGCTCGGATGCACTCCCACCGTCCTCTCCTGCAGCATATGCGTCGCATGACCCGCGTCGCTCCGACAGCATCAATTGCGCAATCCCTCTTTTGAGCGGCACGGTACCTCATGATTCACATACCGGCTTGGAGCGGCTCGCGGATTCGCTCCACTCGCCTTCGGCCGCGTCACGCAGGGCGGCGCAGGTCTTGGCGGTGGCGATGGCGGCGGGCGGGGAGGGCAGCGACGAGCGGCCGCAGCGGCTGTGCAAGAGCCTCAGCAAGCGGTCTTTTGCGCGCCTCGCGAGCTCACACTACCGGCGGGTATCTCGGACCAAGTCGAGGTTTGCGCTGGTCAAGGTACGCATGCTGTGTGCCAGTTGCCACACGGTCAGAGGAAGCCCAGCTGCACTGGCCTCGCCATGCCCGCGCCGAAGCGTTACCTCACGTTCGTTGCCCATGCCATAATGATTCACAAAGGCCGCCGCTGCGATGGTTCTGCAGGGTGACGCCGGGGCGCAAGCGGACGGCGATGGAGGTGACAACAGCGCCGGCGTGGGGTCTGCCCCGGCGTCTATGGCCGGCACATGGCCGGGCGCAGAGGGGAGCGTGGCGGGGTTCACCCTGAGCGGCCGGCTGCACGGCCCCGTGGTGCGCAACATGACCACAGGGTCGCTCTCGCCGTCCGTGGCATGCGGCGTGCTGGACAACGTGGCGGAGGAGGCGGAGGACGAGGCGGCGGCGCTCACGGACGACAGGATGGGGCTGGCGGCTGTGCGCGGCAGCACCACCGGCAGCTGTGCGAGAACGAGCATGGGACACGGCAGCGCCGGCGGCAGGACGCAGGGCGGAGGAGGCAGCGGCTCGCAGGTCGGCGACATGGCGGAGGCTGCTGGGTTGTCTGTGAAGCTCTCGGAGCACGGCAACGCATGCGGCGCAAGCCGCCGAGTCAGCGTCGCTAGCGGCGCGACTCTGGCGGTGGCCGGCGGTGCACGGGCGGCGGCGCGGGTGCGCGGGCTGCGGCCGTCGGACGGTGGCGGGCTGTACCGCCGAGGTGTGGGGCGGTCTGTATCGGAGCTGTCGCTTGCGGGGCTTTGCACGACGCGGCGATGGAGTGTGGCATCGCCGGATGTAGCGCTGTACGACAGCGTGAGTCAGTCGCTGGCACGTGGTCGGGCCTCCGCCGACTCGGCGCGCACAGCGGGACTGTGGCAGGATCCGGACGAGGGCCTGCATGGCCGGGGTTCAGCGTCGGCGGGCGCGCAGTCACGCTGGCGGGCGTCTGTCGGCGGGGCAGCTGGGCAGGCAGCGGCGTCGACGGCAGCGGTGGCCGATGTACCGGCGCATGGACTGCAGGGTACTAGGGGCGGTGGAGGGCCTGGGGAGGCGGAGGACGGCAGGAGGCAGCAGCAGGGTGGAAAGGCCAGGGGGTCAGGTATGTCGGAGGCGGATGCCGACTCGGATGAGGCGCTGTTGGAGGTCCTGTCGGGCGCGGCGCGCAGAAAGCTGCCGCTGTGGAACGCAGCCGCCAGTGGCGGCAGCAGCAGTGCCAGCTACTTCGACGGCGACGTCGGACAGGGGCCGGCAGACCTTGTGGCGGAACAGGCGTCGACGGCGTCGGGCGCCCGCCGCGTCGGAGACAGCCGCCGCCTTGGAGGGGTGGAGCTCGGCAGCAAGAGCTCCAGCTTCCGCTTCGCCGCGCCAGTGGTGCCGCCCCGCGTGCCGCCGTCGGTGGCCGCGGCGTTGCCGCCGGCGGTGGGTTTTGCGGTCGAAGAGACGGACGAGCCGGGGTCGCCTTTCACCGCCCCTGCCTCCTCTTACGGAGAGCAGCACCGCCGGCGCCTGGGCTTGACGCCGGCCGGCGCCGGCTTCGTCCCGGCCTCGCCGCGGCCACCGCCGGCGGATGAGGACGACTTTCCGGTGCCGCCGCTGGCGCCGCCGGTTGTTTCGGAACGCGAGCGCACACATGCGACAGAGCACTTCAGCACTCATTCACATCATCTTCACCATCACCGCGGCGCCACAGAGCCCGGGAGCCGTGGGGACGTTGCGGCCAGCGCTGGGGCGGCGGCAGCAGCGGGCACGTCCGCTGCCGCCAGTGCGCCGGGCGGTGGCAGTGCAGTTGCGGCCCTGTCTGCGCGCAACCTGCTGCACCACACGCAGCTGCTCTCGGAGCCGGTCCGTGAGGTGCACACGAAGCAGCTGGTCATGCAGATGCCCAGCCCCTCCCCCAGCCAGCTAGGCCCCATCGATCCGCTGAGTGATACTGAGGGGTCCAGCTCGGGCCCCGCCGTCCTTGCTGCTATGGCAGCCGCCCCCGCCCCCAACGGTGGCAGTGCCCCAGGCGGGCTCGATGGACCATCAACCGTCGCCCCAGTGGGCCAGGGGCTCACTGACAGCCGCCTCAGCAGCAGCAGCAAAATCGCCTCAACTCCGCTTTGGGGACAGCACGCGGCCGGCGCCGGAGTTGGTCCCGCGGCGCTCAACGACCCCTTGCCGCGCGCCCTCGTGGCCACACGCCTGTCCCTTTCCGCCGGCCCGCAGCATGGCATCGCCCAACACGCCGCCGCCATCGTCGCCGCCGCCGCCGCCCCTGCAAACCGCGCCGTCAGCCACCTGCTGTCAACCAACACCCGTAAGAGCTTTGGCGACGAAAGTGTTCCCGACGCCGACACCCTGCACGCCGTCAGCGGCGACGAAGCGCCGCCCGCAGCGGGCCTCAGCGGTGGCCGCTCCTTCACCCTCCCCCAAGGCATGTCCCAACACAGCTACATGCCTCGTGCCGCGCTACCTGTTGTGGACCCTCAACTTGTGCGTCGGACCAGCGGCAGCGGCAATGGCAGCACAACGGGCATGGCTGGGATGCTAAGCACCGCTGCGTTGAGCAGTGAGCTTGGTGGCAGCGGCGTGGCGATGGCGGCGGCGCGGTCCACGCGGCACGCGCCCATCACTTCCTCCGCGCTGCACCACGTAACGGGCAGCAAGCTGCTGAGCCTGGGCGCGGGGCTGGGCGGGGACAGCCCCGAGGCGGAGGTGGAGGACGCGGTGATCGCCAACCGGCGGCTGCTGGACGAGCGGGGGGTGCTGCTGGAGGAGGTGAGGGGCATGGGGTATCGTGGCTTAGGGGCGCTGTGCGGGCTGGGGCTTGAGGACGGTCTGCGGCGCGGCGCATGAAATGTCCCGGCCGCAAGGATTCTGCTTCCTCACTTCTAATGTTAAAGCGTGGCACAAGCGGTGCTTGCTTTCCAGGCAGCGCCAGTTGCTTGGGCATGCGGGCACAGCGGCTGGTATCTGGTCGGAGTGAATACTTGGCGACGACCGTCCCAACCGCCACTCGTGACTGAGCAGCTCTTATGCATACCGGGTTACCGACTCGTTGTTGGCCGCCCGCCCTTCCCCCGCCCTGCTACACACACAGGTCCACATCGACAAGGTGTTGGGCTTCGGCAGCATGGGCATGGTGTACCACGGCCGCCTGTACGACACGCGGGTGGGTGGCTAACCCGTACGGCAGCGAACGAGAAAACCTTGCGCATGGTGCACATAGTGCACATTGTATATTTGGCAGGTGAAGCGCCATGCGAGCCTCAGTGCCCAAGGGTTGTCATGACGCAGGTTTGATGCAGAGGACACCGTGCAGCAAGAAGGCCTGCGTCAAGAGCGGTGCTTCCCTTGCGTCGGTTCGCGAAAGCCGAGTCAACATGCCTCCTGTAAGACGCCGGCGCGCATGCAACGAGACCTCAACCCTCGCCTGGAACTGTCCGTGCAGGTGGTGGTGAAGCTGATTGAGCACGGCGCCGGGGTGCTGGGCAAGGAGAAGGAGCGCGGCAGGCTTGCGCGCGTGGAGGCCTGCCTGTCGCGCATGCTGCTGCACCCCAACATCGTGCTCACCTACGACGCCTGCACGGGCAACATGGCGGCGGGGCGGCTGGCCAAGATGGGGGCCGGCGGGCGCGGCGGCGGCGGCTACCTGGGCGGGCGGGGCCGGCGGCAGCGCTGCATGACGGTCATGGTGCAGGAGTTCTGCGAGCTGGGCACGCTGCGGGACGCCATCAACAAGCGGAAGCACGGGCTTGACGGGTGGGTGGTGCCGCGTGCAAGAGTTGGAGCGGCTTGGTGTGACGTAAAGCGAGTGGGACGGGTGGGGGCCGCGTGAAGCAAGTGGGACAGCGGGTGTGTGGGCTAGGGGCGGTGCACTGTAGTTGGAGGGCATCTCGGCTGGAAGGCACTTGACGCAGCCAGATCCGGCTTGAACGCCTCGCCAAGCATACGCAGACCTTTGCACCCTGGAACCTCTCGATCATGACCCGCTTTCCAGCTGGTTTACAGGTATCCGCTCTCACCGCTTTCCTTGTCACTCCTTCCCTTCCGGCTGCGCCCCCAGCCGCCCCGAGTCGCTGCCGCTGCTGTACCGCGTGGCGCTGGACGTGGCCAACGGCATGAAGCACCTGGCGTCGCTGCGCGTCATGCACGCGGACCTCAAGGCGGAGAACGTGCTGCTGACGAGGGCGGAGGCGGGGCCGGACAGGCCGCACGGCTTCACGGCCAAGGTAGGAGCGAAGGAGTTAGGAGCAAGGACACACTGCGGACGGACGCTGGAGCCTGGCTAGTGCTTTTGGATTATCGAGGGGCTTGTTCGTGTGCTGAGGTGGAGTGCACCGCCGGCGTATGGGCCCTCCCTGCGTGGCACTGTGCCCCGTCCTGCCCGCCACGTTACCAAGCCACACTTTCCCCAGGGTGGCTTACGTATCCTCCTTTGCGTGAAGGTGCCAGCGGTTCCCCTGTTGCCTTACGACACAGTCCTTCCTTACGTTTCGCACGGTTCCCTCGCCACCATCACCACCACCGCGACGCCCTCTCCCCCAGGTGGCGGACTTCGGCCTGGCCCAGGTGCTGCCCCCCCACGTGGACCAGCTGCGCCAGGGCATCCACGGCACCGTGTCGCACATGCCCCCTGAGGTGCGGTGCGGTCGTCGCTTGGAGGCAGCTGGGGAAGGGGTTATCGGCAAAGCGAATTGGCTGGACCGAGTGTAGCAGTGAGGCATAGGCAGTACGCTGGTCTGCGCAGGTGTCCCTGTGGTCTCGGCCACGTGCCCCTGGCCCTGTCCTGTCACCTTCCTTGCGCCTCCAGGGTTATCCCACCCGCCCTGGACCCACCCTGCTCCCTGCAGGCCATGAAGGACACCACGTTCAGCATGGCCACCGACGTGTTTTCCTTCGGGGTGGTGCTGTGGGAGCTGTACACCCTGGTAAGGGAACGGAGTGTCGACAGTGAGACGCAACTGAACGCTTATTTGATGATTTCCGAGTGTGCACAGCTGTATGCCATTTCCGCTCACATTCTATACGTTGAACACCGGCATGCGGCGGCTGCGCGACGACTGCACCCACACCCGCGACCTGCCACCGCTCGCCGCATCCTCAACCCGCCCTTGCCCCACCTGCTGCAGGAGCGGCCGTACCGCGGCATGGCGCCCCACGAGGTCATCGAGGCGGTGTGCGTGCGGGGCGAGCGGCCCAGGTGGCCCGAGGGCAGCCCGCCGGAGCTGGTGGCGCTGGCGCACGACTGCTGGCACACGGTGCGGGGGCAGGGGTGGAGGATAGGCAAAGGCGTGTTGGTAGTCCGCGAGCTGCAATGAGCGAGCATGCATTTGAAGGCGGGTCACAGGCGTTTGCTTCTTCCATTGGCTGATACGTACCTTGACTCGTGTCACCTACCCTGCTGGCACCGTCATCCAGCGTTGGGTTGTACACCGCCGCCTTGGCACCCAACGTGCTCCCGGTCGGCGTTGCCGCCCACTGTCCGTCTTGGTGCGCAGGACCCCTACTGCCGGCCCTCCTTTGCGGACGTGGTGGAGCGGCTGCGGCAGCTGCTGGCCCCCACGCACAACCCCGTGTGCCGCCGGGAGAGCACGGTGGGTGGGGGTAGGTGGTACAGGGCGGCCTCCGCTAGCCGCACATTGCCGACGGCATGACGCCTGTGGCCTGGCACAACGCATTGGCCTGCACTCACACACACATGAATTGTTCGGCACCGTTTCTCTAGCCAATTTGAAGCGCGCTGCACGCTTTCACGTCACCCGTGCAGCACGGATAGCACTGGCTGCAACCCAACCAACATCGCACCTGCAGCCGGGTCCCCATCTAGGAAGCACCACCTACATGCTGTCCGCTACGTAGTGGCCTTGAGGCGATGAGATATCCCAGATAAATGCGAATTGAGGAATCCCTACTGTATCATCTATGCAGCTGAGCGGCATGACGGAGGAGTCGGACGAGCTGGAGGCCGCCCTGCGCGCCCAGCGCCGCCAGGGCAGCATCCGCGCCTCCGGGGCCGCCGCCGCCGCCGCCGCATCCCCACTCTCGGGGCCAGCAGGCGGCGCGCTGTCCGAGGCGGGCTCGGAGCTGGGCCTCCCGGGCGGGAGGCACCTCACGGCCATGGCCTCCAGCGGGAGGGGCGCAGGCACGTGGGAGGAGGGCGCAGGCGGGGCCGGGAGCGTGCCCAAGGAGGCCCCGCGCGACCCGCTGGGGCTGCTGCTGTGGGCGCTGTGCCAGTACCCGGCGGACGCACCCACGCGCGTGGCGGGGCCGTCGCCCGACTCGGAGCAGTGGGTGTTGAAGGTGGGTATTCTGGTTGCAGGTGGGGCAGGATGTATCAATTGGAGGGGTGAATAGGGTGGGCCTAAGCGTGGCCATGCGCTGGTGGTGGACCATGGGGCATACATGCGTCAACTCACGCCTGTGGAGTTGTAGGTGGTTCCTTCACACCCCCGATGTGGTGCCGGACCTGTGACGGCAGCTTGCCACTCTTACCACCACACTTGGATGACACCCCTGCCTCTGCCCCCTGCCCCCGCCCGCCATGCCCCCAGGTGGAGGACCTGGTAGCGGCCTCCCGCGAGCACGAGGCCGCAGCCCGCGCCGCCGAGCTGGCGGTGCTGGGGTCCAGCTCCAGGGAGGGCCGCGCCGCTGCCGCCACGCGCAGGCAGCACAGCGCCATCCAGGACTAGGGGTGTGCTTTGAGTGGTGGCGGTGGCACCCACCGCCAAGAGGATTAGGAACGCTTCGGGAGCGGACGGTGGAGGTCAGGTGGGCTGTATAGAGGTGCGGGATTCCAGGTGGATGAGAGCCATGCGTTAGGGAGCGCGGAGCTGGGGGTAGAGTGCTGCGTGGAGTGGCCAGAGGGACGAATGAAGGGCATTTTGACGATCGCTGTGGGAGCGCGAGCATGAGAGCTTACGGTGCAGGGAGGGGCGCACTGCAGTTGCTGGGTTGCTTACCCCCACATGCCAGAGGTGGCACACCGCCACCCCAGGCATTAACAAACGCACAGCTGCTCAGGGTGCGGTGTGCACGGGGCATGCGGCGCAGCCGCTGCATGAGGCCGGGCTGAGGTTGCACCAGCGTGTTGGCCGGTCCCTCGTTTGCCTTCCGTGTCATTTATTCATCCAGTTTTGTTCTGCAGACCGAGAGTGCGGCAGGAACTAATGGGCCGGAAAACGTCTTCCTCCCTCTTTCATGTTGGTGCGCGTCGGTGGCTGCTAGTGGGCAACATGTGGTAGCCCCCTCGGTCCAGTGGGGCGAGGAATAAAGACCCGTCGATGGGGGCGGTAGTGCCGCGGGCCTCCTGACGGTGTCCTATGTAGGTGCCCGAGGGCCCAGATTTCATGGCAAGGCAACACTGGCGTTGTCTCGTCGTGTGCGGGTGCACAGAGCTCGAGGGCTGTGGTTGTGCGGGCGGGAAGCCGTTTGTGGCTTCACCCTTAATACGTGACTGCCTGGTGCCGCTTGTGGCGCTGCAGGGCATAGGGTGTGGTTGAGTATGCTGTGGATTGGCGCCGTGCCAGGTGTGTTTGGAGTGAGGGAACTCGCATGTGCGTGGGTCAACGAATGGTGAGCGGCACATATGTGAGCAGACGGTGCAAGAGCGCTTGTTTCCATTGGTGTGATGCAAGCACTTGCCCCGCAGTTTTGGCAGTGTGGCCGCCAACGTCTCGTTGAATGAGTGCACTGACCCAATGTCATGAAATCTCGCACCTCGCTGTCATCCTGGGGCTTGCGTGTGGCAGCAACGCAGCGTTCCATGTAGGAGCGTTGTCAGTAGCAGCGGCGTTTGATGGTGGGTGTTGAGTTGAAAGTTGCAGAGGCAGTGTTCCTTGGGGTAACGACGTTACTTGCGGCAGCTGTGTGCGTGCTGTCTAGCGGACGGTAGAGGCTTGCGCCCGGCCGAGAGCGAGACTGCACGTGCTGCCGACAGGCATTAGGCAGGACTTGGGGGGCCACGCGTGGTACCTTCGCTAGTGAGCGGCGCTGTGCATACCGTGTCCGTTGTGTGCACGTTGGTACGGGTGCTGTTCGCCAACACCAACGCCGTGCATGCCGCATGCCGTACCCAACGCTGCCTGGGCTGACGGAGATGCCTCGTGTCGGACCGGGCGTGGCTAGACATAGTAGCATGCAAGGACACGTGTCTGACTACGACGTACCTGTATTACGGTAGTACTGAGCAGTGCTGTCGACAGACGGTGTCCCTTTTTGACTTACTGTGTGCCTGCGTCCTGCGGTGGTGATGGCTGACGCTGCCCATCGGGCCGCAGGCCGACAAGACGCCGCCCAGTTTAGGAACGCGAGTGGTATTGCCGTTGTCAACACGTCATTAGGACACTAACATTCCAGCGGACGAGCAGTAGCTATGCGCACTCGTCTGCCCAGTGGCGTTGGGGGGCGTGATGTTTTGCATTCAGGACTGCCGCCCCACTGTAGGCGTGGCAACTGGCAAGGCTCGGGGTACAGTCGTGCGCTATGTGGGATGAGAACCCGAGGTTGGAAGCTTAGAGGAACTTGCCTGCTGCCTCGGTGTGGTGCAGGCATGCGCAGGGGGTTCCTTCGCGGGTGCTGCGTTTTGCTGTTAACCGATGGGCATCTCGCACGAACCAGCATGTAAGGCGGTCTGCCCCCCCGGCCACGGACGGCTCCCCCTGCGTAGCCCTAATTCCAACCACGGCCCCATCGGCGTTGGCTTTGACAAGCTACACCTGCGCATCAGGCACCCCAGTGACCCCAGACGACGCCTCTTTCGGCGTTCACTCGCGCGCTATGCCGCCACGTTGGCCCCCTTCCCCCGCGCCCCAATCACACCAACTCTCAGCCTGGACTCGGGAGCCGAGCGGCCGACTGCGACACCCCAGACCGGTCTACCTGGCGACATGCCCCACTCCAACGAGGTCTCACACAAAAATGCGCAACCTCTCTTGGCTGGCAACTGTCTCCCCGCACAAAATGCGCAGCGCGCACCCGCACCCTGCACCCCACGCGGTGCTGGTCCTTGGGCACCAGCAGCTGTGCCGCCCAACCTCTGTGCCTGACAAGGCAACAATGCCCGCTTCGCAGCCGTCCCTGTCATGTCTCTGGCTAGGACGGCTGTCCTGGAGCCCACGGCCCCAACTCCCCATGCTCGACCATTCCTGCCCCTCATTAACCCACCAACCCGCGGAACACCGTCGGCTCCCCCGCTCTGCCTCCCGGCGCCATGCCCCACTGACACCTGCGCCGTTTCCCGCCCCGCGCATGGCCCTACCGCACTTCCTTCCCCCCGCCCTCATGCGCCGCTGCCCGTGTGTCGTTGGCCCCGCTACCGAACCACACCTCGCACCGTCAGCGACGGGCCCCACCTCTGCCGCCCCTGCCCACCCCCGGCCGCCCCTCAGTCCGCCGACGCCACGCTCTGCGGCTCGTACCGCTCCAGCCTCTTGCGCAGCGTCGCCACCTCCTGCGCCTTGCCCTGCATCATGGCCTTCATCTGCTGGAACTGCTTGCTCTCCTGCAGTGGGGCACATGGGGCGTCGGGAGGAACGTCAGCAGGGCCGGGGCAGGGGCCGGGGCGTGGGAGGAGGCACAACTACTTATCATCGAGTGTGGGGCATGGGTGGGGGACAAGCCCGGGCAGTGAGGTGAGCCACACAGGGCCAGGGGCGCTGCCTGCACAGGACGTGACGCAACGTGGCGTGGCACATGGGAGATGGGACACAGCGGTCGGCTTTGCTGCAGCGCAAAGTCTCCGGTTTCTAGGGCACAAACAACCTCGCAACACTGGGTGCACAGTACCATATCCAGGCTCGCCACGCACCTGCAGCTTGCCGTTGAGCGCCTCGTTGGCTGCCCGCAGCTCCTTGTCCTTGAGCGCCAGCTGGTTGCGGGCGGACTGGGGGGCAGGGGGCCGGGGCCAAGGGTGCGTCCAAGCGGCAGGGCCGAGGCATGGGCTGTGAGCAACCCGGGAGGCAGAAGCTTAGGCGGAGGCGAGGATAGGAATGTATGGCCGAGACGGGCGGGGCCATATAAGGGCGGCAGCAGCCGCTAAGAATGAAGCAATGTCGTGCGTGCACACGTTGTAAACAGGGCAGGGAAAGCTGCCAACAGCCAAGTCACCAGTCTCAAGCCGCTCGCCGCGCCGACAGGTCTTTCCCACCGCTCTCGCCACCGCAACAGGCGCCTGCTCCCGTTATCACCACCCGCTCTGACCCCCTCTGACCCCTTCCGCGACAACCCGACAACCCGAGTGCAGGCCTGCGTGTGCCCCGTGAGTCCATGCATGCCAGCATTCAGCGGCCCGGTCCATCCCGCCCCCAGCCCTGCACCCGTTACCCTGCGGCCCGCCCACCTCCAGCTCCATCTGCAGTGACGACAGCTGCCCGCTGAGGCCGCCCGCCTTGTTCTGCAGCGCAGACACCTCGGCGGCGGTCATCTGGCTGCGCCCGGCGGCGGCGGCGGACAGCGCAGCCATGTCGGCGCTCAGCTTGGCCAGCGCGGCATCCTGCGGACGTGTCAGGGCGTCACAGCTTTGGTTTAGACGGGTAGAGCCGTGTCACAGGGGCCAAACGTACTGCTACTACGGTGCGTACAACCACTGTGTGCTGTGGATGTGGTCGACTAGTTCAGTCCTGGAGGGATGGTCAAGGTTGCACGCAAGCTAAGCGCTGCTATACTGGGTCAGAACGTTTTTGTGTAGCAGAGCGTGGCCAGCATGGAAGGCTCCTGGTGGCCACGCAGCATCCGATACCAGGGGGCCCCGGGAGTGTGGGCAGCAACGGGCGGGCTCATGGGGTTTCCTTAGCGATTCCTCCCTGGAAATGCATCGCAACTTCGCAAGTGCAGTGCCGCGCCCATGCCCGCACCAACTGCATCACAGCGCTACGTCAGCTAGCTGGCATCGGGGGCCCAGGCGGTGAGTCCGGGTCCGGGTATGCTCAGACCTCGCAGGCAGCGTCACGACCTAGCACTGTCACTCCAGTCCCAGTCCCACCGCATCGCCCCAGCGCACCTATCCTCCTACACGCCCACATGGCACCCGGGGGCCCCGGACAGTGCCTGCTGCAAGCAGCTATGCCTCTGCCTCTTAGCCCCACTTTCGCGGCTCCCCCTGCTCTTCCCTCATCCGCAACACCTGCCCGCCCACCTTGTCCCCCAGCACGCCCTTGAGCGCCGCGTCCTTGGCAGCCACCTCATCCTTGAGCGCGTTGATCTGGCCACGTGGGCGGGGCAGCCACATTGATGGGTGGGGTGCGAGGAGAGGGGCGGAGTTCAGGGGCAGTGCGCTCACGCGGCGGCATGCAACACCCTGCGGCCTTGCCTTACTCGGCTGCCTCCCGCGTAGCCAGGTGGCATGGCTGACCCGGTGCCGGCCCACCGACGGCCGGCCTTCCGGCCTCCCTGCTGAAGCTGCACTCCGTCAATGTCTTACACTAGCCACGACGCCAGGTCAGCGCCATTCGCTGTTCGCTGCCCTCCGTGCGGCACGCGGTCCTCCCTTGGCTCCCTGTGCACCCCGCACCCGCCCACCTGGTTGTTGAGGGCGGTGCGGTCCCGCATCATCTTGGTGGTCTCCTCCTGCGCGCATGCCGGCCACACGTGAGTCAGGGGCTGAGTGGGCGCGTGACACACACAGAGACACATGCACACACGGAGGCAGGCAGGCGTGCATCCGCTTGCGCGCACTTGAGCCGCTCGCAGGATAGCATATGAGATCCGCACGCACACAATGGTTCCACTGTAAAGCAGGCACTGAAAGACATGGACACAAAGGGCCCAAGCATAATCGCATGCTGGAGCTGGTTGCCCCAGCCACCTCCAAATTCCTTGTGGGCGGCAGCTGCCACCAGCGTGCGCTCGGCACTGCCCTTGACTTGCCAACCACCAACCCCATGCTCCGGAGCACGCCGTGCACGCGCAGCCATGCCGGCCGCACCCACCTGCACCTTGGCCAGGCGCTCCTTGGCCTCCGCCAGCTCCGCCCGCAGCGCGTCCCGCTCCTTGACCAGCACGGGGTCCTGCGGGGTGGGGGGTGGGGCGCACGCGTGGTACGCAATGTTCAGCTTCGCAATGAAAGGCTGCACACGCGGTTGGTACCTGCAAGCACCATACTTCAGTCTATGCGGTGCAAGCTAACGGGTCACCGCCTGCAGCGTGTGCGCAGCGACGGCAGGGAGAAGCTACCGTGCTGTAGTGCAGGACCTGGCTGCAGGTAGCCAACGGCCGGACAGGTTCACCCCAGCAGCCGCTGTGCTCAGCCGCCTTGGTTCGGCAACCGCAGGTACACCACAGCGGCCCAAGTGTTTGGCAGCATCAATTATTCAAGAGTATTTGTCGCTCCTACCCCTGACTGGCCCTCGCCCCTCACCGCTACCACCTGCTTGCCTGGCGTTCTCTCCAGGTTCCTCCTGCGCTCAGCACTCTAAGCGCCAGGCATCCCCCATCCTTCACGGTACGTGACCTAGGCACCGTGCTAGTAAACGTCCCGCTTTCTGCAGGCGACGCCCGGGCCCCCCCCGCCAAACACGTCTGCACCCTCACAATGACCCCAACCTGCCAACGTTGCCACCTCCCTGCCCCCGCGCCATAGGGCCCCCATCCACACCCCTTTCGTTCGCCGCCTGCCGCCCTCCCGCCCGGCCTGCCCCACCTGCACGCCCACTGTGGCCACGGTGCCCAGCCTGCCCAGCTGCGTGTTGCGGCGCACGAAGTCGGAGGCGGGGCGCGACAGCGCCGTGGCCTCGCTGCTGCTGATCTGGGGAGGTGCAGGGGTAGGGGTGTGGGTGTGGGTGTGCGGAACGCACGGAGGTTGCGGGTGCTTGGGGCGGAGGGCGCCCCACTCAGGTCTGCATACTGTACGCTGACAACGCTAAGCTATCGGTGCGAGTGGTGGACATGCCATGAGCTGCGGTGCGCATGGGATCGGGCCCACACAGGGGTTTGCGCTGGCTGTGTGCGCTCAATGGCAGGATCCTGTGCTGTGGAGAGCGTACGGTTCGGCGAATGCAGCTCTGCGCATGCCATGCCATGCCATGCCATGCCAAGCTGCGTGTGCCCGGTGACGTGGCTCTGTACTCCAAAGGACGTACAGTGCGTTGGGTGCATCGCTGCGCGTGGCGTGCGCCGGGCAGCGCACCCCACCTGCTTGAGCAGGAACTCGTTCTCCAGCTGGTTGGTGTCCACGAACAGCTCCATGCCCAGCGCCTGGGCCTGGCTCAGCAGGATCTTGACCAGGAGCGCGTTGGTGTGGTAGGAGTTTTGGATCTCCTGCGGGGCGTGCAAGGGGTGGCGGGTGGATGCAGGTTGGTCGTGGTGTAGTGTGAGCAGGGACACAGGGGCAGGGCAGGGCCGTGCGTGAGATGGGATAGCACTCAGGGCTGGCAGCTGGCAAGGTTGAAGTTTGGCTGTTCAATAAAGCTCACAGGTTGCATAGTGTGGACGCTCTGACGGGCTCCGTCACTCTGTGCTAGAAAGGTGCCGCTGCACCGTAGGGCTTGGCTGCTGCTCGGTGGGTTTAGGCACAGCCCGTGCCCTAGCTGTCTTGCTTTGGCGACAGGGCGCAACCACCGTAACGGTGACCACATGGTACGCCAGAGATGAATCACCTCGAGCACCATGAGTTTTTGCCTGCCTCTTGCGACCTCACAACCGATCGCATGCCCCGCACCTTGTCAACCAGCTTCTTCATGTCAGCCTCCAGGTCTGCAAACATCTCAGACATCTCCTTGAAGTTGTACATGTCCTACACGCGATTACGATGCGCAGCGCTTCGCGTCTCTGCACGAAGGCCCAAGCCATCCGCGACATGTTCCCCTGTGCGCATGCAGCACTCCAGGGCCAGCAACCCTGACGCCCGCGACGTACCCCGGGGCGTATCCGGTCCGCTTTGAAGTCATTGATTGTAGCTAGCGCCTCTCGGACATGCTGATCACGCTTCAGCTTTGCAAAGCGCAGGTAGCCCTGCACCTGCAGCTCGTGGTCGTCTGTAAGAGAGATACTCATTTTGTGCAGGCCTTGAAATCCCTGTCAATTGCACGTGCAACAAAGGACGCCGATAAGAAGGCTGGGGGGTGAACGTGCCGACGTGCTGAGCGGAATCGAGTTCCAATTTGCATCGGCGATGCAGTTTTGGACGAGACACTGACCAGGTGGGCCTCTACGTGGGAAAAGGTGATAGGAGTACTGCAAAACATATACCACCTCGCTCTTCCATCCCAGCGTGCAGCCACCTCTAGGTGTGACACTGGGGTTCGACGCTGTTTGTAACACTATAGCTCGTCACCATGTCAAAAGAATACCATGATGTAGACATCACATAAGCGTTCACCCGATCACCTTTTCCAGCTGCTCAGCCAGGATGGCTGCGGCTCAGGCGCAGCAGCAGCAGCAGATGGCACTGGCCATCGTGCCGGCGGGGGGCCAGCAGGGTGTGGCCGCAACCCCCTCGCTGTCCCTCGAGCGGCAGCAGCAGAAGGCGATTAGAAGGTTGGTGGCAGGACCCTGGGAGGACTGTCGACCTACGCCCCGCACGCAAGCTCCCACCGCCCGCCAACCTGCGCCCACACCACTTGCGCGTCGCTGCCTCCCCTCACTCATGCACAAGCGCACGTGCCACTCCAGGTTGCCAACCACTGGGTGCTCTTGCTGCTCGTCAGGCCCAACACTCAATGTCGCCTAGAGCAGCCTAATAGTGCAGCCCAAAAGAGCTTGCATACCACGCATGCCGTTCCGACACTCAACCAGTGTCGACATCAACAACAACCCACAGCTGACGGGCCCCGCCTGCTCCTGCCCTTCAGCCGCGTGTTGGACCACGTCGGACCCTACCTCCGCCTCATCCAGGTGCGGCTATCACTACCTGTTTGGTGCTGTCCCTACCAACCCAACCGTCCCGCATGCACGCCAACCACCTTTACGATCACCGACTGCACAAGCGGGCTGCGCCCACTGCAGTGCCAGCCCTCCACGTTCCCCAGTGTGCGCATATGTGCCCAAGCCCACCACCTCCCCTCGCCTCGGGTCCCCGTGCCCTGCTCCGCCCCTGCCCCCCGCCCCCAGGCCCGCATCTCCGCCCCCGCCGTGCGCTGCGTGTCGCACCTGCAGCCGGTGCTGGCCAGCGGCCTGGAGGTGGGCGGGACGGGAAGCAGGGGGTGGGGCGCAGGGGGTGGGGCGTAGGGGGAAGGGGGTCCAGGTGGAGGCGTGTGGACGTGGCAGTTGCCCCAAAGCACAGGACCCGCGTGGAGGGGGCGGGGCAGGCGCCTTGGGGCACAACAGGCCGAGACAGGGACGGACGGCAAGGATCTATGGGGAGGGGTAACGGGGAGGGGTTCGTTGCGGGATGCTCGGAGCTTGCAAGTGAGGTGGAATGGCGCCATAGGGCGGTGGGCCGAGCGGGTGGCCAACGCAGATCGGCAAGCGGTGCTGCCATAGCCCAGAGTGCAGAAGCGGCAGCACATGCTGCCCTCCTGCTCGTCGACGGCTGCACCCATGTCGCTGTGGGGACCAGCAGTAGCACAGCGTTTGCATGTAGGAGGTCAGCCGTGCCGCAGCATCACGACCCAGGCCGGGATATGGTTAAAGGCGTGGAAACGCGGATCGGGGCCTATCGTGACCAGGCCGGCTCCTATGCCAAGGGCTCCCGCCCGGCAATCACCTCGCCAGTCCCGCCTGGACCGTGGCCCCTGCCCAGCCTCGGAGAACTCCCCCTGCGAGCCAGCTGCTTGGTGTATCATTGCCTTTCTGACACCTGCCATTGTTCCTCGCGCTTGGTGCGACGCTCCCGACCCCTCCCCTTGTCCCTGTGCAGCTGCTGCCCCCCGCCGCCTACCCCGAGACTCCCGCCAGCAGCATCGGCACCAAGTACGTCACCAGCAGCATGTTCAGGGTGAGGGGGCGGCGGGGCGGGTGAGGGATGGCCATAAGCCATTGCCGGCCCGTGTACGCGGGGCGGCGGTTGGGAACGGTTGGTGTACCTGGGGGCCGCGCAGGTAGTTGGAAACGTGAGCAGTTACGCACCAGCACCTGTGCGCTGGGGATTCTAGTTAGCTGGGCGGAAAGGGGACAGTAGCCGCATGTTCCCGGATGAGGCCGTGTGCAACCACGTGACCCGCCCGTGCACAGACCTCCACGTTCCTCGCCCCAGCACCACCCACACGCCACCCCTGTGGCACCGGCCATGCACCCGCTTGGCCTCACCACGCACACCCCCCACGCAGCCCCCAACACACGCCACCACCACCACCAGCACCAAATCGGCCCGCCCACTAGCTTACCCAGAAGGTACTTACCCTCCTGAGCTTACCTGTATTGCGTAGGGATCAGCCCGCCGTGCGTTCCAATGTCACCTCAGGCTGCCCTTTTCCGCCTCGCGGCCACACCCCACACCCTCCCGTGCCTACCTGCCAAGTTGCTTTGCACGTTTGCCTACCTATCTGCAGCACCGCGCCGCCGTCAACCACCTGGTGTACACGCCCGACGGCCGGCGGCTACTGTGCGCGGGCAACAACGGCAACGTGAGCCTGTGGAACGGGACCAACTTCGAGAACGAGCTGGGGCCGGGCATACAGGTGGGGGCTGGGGTTGGGCGGTTGCGTGAGCTCAGTTGGGGGCAACGAAGTACAAGCCCCCAGCGAAGGAGTAGCGGTGTGCAACACGGTAGGTATGGCAGCAATCGCAGCATGCTCCGGAAAGCAAAATGCTCGACGCACCGTAATGGCGGTTCAACTTCTGCTCGAGCTCCTACAACGCGCGCCGCAGACTGTCCAGCGCGTAAGCTCCGTGTGTCGGTGGTGGCATAGCTTAAACGCAGCTCATCGGTCGCCCCTCCCTGCTACGCCCCTTGTGCCCCGCAGCTGCACGAGGCTGCCGCCATCCGCTGCCTGACCTTCTCCCACTCGGGGCTGTACCTGCTGTCCTGCGACGACCTGGGCCGCGTCAAGTTCAGCAAGCCCACGCTGGAGGTGCTCAACGTGGGTGCAGGGGGCGGGGGTCAGCAGCTGGACACAGGGTGCAAGGGTGTGTGGTTTTCACGTCTGGGCATTAAGGCGCCTGGGCCTAGAAGGCAAGCCCACGCTCGAGGTGCTTGCCATGCATGGGTGGGTTAGGGGACACGTGGCAGTGGCGGCCTTAACCATGTCCGACTAGCCGGGTTCCCACCGTGTGCATGCAGACAAGTTGGTTGCCCTGGGCATCCCCGCAGGATGCCTTATAAGTCCGCTGTTTCGGTCCTGAGCACTTGCACCCAACCGCTTACGTGTGCCCATGACCGTCCCCCCATGCGCCACCGCACCACCTCCACTCCCCTGTGCGCAGGTCATCCCCGCCCACAAGGAGCCATGCCGCTCCGTCACCTTCGCGCCAACCGACTTCAAGTTCGCTACGGGTGCGTTGTCCGATCAGTTGGTTGGCGGGTTGAGGGCTTAACGCAAGCACGGTCCACTCAGGGGAAGCACACCAAAAAGGGAAAAGCGCATGGGTCCCCACACTGGATCGTGGCAGGCCCCTGTCAACAATGTCCATAACTTCAGGCGAGGTTTGCAGCATCGAGGCCCCTGCAGGAAGTGCGCACCCTGCACCAGCCCTCCCTTCCTCGCTGGCCCCCGCTGAGACCGCTGGCCCCCCTGACCCAGCTTGAACACCCTGGCTCCCCCTCTTACATCCCCCCGCTGCATCTTCATCGCAATCCAGGCTCCGACGACTCCACGGTCCGAGTGTTCGACACGTTCCGCGGCCAGGAGACCTCGATGACAGGTGCGTCCCTGGGCTGGGCGGGCTAGCGGCGCAGCACTACCGCACTGCTCGGCGGGGTTGGGCTGCGGGCTGAGGCCACGGCCGGGGGACACAAGGCACCCAGCACGCGTGGGGTGGGGTTCCGCATGGAGCAGTCGTGTGGGTGGGGCGAAGCAGGGTGAGCATTGGCAGCACTCATGTGTGCGAGGGATGCGCACGTTGCCCAACGCGTGTACCCGAAACAGCCCTGAACGCATGCATGACCAGATGCCATAGACGTCGCAATACATCAGCACTTTCCCAAGGCACCTGCACCTTTCCGCCTCCAGGCCTGCACCTTTCCGCCCCTAGGCCGCCACGGCCTCGCTCCGCTGCCCGTCTTTGGACTTTGCCCTTTCCTCATAGGCGTCATCCCTGATGCGCCATCCCACCAACCGCATTGTTCCTCCCCGCCCCCCCGCCGCCCCCCGCCCCCAGGCCACGGCGGCGATGTGCGCTGGGTGGACTGGCACCCCACCAAGGGCGTCATCGCCAGCTGCTCCAAGGACGCGTGCGTCAAGCTGTGGGACCCGCGCCGGGGGGGCAGCTGCCTGACCACGCTGCACGGACACAAGAACGGCGTGTTCCAGGTGCGGAGGCGGAGGCGACGGTGCCTGCTACGACAGCGTGCCGCACAGCGCTACGCACGACGTACACCTTGTCATCTGTGCCCCACAGCAACTGCTGCCCTTGCGCGCGCACACCTCGGAAGCTTTCGCGCTTTGCGCAAGGGGCATCGCGCTCAGTCGTGTCGCAGCGCAGCAGGGGGGGTCCTCACGCGCGAGCGCGGGCAAGATGCCACTGCGCCTCCCCTCACGGCCTGCCCCTCCACCCACCGTGCGCTGTGTGCCGTGCGCCACGCAGGTCAAGTGGAACCGCCACAACGGCAACTGGCTGCTGACGTGCTCCCGGGACCAGCTGCTCAAGCTGTACGACGTGCGCATGCTCAAAGAGGTGCGCCGCCGGACATCCCCCCTGGTCGTTGGAGCCAGCAAGCACACGTACCCTCCCGTGCCTACTGTTGGCGTCTGGCGTCATGGCTTGCGGGCGTTGTCTGTCGCTTGGCCCCTGGCACGTTGTGCCTTGCCCACCCTGCCACATCCGACACGCCCCTTTCAGCAACGGTTGTGCATCCTCCCACCCCAACCTCCGTCCCCATCCCTGCAGGTGGCCTCGTTCGCGGGCCACGGCAAGGACGTGACGTGCTGCGCCTGGCACCCGCAGCACGAGGAGCTGTTCGTCAGCGGGGCGGGTGAGGAGGGGCATGGGGCGGGGCGGTGGGTTGGGCTGTGTGGATGTGTCTTAGCACGTGCAGTGGCAACACCATAGCCTACCAAAGGCGGCACGAGGAGCTGTGTGCTAGCGGGGCGGGTGCGGGGTGCTGCGGCGCTCAGTGTCAACACTGACACCTGCGCACGATGTAGTGTGGTCGTGAGGGGCCGGGGCTACTCTTTCCCTGCCATCGCACCAGCCAACCCGTACTGCTGTATCCCACGGAGACGTTGGCAACCTGGTGCTCCCGCCAGCCTTAGCACACACTTGGCTCTGTGCCGCTTCCCGACCCTCGCCGCGTCCACATTTCTCAAGCCGCTGCACAGCGCTGTGTTTTGCAACAACGTCGCCTGGACCCTGCTACTCACCAGCCCCGCCGCGCCCTCACCCCGCCGCTCCCCTCCGCCCCCCGCCCCCGCCACCGCTGCAGTTGACGGCAGCCTGATGTTCTGGCTGGCCGGCCGCCCCGACGGGCAGGGCGAGGGCTGCATCCCCGCGGCGCACGAGGCGGCGGTGTGGAGCGCCGCGTGGCACCCGCTGGGCCACGTGCTGGCGTCAGGTGGGTGCAGCAGCAGCTGTAGGCAGCATGGTCGTGCAGATGGCCGCTGGCGCACGTGCTGGCGTCGAGTGGGTTGCCGATACTAGTGCAGCCTGCACCCCTTATAGCAGCGATACACAGGAGTAGCCACTAGGGAGGTGCGGCGCCCGCTGCTGGGCGGGCCGCCGTCAGGCTGCGGGGTGCACCACCCTGTGGCAGCGGCATGGGCACCGCCGCCAACATGGCGACAGTGAGCTGGGACATGCGCTGGGGCCGGGTGGGTAGTGCATAAGGAGGAGGGCGTAGGGCAGGGGCACAGACTGGGAAGGACAGGGGGCCAGTCCCTAATGACCACCCTGCCGACTGACTTGGCCGCGCGTGGTACACCCTCCGCTGTTGGTGTCGCGGCCTGCCACGCTGTCCCACGTCCGCACTCCCATGCCGGCAAGTCCACAGCGCGCGCCCCTGTCCCTCCATCCCAATTCCCTCGTACCCTTACGTGCCGAATCCCGCAGCCGGCGCCGATCAGCGGTGCCAGTTTTGGTGCCGCAAGCGGCCGGGCGACATCTGGCAGGACAGCTTCGAGTCCACGCAGCAGCAGCAGCAGCCGGCACTGCAGGACGGCTTCGCCCTGGCGCCTCCAGCCGCCGCCACGGCGCCCGGCGGGGCTGCAGGCGTTGCAGCGAGCGCAGGAGGGGCAGCGGACAGCGGCGGCCCAGGAGTGGGGCTGTACGGCGGTTTCGGGGCGGGCGCGGCAGCAGGCGGGTTTCCTGGCTTGGGCGGAGGCGTGGGTCCGGGGACGGCGGCGGCAGGGGCGGGGCGGCCTGCGGTGATCCCTGGCATTGGCATCGGGGCGGTGCTGGACCAGTTGGCGGCGTCCAATCTGGCGGTAAGACTCACGTCTACATGCGCATGCGAATGCCTTATCCCTCCCTCAGCTCATCACCCCTTCTCCTGCTGCTTCATGTGCTTGTGTCACTTGCTGCAGTTGCTGCGCAATGAGGTGTGGTATTCCTGTACTGGACATCGAGGTGGCCCTGTTGAGAGCCTTCACCTTGCCCGCTCGTGCGCTCCACAAGCCCCTCGCTACGCCGGGTCCAATTCTCCTGCTTCCCCCCTGCCCCCTACTCCCTCCTCGCTCCTCCCTCCTCGCTCCTCCCTCCTCCCTGCCCAGGGGCTCATGGCCGCCGCCCCGCCGCCCGCCGCCCGCCCCAGCGCCGCAACCAAGCGCGGCCGGGAGGATGGCCCGCGGCCCGCCCGCTACAACGACCGGGCCGACCGCGGTCCCGACAAGGAGCGGGAGCGGGTGCCGCTCAACCGCCCCCGCGGCCCGGAGGAAGACCGCGGCCCGCCCCACCCGCGCGGTCCGCCCCCCGGCGAGTGGGGCGACCGTGGGGACAGGGGGCCGCCGCACAAGCTGCCGCGCATGGGGCCGCCTGGGCCGGGTCCAGGGGGTCCTCGAGACGGGCCGTGGGCAGGGCCAGGTGGGCCCCCAGGGCCAGGGGGGTACGGACCCGGGGAGCCCCCACCGTACCATGGGAGACCTCCCCTGGACCACCACGGGATGGACCCGCGGGGGCCTCCACCTGGCGCGTTTGGTCCTCCGCATGGGGGCCGTGTGACGCCACCGCCAGGGGAGGGCGTCATGGGCCCGCCAGGGCCGGGGCCGTACGGCAGGGGCCCACCGGGGCCGGGGCCTGACCGCCGGGGGCCGGGACCGGGACCAGGGCGCTTCCCGGGGGAGGGGCCACCACCGGGGCCGTACGGTGGGCCACCGCCGGAGGGGCGGCCGTTTGGGCCAGGGCGGGGGGCCAGGGGACCGGGGATGCGGGGTCCAGGAGGAGGATATCCAGACGGCGGAGGGCCGCCACCGTTCGAGGCCGGGGGGCCAGGCCCGGGGCCGTACCGTGGGGGGCCGCCTCCGCATGAGGGGTACCCCCGCGGCCCGCCGCCGCCCCGCCCAGGCCATCCCATGGGTCCTGGGGACCCTGATGGGGGCTTCGGGGGGCCGGGCCGCGGCCGGGGCGGGTCGGGGCGGGGGCCTCCCTTCGGGCGGGGCGGCCGGGGCCGCGGGCCTGGTGGGCCTCGGTGACGCCGACGGACATGCTGCGAAGGGAATGAAAGCAAGCGCACGTAATTTCATAGCCGGCTGTTGAAGTTTGCGGAGACCGCGTGGGCATGGCAGTCTCCTTTATCGGCGTAGGACATGTCGCGGCTGCCGTGCTTGTAAGGGCCGGTGTGAGAATTACGCAGCACCCATTGCACCGAGACAGGACACCGTGGTTCCTTCGTGGTTATAGATCTAGTAAGATCCGGGCAGCCATTGGGAATTAGGGAGGCCGCAACACAACGGTTAGTACGGGGCGACAGTTGCGAGGAGTCATCACCCGTAGCGTACCTCAAAGGGTCGCGCTACGCTGCCTTGGGCTTTCTGTTTAAACCCCCTATCACTGTTTTGAAGTGGTGAAACACCGCGCCACGAAGCAGACAATAGCGGGTCAGTGTGATGCGCGCGTTGACGACCTGCGAATTTACTCGCCGCACTTGTGCAAAGGGTAACTCCATAACCATTCTAATAAGGCCAGTGGATAACTCGCTGCTAGTATAGCTCCGAAAGTAGGTTGAGTCGCGACTACAGAGAATTGGCGGGCGAGCTGCTCGGGAGCGACCCAAACAAGCAGAGGACGGGAGCGGGAGTCTCAGTCTATTAGACGATCTGGGTTTGCTACAGCGGAAGCCTTAACGCTCAATGGACCTAGTTGATGGCAGGGTAGGAGACCGGTCAGACGCAATGCCGAGGCCTTCCTCACTGAGCTGAACCATCGGGCCATAGAGCAACAGGCAGGCGCCGGCTCAGTGTACAGCATTTATAAGAGCCCTACCAGCTTTTGGGGCACTCGGGCGTGCTGCGCGGGACAAGCAGGGCCAGCCTTGGGGCCACGCACAGCCCAACCCCGGCCTACAGGGCCCCAGGCTCCATCAACCGCGATCCCAGTGCGGGCCACCCGGACGCTATCCAGCAGGACCATAAGATGCAACAGCGACGATGGTGTTCCTCGTCTCTTCTAAGGCTCGCAGCGGCGGCTGTGGTGCTGGTGCTTGCACCAGCGGGCGTGCACGGGGCCCTCACGGCCACCATGACTTTTGCTTCCATCAACGTCGACTTTAACTTGAACGGTAGGGACAGCCAGCTGTGTCGCCCAATACCAAAGCACTCTCCTTTGGCAAAGGCTGTGCTGCAACGTGCAGCCCACACAGTGATGCAGCCTTACAGGTTGAGGCGTGCAGCACGTGCGACATGCCTATCATGTGTCGCTCTTGCTGTCTCACCGCCCTCCAAGGCCTCCATGCTTTCTTGCCTAGGTGCGTTTTGGAACTGATGCAGTCTCACTGAAGGCCTTCCCTTGCCCGACTGCCACACCCTGTGCGCAGACTGCAGCCGGCTGGGGGAGCACATCCTGCAGTGGATGTACGACCGCAACGTCCCCATCGACTTCGCCAACCCCAGGCAAGGATCCACGCCAGGGCAGCTCCGGGTGCACTGCTGTATGGGCGATTATGCTTGTACAGTTTTGGTTCCCTTCCAGAACCCAGCCCTGTCCATGAAGGGACAGAGGGCTGGTCCCGGCCATCGAGAACACATGGTGACCGTAGATCATGTAGGAACGTGGGAGACTGGGAGTGTAGCCACCGGTATGCGCATGCCGTCATGTATCTGGCATATTGTACTTCTGCTTCTTCACTGGCACACAAGGCACTGACACATCGCAAGGCACAACCCCAGACCACTCTATATAAGCTCTGGCTATTTGCCTAATTGCAAAATGCTCTTGATGCCGGTAAGGTACCGCAGGGTACCGGTACTCGTGTCACTTTTTGCTGTGTGGCGCGCAGAAAGCTGGCCCTGGGCCCTCGCTGATCCCTGCCTGCCCGTGTCCTCGCTCGGTGCTCCCACACAGCTACTTTGCCGTCTCCTGCTCCACCACCGTGCTGACGCCCTTCCAGTCTGCGCAGCAGGGCGGTGTGCGGTCAACGCTGTCGTACACCGCCAGCTTTGACGGCCTGCCCTTCCTGGTGGGGCGCGAGAGGGCTGCATGGCAGATGGGAGGAGAGGGAAGGGGTCCGCGACTCCATATGCGAAATGTGCATGGACGCGAACAGGCATCGATGTGGCGGAGCTGCTTGTGACGCACCACGCTTGCTGCAATATGCACCTGATGCCAGCAGACATCCGCCACCCACAACTTGCCCCCCTATAAACTGGATGCCAAAGCATTCTGTAGGCCATTCCGATGACGGGGAACTTGAAACGGGTCGCTCCGTACTATGCCGCCCGCAGGACAATCTGGTGCGCTGGTACGCTGCCGTACAGAACGAGAACCTGTGGGTCACGTCCTTCATCGTTCTGGGCATCGGCTGCGGCGCAGAGGCCACCTACAGGGACTCCGCGTCGAGCTCCGGCCTCACAGGCACCCAGGCGGTGTGCAGCACCCAAACCAACACCACGCACCTTGGCCCCAGCGCCGGGACCCCGTGCACCTTCCCGCTGCCTGGCCTCCGCTGCCCTCCCCCCCCCCCGCCCCCATCCCCCGCGCCGCCCCCAGTTCCCCCGGGCATGGGCCCTCCCGACAAGCCCGACATGCCCCCGCCCTCCCCCGCGACCCCCGTGCCCAGCCCCCCAAACCCGCCCAGCCCACCGCGGCCCCCACGCCCGCCCTTCCCGCCCGGCCTGGGTCCCTGCATCCTGGTCACCAAAGCCATCCGCCCTACAAACTGGACCGGCGACCAGTCGTGCACGCAGCTGTACGGCACGATGAACAACTTCTTCGCCAGTGGCTCGTTCATGTCTCCCGGCTTCGAGTTCAGCTGCCTCCACAACGGCAACTCCAACGGCGTCATCCTGGTTGTTGGAACGGCAGCCAGCCGGGAGGACGCCGTACGGATCGCAGGGCGGTTTTCGGACCGCTCGCTGGTAGGCGCGACAATCCGGCTGCTGGGCGGCATGTCGTGCGGCTCGGAGCTCAGTCTTACGGGCGCGTCGTGCGACGTGGGCGTGTCGTACACGTGGCTGTCCGCGCCAGACCTGTTCGGCTGCTTCCCACCGCCGCCGCCGTCGCCCCTCCCTCCCAGCCCATCACCACCACCGCCTCCCAGCCCCGAGCCGCCGCTACCTCCGAGTCCTTTCCCTCCACCGCCGCCGCCGTCACCACTGCCACCACCGCCGTCACCGCCGCCGCAGCCGCCACCGCCAGACTACCTCCAGGTATCCACCAGACATACGCCTTCACCTGAGCGGTTCGCCGAAGAAGACGTGCGCTAGCTCATGTTTTGATCGTAACACCAGACCTCGGCAGACACGTCCAGCCGCATTTGCGCCCTCGGCGAACAAGCACACCGGTACACGCCGTCCAGCGCCACCTTCTTTCGCATGTCAAGTCCATCCCTGACAAGGACCTCTGCGCTGCTGCACTTTCTCCTTTTCCCCCAGCTTCTGATCAACAACCAGGGTGCCATGCTGCGCATGAACTGCACGGCCCTGGCCTCCGCCTTTGAGCTGGCGATCCAGACCGGGGGCCAGCAGCCCGCGGGCGGGGCGGCGCCCAGCTGCGAGGTGGACTACCTGGCGCGGGAGGTGCGGCTGCGGGCGCTGATGGACAGCAGGCAGGCGGCGGAGCAGGTGGGTGGAGCACACAGGAGGAAGCGGGGATGCAGCAGCTTGGGGCTGGGCGGGCAGCGGGTGGGAGGTTGAGGAGTCCTGGCCGTCCTTGGCAACAGACTGGCGGCATGCCGTACGAAGAAGCAGGACGTGGGAGAGGAGCAAAGGGAGAGGGAGCAGGAGCGGGCTGGGTGGCAAGCGGCTCTGTGGTGTGACTGCGAGTGGTCATGGGCAGCAGGGTATCAGGCGGCGGAGTGCCTAGCAGAATGAGGTGGGAGGAGCCAGGGCCCCTCGCTGGCTTGGCGACCTGGGGGCAACCGCGGGGCGGCAAGGGGCATACGGAAACAGTCGGCCTGCGGCCACCTGGAGGGGTGGGGACGGTAACAGTTGGTAGTAAGCAGAGAGCGAAGCTGGTGCCCGGGTTGTGGAGTGTGGGCACTGGGGGTGCGGCGCCCAGAGGAGGTGGGCTGGTCGAGGATTGTAGGGGGAAATGGTGTGGCGACAAGGTAGGACCCTGGAGCGTTGGGAGAGGTACCGTTACTGGGGGGGTAGGGTCGAGAATTTGGGACCTAGCGGTCAGGAAGCAGGTGGCAGAGCATGCGGGCCCTGGGGCAGCCGGGCCCCCAAAGTTGGCCAAGGCTGTGGGAATGGGGAGAGCCTGGGGCGTGGGTCAGGAGCGAGGCACGGTGACGATAAGGCAGGGTCTCACGGGGCCGACTGGTACCCACAGCATGCGGCGGGACGCAGCAAAACATACGTGGGAGCGCGAGCAGCTGGGAGAGCGTCGTGCGAGGAAGCGCCGAACACGGGGGCTGCTGCGGTGCGTGAGAAGGACCTGCAAGGGCGCGGGTCACAACCATTGAAGCCGACCCCTCGAGGGACATTGTGTGGAAGGAGATGCATCGCGGGAGACGCGGGCGTCACCGGACGGCATCTCGGGGGTCGTACCAGTTCGTCAATGTTGACGAGCCCACCGGCGCTGAGCCCCACCGTGTGCCTGCACCTTGACGCTTGGTCCCCTCCCTTGCCTGCAGGTGGCCCTGGGGTTCGGTGGTTTCCTACCGGCATTCATCACGCTGGGGGCCCTCCCCTGCAACAGCATCATCGGGGTCAGCGTGACCTCCTCCGGTGGGTCTATGCATGCAGATGCAGTAGATGAGATGCGCTGTCAGCGCCATGCTATCTCATGGGTGCAAGCAGCAGGCAGCACACGTGTCGCTCGCTGCGGCTCTATTAGCCAACAACATTTATCTGCGTTTCGTCACTGTAGCCCATGCACACGTACGCAACCCACCCACATGCAACCTCCTCCACGCAGGTCTGTCCGCCTTGCTCACCTGCACAAGCAACTCGGTGCTCTGCTGCCCGTCGCCACCTTCCCCCCCGCCGCCGCCACCGTCTCCCCTCCCTCCCTCTCCGCCCCCGCCGCCTCCACCGTCTCCCCGCCCTCCCTCTCCGCCCCCGCCGCCATCCAATCCCCCTGACCCCGTTGTGGTCCGCCGGAAAAAGCCTCCCCCATCCCCACCGCCGTCGCCTCCGCCGTCGCCTCCGCCCCGGAAGCCCAAACGCCGGAAGCAGCGGAATGCGCGCAAAGCTGCTGCGAAGGTTGCTGCCTGGTGACGTGCTGATTGCCGCTATAGTGAAGCAAGTTATCACGTAGCAACTCGCGGACCGCATAGATACCGTACTCGATCGGCAATGCTGTCAGTCCTCGGGCAGCTGGCGGAGTAAGCGGCGCGTGACTCTAGGGGGGTAACCGCGGAGCGGCAAAGTGGCAATGCGGTGCTACGTGGACCCTGTGTGTGTATTTGCGGCCACGTAGCCGTGCACGGATCGCAGCCGTCCTCTATAGGAGCTGTCTTGGCTTAGTCACGGCCGCCATCCTGATCGTGTGCGTGGCAGCAGCCGCGTGGCGAGGCAGTGAGTGTCTGATGCAGTGCAAGAAGTGCAGTTGGTGGTTGGAGTTTGGATAATCGGGCCCCATCTGGCAGGGGAGGTGCTCGCCACGGGCCGTCTTGTGTAGTACGAAGAGCCCCTAGGCTGGCGTAAGAATAATTAGCTGCCATGTGCAACAGTCGGAGGTGCAGGGGCTGTCCATAAGGCACGGACTGTTGTAGCCAACGTTACCACGTAGGATGCCACCAAGCTCGGCGGAAGCTGGCGGAAGCCTTTGGGCACCTGCGCTTGCCTGGTCCAGCGTTGGCGTCGGCAGGGTTAGCCATGCAAGCTTTCACGCGGGTGGCGGCCTTCCCCGGCCTGGGTGGAGGGCCAACACCCGGACACCACCATTGCCGACAACCGAGTGAAGGCTCGTCCGTGCGACCTGTCCTTGAATGTGTGGGCTGCGCTGAAGGCTGACTTTAGGTAACACCTGGTGCTACCGTACCTCACATGGGACGGACATGGCATGCGGGTGTGTGGGCTGAGCGAGGGGGAGGACAGGACAAGGCAGGGGAGGGGACAAGGCGTCCTTCACCCCGTGCGTCGTGCCGCGCTGTCCCACGCCGTGGCTGTCGAGCTCCCCCAAGGAAGAGGTTCAGCGAATCTTCAAGCACGAGTGTGTCGTTGGAAGTACCTTCGCTCCACACCCACCGCGACGTGACCAAGGGACTGAGCTGGTCCGTACTAGGAAGCCACGGGGCCACGCAATGCCACAAGCAGCAGCGACATGTCCACAATTGACGCGCCCATGTCCAAGCATGAATTCGTATTGTAAAATTCTTTCGCAAATTAGAAACCTTTATAAGCGGCACTTCACGTGGAAGAGCGGTCTTCAAGAGCGTCTAGTCCTGACAACAGCCTCAAATGGCGAATGCAGTCGATTTGCGAGGCAATCGGCATCTCATCAAGTAATAGTGCAGCTGGATTTCTGCTTCATTAGCAGCGCAATATAAGACGGGCTAACTGCAGATCCCAGTGCGTTTCGCCGCCAAAAGGGAACACAGCTACTGCTCTTCGGCGTCATGGGAAAAGACACAAAAGGAGACCGCAAAGCTACAAAGCCTTCTAGCAGTGCTCGCGCTGCCGAGGTGCTCGCCAGCAAGGCGGCCGCTGGAGGGTTCGGGTTTGGCGGGTGGGTGGCTGGTTGTTGCTCGGTGCCAGGCTCAGACAAGGCCAGGGCTGGAGCACACATCGGCTGAATAACACGACAGCGGCTTAGGGCCTGACGGAGCCTACAGCAGTTCTGCTCGGGTGGTCACACCCTGGGTCCACGGGTCAGCTGTCGTGGTGTCAAGCGTCCCTGAGTACCCTGGCCGCTACACCTTCTACACCACTCCCGGCTTTGCCGTATCTTGGTGAAGACATTGAGACCGCGTTAGCCGAGACGCCTGGCCTTGCTTGGCCCACCCTTGTTCCCCGTGTGTTACAGCTTCTCCGGCGCCAGCCCAATTGGCGCAAATGTGCCTGGCTTTGGCTTCGGCGGCGCGGCGGCAGCGCGCCTTGTCGCCACCGCTGCTGCCGCCAGTGCGGACGATGGCGCTACCACCACCGCAGCGGCCTCGGGCGGGGGCGAGGGAGAGGTGCCTCTGACAGCCCAGGTGGGTGCTGCGTGCTGCGTGGGAGCGACGCGAGCATTAGCGGCATGCGGCAATGCGCATGGCACAATGATGGGTGGAGCACGTGTCGACTGCTCCTCTGGCTGGTGCAGCAGTTCTGGTCTCTTGGAGACGTCACGCACTGCTGCAACCCACGTGGTCTGCGTGTGTCTGACCCTGCAGGTGGACGGGGAGCTGGCGCAGTGCATCCGCCACCTGGCCAAGCGCGACCCCACCACCAAGACGAAGGCGCTGCAGGTGTGTCATTGAGGCGTGGGTTGCTGCCAAAGCGTTGGGCAGCGTGCCGACAGAGTGAGTCCGCCCCTTCTGCCCTTACCAGGCCCGGGGGAGCAGGTGCAGCGCTCGCGGTCATCACATTGACCTTCGTAGTCTGGTGTTGCGTATTTGAGCAGTGTTGCCTGACCTCCTTTGTTCGGGCGCCCTGGTGCAAGTAGCTGAGCTGCCCTGCATATGCTGCCGTTGGGAATTATGCTGCAACCTCCCTGCTTACACCTCACCCGCCTTCTCCAACGCAGAACCTTCGCGCCCTCATCCCCAGCCGCTCCCAAGCCGACCTCGCCACCGCCCTGCCTCCCTGGATCTACATGTACCGCCGCCTCATCGTGGATGGCAGCCGTGCCGTACGCTCCGAAACCGCTTCCACCCTTGCCGTACTGCTGGGCGCCCTGGGCAAGGCCGTGGCGCCGCACCTCAGGGCCCTGCTGGGCCCCTGGTGGCTGGCCATGCACGACCCGTACGGCGAGGCGGCGGCCGCCAGCAGGCGGGCCTTCGAGGCGTCCTTCCCGGCCGGCAAGCGGCAGATGGACGTGCTGCTGTACTGCCGTGCCGAGCTGATGTCGTACCTGCGTGACCAGCTGGCGGCGACGCCGCAGCAGCTGGGAGACCCGAAGTAAGGCCACGATAACGCGGTGTGGTTTGCCTTGCCGCCAAGTGGGCCTACCAACTGGTGGCGCCGAGCTCTGCAGCATGGGCAGGGGTGCCGGTGGCTGCTACGACAACGGACGTTCCTTATCCTGACACACCTGATTTATTGCTGTGCCTTGTGTTGCGTTGCGTCACCGCAGGAAGGACGGCCCCGAGGAGCTGGAGGAGCGGCACGATCGGGTGCAGGCGGCGGTGCTGGCGGCCCTGGCGGCGCTGGTGGAGCAGCTGGCGGCGGTGGGCGCGCCGGGCACGGGCACGGGCAGCGGCAGCGGCGGTCCTAGCGAAGCCAGCGGCGGGGCAGACGGAGGAGCACAGCAGCAGCAGGGCGAGCTGGTCGAGGCGCTCAGGGGTGTGCTGTGCAAGCCGGGCTTCTGGAAGGCGACCGCGGCGTCCAAGAGCGCGCTCGTGCGGCGGGCGGCGTACGGCCTTGCTGGCCGTGCGGCACAGCGGGCGCCCGGGCTGCTGGCGGGCTGCGTGGCGGAAGCGGCGCCGCTGTTGCTCGGGGCCCTGGGGGAGAAGGAGCCGGGGAACCATGGGGCCATGTGGGAGGCGGTGCTGTCGTACGGCAAGGTATGCCCGAATTGAGTGGTGATGAGGAAAGGATTGATGCGTCCTCAGGTGCAACCCGACATCTTGCTTTGGGTACAACGCGCTGGACCTCCAACTTGGAAACCAGCCCCTCTCAGTGCTTGTCAAAATTAGTCCATCGGGCTGCCGTGCTGTAAATCTCCTCCACTCCCAAAGCCTCGTGAATGCCACTCAGCTCCTTTTGGCCAATTAGTTTGTTCTGATTTTCTATTGTCCCTCTGCCCCAGTTCTGCCCCGACGCCTGGTCGCACGTCAACCTGCGCAAGATGCTGCTGCCGCGCCTCTACGCGCTGCTGCGCCACGGCTGCTACGGCAGTGCGCCTACTTCGCTGCGCGCGCTGCTGCCGCTGCTGCCGTTGCTGCCCCGCACGGCGCTGGGCCCGGGGCCCGAGGTGCTGCTGGCGCTGCTGGACGCGCTGTGGGCGGGAATGCAGGACCCGGCCTGCGCCGCGCGGTGAGAGGCTCGCTGGGGGCGTGGTGTAGACGGGGGCAACAGCACTACTGTTGTCTGTATGAGTAGGGTTGGAGAGTGGTAGGCAAAGGGCCTGACTGGTGTTGTGCAGGGTAGGGCATTCGGACACGTCCCTCAGCACCCCGTCCCTACCCCCTTGTGTGTGCCCCCACAGTCCCGCCCGCGCGGCCTGCCTTGCCGCCTACCGCGAGTGCCTGGGCTGGGGCCTCCTCAACAGCCCCCGCCTGGCAGCCACGCCCGCTGCCGTTGCCGCAGCCCCCGGCGCGGCTCCCGACGGGGCCTCCTCCTCGGAGCCACCAGCGGCGTCGGGAACCGATGAGGCGGCGGCGTACTGCCGCACGCTGCTGCAGGGCACTGTCATACAGCACGTGCTGCCGGCGGCTGTGGTTCCGGGGCCGGCGGGCGAGGCGGCGGGTGACACGGTGGCGGAGGTGGCGCAGCTCTTGGCGCAGGCGGCGGCGACAGTGGCCGCTGGCAAGTCCGAGACCGGCGGCGACGGCGCTGAAGGCGCCGCCGCCGTCGCGCTGTCGTGCCTCAGCGGCGCCGTGGGGTCGTTCCTGGCGGAGGCACTGACAGCCGTGGCCGGGACGGGGGCGGAGGGCGCTGCTGACAGCGGCGAGGCGGCCACGCAGCAGCTGGCGGACTTGTGCAACGGCGTGGCGTCACTACTTGGAAGGCTGCAGCGGCGTGCACCGGCTTGCCCGCAGCTGGCGGCGACCGCGGCGGCGGCGGCCGCACAGAGCCTGATGGCGGCAGGAGGGCTCGGCGGCGGCCTGCCGCCGGCGGCGTCGCAGCTGCTGGCGACGCTGCTGCGGGGATATGGTGCGGCCACTGCGCCGCCGTCAGTGGCCTCGACGCTTTCGCGAGCGCCGTCGGGCAGTCTCAGCGTGTGGACTGGCGGCGACGGAGAGGCAAGCGAGTCGGCGGCGGCCGTGACGGCGGCGGGCGGCAGCGTGCCGTCGACGCCGGGGGCTACGTCGGTGGCGGCGTCGCTGATGGCGGGCAGCAGCCTGAGCCTGGACGTGCTCATCCGGTCGTACTGCAACGGCCCAGCAGAGGTGCGAGCGCTGGGGCGGGACTGTGGCAGCATTGACAACAGATGGTGGGGAAGGAGGTGCCACAGCCGGGTCTGGTTCGTCAAAAGCAAAAATGCACACGACTCACCGGCCCCCTTCCTAGCCTGTGACAAAGAAATTGCTTCAGTACGAATAGGACACGTCCTGCTACTCCCGAGGAATCGCCCTCAACGCCGGTGTGCGGTTGCACGTCAGCAGTCGAGTGCGGGCAGGCGCATCCATGACCGCACTTAAACCCCCGTTCCCACAGGGCCCCGCCGCCGAGGCCACCGCCTCCCTGCTGGTCGCCTTCTGCCACTCCCACGACGACTCAGCCGGGCTGTGGGACCAGATCCTGGCCGCAGCCGCCGCCGCAGCCGCAGCCCCCACCGCCGCGCACCTCAAAGCCAGGCCCCCCAAGGTGCCGCAGCATGACGGCGACACCGCACGGATGCAGCGCACGCTGCTGCTCCTCCGTCACTGCGCAGACAGCCTGGCAGAGCCCGTCGGCGACACCGGCGCCGCCGCCAGCGGCACAACTGCAGCCCCCGCGGAGCCCCAGGCGTGGCCTAGCCCCGCGCTGGATGCGCTTGCCGTACAGCTGGCGGAGGAGGGGGCGAGCCCGTCCTCCAGCGGCGCCGCTGCGGCGGTGCTGGCGACGGCGCTTGGGGCGAACGGCGCAGGGGTGGTGCTGCTGCAGCGCCCGGCGGCGGACCGTGTGCTGGGCATCCTTGCGGCACGGCTGACGGCGGCGGTAGCGGCGGCGTCTGGAGCCAATAGTGACGACGGCGGTGAGGAAGCGGGGGTGGCTGTGGGCCTGGCGGTGGCGGCACTGCAGCCGCTGCTGTGCAACGGCCGCTGCGGCGCGTGGCGGCAGCTGCCGGAGCGCATGTGCGAGTGCGTGGCGGCCGTGGCGCAGCTGGCATGGCGGGCGACGCCAGCAGCAGTGGCGACCAGCAGCGTTGCTGCAAGGTCAGCCGCGGCGGCCGCGGTTGGGTGGGGCCCAAGCTGGTCTCGACACGCTGGGCTGGGGCAACGCGCTGATGGTGCGCACGGCGTTGACGGTGATGCGGAAGGGGCATACGACAGCGGCGACGAAGAGGCGGGCGGTGACGGCGCTACGGCGCGGGCTGACTTGGCTCTGCACTATGCTAGCGATGACGGGGAGGACAACGGGGACGATGGCGAGCTTGCAGGCGGAGCTACGGGTTGTGCGGCTGCGGCGGCAAGGTGCTGGGCGGACGGTGCGCCGCTGTGCACTGCTGCCAAGGCGCTGCCGCCCGCACGGGCTGATGCGCTGGGGATGCACCTCGCGGCCCTCCTGGCGGCGACGGTGCCTGGCGGGAAGGGGCCGACAGCGCCGGCGGTGGAGTTCCCGCCGCTGGGCCCCCGCGCGTGGGCCGTACACAGTGCATGGCTGCTGCGCGTCGTACCTGGCGGCTGGCAGCGCCGCCAGGCGGTTCTTGCCATACTGCTGTCCGGCCGGGCTGACTGGAGCACTTGGAGTGCCTTTGCGACGGGACGAGCCACCAGCACTAGGAAGGTGGCAGGGGCGGCGGCGGGCGGCAGCGGCAGCCAGGCTGCGGCGGCAGCGGTGCCGACAGCAACTGGGACGCTGGAGTACCTGGCGCGGTTGGTGGAGGGCGTGGGGCCGAAGGTCGCGCTAGGTCTAGGTGGCGCGGAGGTGGTGGAGGAGGGCGCGGGCGGTGCAGGCGGGTCAGGAGGGCAGGCGGGTTCCAGGTCGTGGCTGCTGGTGGAGCTATTGGCGGGCCGCCAGGCCGCCGAGGCGGCTGGGTTCGGGGCGGACGAGAGCGATGACGAGGAGGATGAAGAGGATGGGGAGGAGGAGGAGGAGGAGGAGGGGTCTGCAGGGCCGTGCCGCAAGCAGCGCCATGACGGCTCCCGCGCGTGGCTGCGTGTTGTGCAACGCGTCGGCGACGCGCTGCTGGACCACGTGGTGTACGGCAACATGGACGGACTGGACGAGCAGTACGGCGGCGGCAGGACGCCGTATGCTGACCTGCTGCACGCCGTTGTGGACGAGCTGGCGGAAGGGTGCAGGTGCGTTGGGGGCTGGTGTGTGGGGTGTGCAGACCGGCAGGGCAGGACGAAGTGAAGGAGCTCGTGGTTTCCTATTGTAGTGGAGTAGTGTACCCGATGGAACTGGAACGCAACAGGGTGGCATCCAACCCCATATCCTTACCAAGGGTCCTTATGGTTTTTCTACTGGCACAATGTGCCCTTTGACTCGATGACCCCACCCCTACTTGCAGGGGCGGCGCGGCTGCGTCCGAGGCTGCGTTCCCCGCGGCCCTGTCCCCGCACGGTGCCGAGGAGCTGCCCCCGCACCAGGTGCGGCTGCTGGGGCTCGTGGGCAACGCAGCGCCGCCGGGGCACACCAGGGCAGCGCGCCTGGCGGGCATGCGCGGGCCTGGGTTCGGGGCGCCTCGTCCAGCTCCAGCTCCACCGCTTGCACCAGTGCAACTCCATACTTCCGGCCCGTGCTATAGAGCTGGGACACAAGCACATATGCCTCAAGCTGTGAGGACATGCACTCCTTTACGCACTTTTTGCCGTGCTTTATTCCACGTCTTGTGCCCCTGGCCCCCCCCCTGCCCCCTGCCCCAGGCCGCCTACCTGTCGGCGTTGGAGCACGTGGCATCCGCCCTGGAGCGGACAGCTCCCCCTGCCTCCCCCACCGAGCACCACACGCCGTTGCTAGCCCACCAGCAGCGACTGTCCCGCTTCTGGCTGGCCACCACCCGCCCGGATGACAACACACGTACCGGCCTGCCCCCGGCGGCGCTGCTGCGCCTCTTGCCGCACATCGCCGGCCCCATCCGCGCCTGCGCCGCCGCCGCCGCTGCCCGCGGCAGTACCGCCGCCGCTGAGTCCGTCCTGGCGGCGTCGCGCCTGCCGGAATTGGCTGCGTCGTGGGTGCGGCACTCGCTCGCGCGGCCTGCCGTGCTCGTGGAGCCGGCGGCGCCGTCTGTGGCGGCGCTGCAGGTGGCGGTGGCGTGCTTCCCGCTGCCGGCTACTGGCAGCGGCATGGCGGGGGCGCTGGCGTTGGCACAGGCCGGCGGTGGGGCGTTGGTAGAGGAGGAGCGCACGCTGCTGATGCAGCTTGTGCGTCATCAGGTGGGCAGAAGGAAAAACGTAGGTGGCGTGACAGCATGTTGTAAGGCTGATCGCAGAGTACCTGTGCCTACTGGGGCACGCCTTACACAATATCCAGGGGTCCTACCCTAAACTGACCGTACAACCTGTCTTGCCGGTCTATACCTTGCTGTGCAGCTTGTACGGCACGCGGGACTGGCGGCGGCACGCCGGCAGGCCGCCGATGGCCCCGGCACCGCTGCAGCGGCGTCGGAGCAGCAGCAGCAGGAAGGTGCCGCAGCCGCCTCCACCTGCACCTCAACCCCCTGGCCGCACACCGACGCCGCCCGCTCGTGCATTGCAAGGCTGTCGTACTCTGCTGTGTCGTACCACTGGCGCGGGCTCGGCCAGCCCGACTGGCACGCTGTGCTCAGCGGCACGGAGGCGGCGCTGGTGGAGGCGGTGGCCGCGCTGGCGGCGACGCTGGAGAGGCTGGCGGCGGCGGCGCGTACGGCGGCGGAGGCAATCCTTGGCTCAACGGCAGCGGCGGCGGCGGCGAGCGGGCCAATGGCTCTGCAGCTGCTGCGGAAGCTGTCGCAGCGCGGGGTGCTGGCGCGGCACCCGGCAGGGGATGTGCTGCGGGAGGAGTGCGAGGCGGCGCTGGGGGCGTGCTCGTTCGGCGGCTCGGCGGTTGCGGCGGTTCAGCTGGCGGGGCTGCTGGTGGAGCTGCAGGTGGGCACTGGGTGCTGGAGGGCGGTTGTGTGGGCCAAGGCCCTGACTGGCGGGGGAGTAAGGTGGGGTTGCTGCTGGAAGGAGTAATTGGGCAGGATACATGAGCCCCGGTGATGTTGGAGTGGAGCTGCGGCTTCTCCCCATTTATGTACTGCACGTTTAGCCATGCATTTGCTGGCCCAAACTGACCCCTCGCAACCTCCTGCTCGCGTCCACAGCAACAGCACGAAGGTTTGCGCTTACGGCTGTCCTCTGAAGTCCTCATGCCTTGCCATCATGTGACGGGTACCTTGACGCCGCGACAACATCGCGTCCCTTGTGCAGGACGAAGTTGCAGCCACCAGCGGCGGTAACACGGCCTCCGGCGCCGCAGCAGCCGCACGCGAATACGGCAACACTGTGTCCGCCTGCTGCAGCGCCGTATTGCAGCTTGCCGTACAGCTCGGCGGCGTGGAGTGCTACGGCCAGGCCTTCGGCGATGGCTGTACGGCAGCGGCGGCCGCGTGGCTGGACGAACAGCGGCCGTTCTGGTCGGCGGCAGCGGCTTGCGCGGCGGCAGCGCTGGTGCCGTCCCGTCAGCACCTCGGCGCACAGGCGGCGGCGGCAGCGGTGGAGGCGCAGGCGCCGGCGCTCCGAGCCGTCGGGCTGGACGCTGTGGGTGCCCTGATGGCACTGGCATTGGTGACCCACGGGTCAGGCGCCGCCAGCTCCCCTGCCCCGCCGTCCCACGGCTCGCGGGAGGCGAGCGCAGTGTCGTGCCGCCTGCTGCAGCCCGTGGCGTACCGGCTGCTCCTCGGCGACGTCCTGCTGGGCCAGATCACCCTGGCGGAGGTGGCGGGCGGTAGTACGGCAGGCGGCAGCGACGTCGAGCTCCCGGAGTACGAAGGCGACGACGTGGCGTACCTACTGGCGGGCGGCATCCGGCCCGAGATGGCGCCGCTGCTGCTGCCGTCGGCGGCGGAGGCGGGGGCTGGGCCGGAGGGCCAGCGGGCGTACCTGACGGCCTGGTCTCTGCTGCTGTCGCACATGCTGGACCTGGGCAGCGGCGCCCGGGCGCTTGCCGTACTCCGTACCGTGCTGCGGGAGGCGGGGCACCTAGTGCACGGACTGCTGGGGCAGGTGGTGCCACAGTTGGACCTCAAAGGCTCTGTGGGGGCAGCGGGTGGCGGTGCAGCGAGCAAGGCAGGGAGTGCGGCTGCGGCGGGCGACGACGGGTGGCGCCTGGCGGACACGCTCCGCGGCATCGGGCTGCCCCAGGGGCGCGCCGCCGTACGCTCGACATGCCGTACGCTGTACCGCGCCGTGCTGCGGGCGCTGCCGGCGACGGCGCGTGTATGGTTTGGCGACCTGCGTGACCGGGGCCTGGCGGCGGCGGTCGAGTCGTACACGGCGGTGGCGGAGGGGCCGGCGCTGCTGGCGGCGGAGATGGCGTCCGTGCAGGTGCGTGGCGGCGTCATGCGTTGCGATGCTTGAACGGGACGTGGTGATGAACCTGGTCGCGAGTTGAAGATAGGGCCAAAAGCCAAACGTGTTGTGCCGGCGGCCGTGGGCTGCTACCAGCGGACTGGGTCACGCGCAAGGCCCAACCCACACGCTCGCGCACGCGTTCTTTATTACCGGTACCTCTCCATATCTCTCCTCTTCACCCCCAACACAGGCCCTGGGCCGAGGCGCCTCCGGCGGCGACACCAAGTTCACGGTCCGCGCCTCGCCTCAGTCGCGCGAGGTGGTGGCCGTGATGGAGGTGGAGGACGGCGCCGTGATCGAGCTGCTGGTTAAGCTGCCCGCCTGCCTGCCGCTCAAGGCGCCCGAGGTGGAGTGCAGGAGGAAGGTGCGGCAGGGGCGGGGGCGGGGCAGTGACGAGGATTGCCCGAAGTCAGCCTCAAACCAGCAGCGAGGGCGCGGCCTAATTCTAGTGGTACTGCAGCCGTGTGTTTGCCAGCCAGGAAAGCGCGGAGTGCACGGAACATCGATGGCAAAAGCAGAAGTGCCCTGTTCGTTTGCACAGCTGGTCATTGTTTCTTTCAGTAACCTCATCACTGTCTGTGTTGTTCGGGAACTACCCACTCTCCACATCGTCCCCCCGTCCCCTGGCCCCCCAGGTTGGCGTCACCGACACGCGGCTGCGCAAGTGGCTGCTGTCCATCGCCACCTTCCTGCGCCACCAGAACGGCAGCGTGGCGGACGCCATCGGGCTGTGGAAGCGCAACGTGGACAGCGAGTTCGAGGGCGTGGAGGCGTGCCTCATCTGCTACAGCGTCATCTCCTCCGTCAACGCGCAGCTGCCGCGCCTGGTGTGCCGCACCTGCAACGTGCGCTTCCACCCGGCCTGCCTGTACAAGTGGTTCAAGAGCGCGGGCAAGAGCCAGTGCCCGCACTGCCAGGCGCTGTGGTAGTAGGGCGGGGAGAAAGGATAGGTAGGGCGGCGCGTGGTGGCGGGAGAGGCGCGGGGTTGTGGACGGAGGGCGTAACTGGGAGGCAGTCCTGGTGGTGTGGGTTGACAATTTGTTGCCTTGTGCACTGGAGGAGCGAGAGGCACCCCACAGTATCGGTACGGCGTGGGTACGGCGTGGGTGCGGGCTGCGATCTGGTGCAGTTTGTGCTACACCTTCAACCGGTACGTCGTCACCCAGTAGCATGGGCGACTGCAAATGAACGTTTGGGTATTGCCCTTGGTGTCCGCGGAGGGAGCTAGTCCGGTTCTTCCGAGGTGCAAGGTCACTTGCGGTTTGCGGCGGAGCCGGAAGTGCGTACGGCACGTCAAGTTAGTTTGCCCCGACCCGATGGTACGAGGCGTCGAGATGCGTCCGGTTACCGAGTGTACTGCACGTGAGAGGTTGCCCCCTCTCTCCTTGTACCGTGGAGACGTACGTGTACCGTCTTGCGACATATGGTGGAGCATGGGTGGAGTTGGACGCATGAATTGTGAGTTGCGGAATGCGGCATCATTATGGGCCTTTCAGCATCCAGGAAGGGAGTGGGAGAGTGGAGAGGGCGGGGCTGCACGGCCCACGGCAGGGCGTCGTGGCCCACGCGGGCGGTTGCCTGGGCGCTAGGGGGAAACAGGTATGGCCCTACCGTCATCGGTGGGAATGGCCCGACGCAACTCCCAGCCGATCATTGTATCGCGCCTCACCTCTCCGTCCGCTGATGCCCCCGTACAATCCATGGACGTGCATGTCAGAGAGCAGCATCGCAGTTGACCTTGTATACACAGCCGGGCAAGACCCCCTCGCCCAAGGGCAACGGAAAGACTATCCTGGCGAGCTGCGCGCACCTGAAAAACGGCTTCTTGCATTGGTGAACAAAACGCATGCTTAAGGTAGTTAGGCAGCGCTGCCTAGTGAGGCTCTGGCGTGTAGTCGGCTTGGGCGCACGGATTTGGCCTTCACACCAGGGTTGCAACATAACCTCCTCCGCCTTGGCATTGTGTGCAGGAACGTAGCACGAGGTCCCCGGTTGGACCGACGCACTTCAGCAGTGATTCGGTGTCTTGCACCCGGGAGCCGGGACGGCTGGCAACCTCAGCAAGGCACGCTAGTGCAAATTGCTGCGCAACAACTGCAGAGAACGAACGTGGGGCCATATGGAGAATGGCAAGAGCGTGTATTGGTAAGCGATAGGGCCTGACAGCGTTGATAGGGCGGCCAGGGTCCAGCACCGCACCCCAAGTCCCAATGCCGCTCCTAGAAACGGCGCGATAGTTGCAAAACAGGGTCACCCTTTCACACATGGCCATTGCACATGCAGCATGGTACGACTCGCCGCCTCCACCGTCACAAACCCACAGCAACACAGTTGCGTAGGCAGTATCAGCAAATCTGTATGTCAACATGTGCCCTTTGCCTTACAAACATGCAAGAAACTACAACATGCACCGCATACGCGTATCGAAGGGGTGTAAGGGAACCCTCCTGCTTCATACCTTCCGCCGCTCCGTCCATGCATAGCAACCACGCGCAGGCCACCCTGGCCCTGCATCCAACATCTCCCGAGGACCGTATGCCTATCATGGGATCGTATGACCCCCCAGGTGCCTACATGCACGAATACTGCTGCATGCGCCCAGCAACGCCAGACTGCTCCCCGCTGTACCGCCACCGCCGAGCACTGCTCCATTGCCCTCACGCGCAGTTCGCGTGCCGACCGTCCCGAATGTCCCCACCCTGCCACGCGCCATACCAGCCGGTATGGCTCTAACAGTATCGCTCTTGCCAACGCCTCCCACCATCCGCCGTTACACACCGCTGCTGCCGCCCGGTGACCGCCTTGGGGCCCGTCACGCCGTCGCCTGCGCCGCCAGCGGCTGCTGCTCCGCCGCCCCCACCGCGGCCACCTTGACGCGGCCGTCCTGCACCAGCGACGACAGCCGCCGCCGCTTGCACCGCCGGCTCACCTTGCTGGGGTCGACCACCGCCGCAACCGCCGCCGCTGCCGCCGGCTGCGCGCCGTCAACGCTGCCCATGCTGGCGTACGACGCCCCCGACGCCGCCGCATCGTCGGCAGCAATCTGCGCGGCTTCCGCCGCCGCCTCCGCTGCCTCCTCCGCCGCCGCACGTGCCTTGGCCGCCTCCGCCGTGGTCATGACGGTAGCGGGCTTCCACGCCGCGAAGTCCGTCGCAACCACGCCTGTGGGCCAACGACACCAACACAATGCTTCATACGTGCGATACAACGTCTCAACGGCATGTCCCATGGCCTCCATGCGTCGGGTACCACCAGGGGACTAGGCTTAGACCACAGTGCGCGACACCCAGGCCAGCCGCTCGCCCCGAGCGCCACGCCGTCCCGCTTATCACCTGCACCTCCGGCCCCGCTGGAGCCGTGCGACCCCAGCCCGCTGCTCACCCGCCCTGCGCCCCGAGCCCGGCTTGGTGACCGGCCCCAGCTCGTTCATGACCACGTTGGCGCCGCCCAGCTTCTTGAGGTAGATCTGCTGCGCCGCGCTGAGCGCCGTGTTGGACAGGTAGTACAGCGACAGGCCGGAGGGCACGTTGAGCGAGAACCAGCCGATCATCAGCGGCAGGAAGAACTGCAGAGGGTAAACCGGGTCAAGGCAGGGCGGAGGGGGTCTGTGAGGACGCATCAGGGGTGTGCGGTTGGGGAGGACTAGCAGGAGGTGGTTGCCCGGGACGCTCAGGTGTGACCACCATCTCCCTTCCACAGCCTGCCCCAGTCCCATTACCCCAAGCCCTGCCCACAACAACCCGCTGCGTAGTGCCCCTGGCCATCTACACCCAACCGTGGACGCCATGTCTGCTCGCACCGCTCCCGCTCCCCTCTGCCCCCACCGCTGCCCCCGCTCCCCCCCCCCCGCCACGCACCAGCAGCGCGTACTGCGTGGACGCGTTGTCGTCCTTGGGGTCAATGGGCGGCGAGGTGACCAGGCTGCTGGCCCACTGCACCAGCACCAGCGCCACCGGCAGCGACAGGTAGGCGGAGGCGGCCTCCCAGCCGATGGGCGGCGCGCCGTCCACGAAGGGGAACAGCCACGAGGTGCCCAGCCCCGACTGACGCATGGCCATCGTGGTGGGGCCTGGGGCACGGGGCATCGCGATTATGCGTTCTCCGGTTCTGTTATGCGAAGCGGTCGAGTGTGGAAACATGCACTTACTGAGAGCGTGGCCAGCTTGATGGGACCTGGCATAGATGCACACGGGCGGTAGCGCATGCTAATAGTTTGGGGTTACGAGTAGGCCATCGCGTGGATGGAGCAAGTCACAGGCTGGCGCTTGTGTGGTGGCGGTCCATGACTTGGCGCTGCACCTGCGGGATGTGCCCGCGGGCTAGGTGCTCAACTGGCCTGGCTCAGTAGTGTCCCGTGCGCCCCAGCCGCCCGCCTTGCGTGCGATGGCGCTCAGAGGGGCCCCCTCCCTGCACCCCACCCACCCGCCAGCGAGGGTATGAAGTAGAAGCCCTGCGTGTCCAGCAGCCCGTCGTTGGCCACGTTGGTGAGCGACGAGTACAGCGCGATGAAGATGGGGATGGTGGCCAGCGTGGGCAGGCAGCCGGCCAGCGGGTTCACGCCGGCCTGGGGGCGGGAGGGGGTGGGGCAGGGCGAGGGGTGGGGGGAACGGTGAGGTTTGGGGAGGGGTCCGCGTCGGCGCGGCTGGAGTGCTGTGGTCAGTACCGAAGACTTATGCTGGGGTGGTGGGGTGGGGTGTGTGGCCCCAGATAACGCGCGCCGTGTACTGGCCAGTGGTGCACGCCGTGCGCCTGCACCCCTGCAATCTAGCCCTCCCCGTCGCCGCAGCAGTCTGCACAGCGGCGGAACACGATGACCTCCCCAGGTGGGCACCAGCCCAACCACAGCAGCCGTACAACAGCCATGGCGCTGCGGCACAGCTGTGACAGCCAGGTACGAGTCCGGGTGCCATGGTGTCGCAGCGGTGCGCACCTGCTCGTACAGCACCGACGTCTCCTTCTGCACCTTGTCCTTGTCGTCCCCGAAGCGCTCCTTGATCAGGTCCACGCGCGGCTTGAGCGCCTGCACCGCCATGGCGGACTCCACCTGCACGCACACGCACGGGCCAGGTGTGACAGTGCCTCTTACACACTGTCTCAGCGTGGGGTGAGCGCAGCGTGAGCAAAGCCGGCCGTGCGCATGATCCCGGCCCTGGGCTAGAATGGATATCCAGAGTCACATCGGCTCCCAAGGCCCTGCGCATCCCCTGATCGTGCGCCCCCGAGTGCCAGCGGAGAACTGGCCCGATCCGACCGCACGGGCATGGTACGCCACCCTGTCGTTGTGATGGACGCTGTGACTATTCACCAGGCCCTCACAAGCTGTGCCCCCGGCCCACAGCGCGGCCCGCCCCTCCCAACCCATAGCCCAGAACTGCCACCCCACCCCGCACGTGCCGCTGCCCTTCCACACTGCCCTCTTACTTGCTGCTTCGTGAGCGGGAATGTAATAATTTTGACAATGAGGGTGAGGAGGATGATTGAGTAGCCGTAGGAGTAGGGCACGTGCAGCTTGTCGAGTCCATCCTGGAGGGCCTTGAGCACCACCTCCAGAGTATCCGCCAGGGGAGCAACCCATCCACCCGCGCGCTTGGGCGCATCTGCTGCTGCATCTACGGCTATCGCAGTTGCTGCTGCGCTGGAAGACGCATCCGCCAGGACATACATCGCGCCGAGGCGCTCAAGGGCATGCTCGAGCCCCGTCGCTAGCCCAGCATGTGCGCCCTGAGCTGCAGATGCAAGCTCTTCATCGTTTGCGCTTGCTTTGCAGCATAGACCTAGTCTGCGCCCAGGACAAAGCGCGACCCTGTGGGGCAGCAAGCTGGGGAGGTTGGTCGAGCCCGTTTCACACCCGCTCAGCTCTATTGTCATGCCAACATGTTCTACCTTGTCTTGGAAGGTAGTCGGGCGACACGCCCCCCAATCGGCCTTGCTGCTAGGCACCGAGCAGGCAGGAGGGCGGACATGGCTTTCCTGCTACCCTCTCTGGGCCGAGATCTGTAGATCTTTCTGTGCAGTTATGTATGGTTGAGTTTCAGTGTTCTCTAGAGTTCTTGTCTTGGCCGCGAACCTCCCCCTTGGGCTTAAACGCGTCGACACACAGCAAAACACGCCAGAGGTATACAGTAAAATTTTATATGGACCGTCAGAAAAATACTATATTAAGGCAACACAGCTTGGTGGTGACAAGCTTTGCCGAAGAAGATTGCGTCGGGTGCAGTGCACGGCAGGTGGACGACGTCTCAATCGGCTATGTCTGCAAGGCCAATGAAATTAATGCTACCACGCTGACCTTCGGCAGCCGGGCAACCGAGGGACACGCGCAACACCCGCCCCTGACGAGGGAGCTCCCCTGTGCCTGGGAGAGGGACGAGGGGACTCCTCATTCGTCATGCCTCCCGCGCAAACTGATAAGCAGCATTGCACACGTGGTGTGAGCCTGCAGCAAATGCGGTTTTTCCTAGCCACATGTTAGGGCGTTAATCACAGAGGGGAGCGCAAGGACTGGTCCTGATCAAGGGAGTTCTCAGCGGGAGCTCCCCTGCTACGCACCGGCAGAGGAGTCGCGTCGCCAAGTTCCTGCGAGCACACGTGTCAGCTAGGCGCACGTAATAGAGCGCAACTAATACCGCATGTAATGTACATCGTGTGTCGGCATACTACATGCACGCTTTCGGCGCAACCGCTCCCGCTCCGTCACAGAGAGCGCACTGTGCTGGAAAGCCTTTCACGCTTTGGAGCTCCAGGTTAAACTGATTGCAACCCGCTAAAAAGATGATTTCATAGCTGTTTTAGCAGCCTAGCTGCGCATCGCTCAAATGACCGCGCCCTTCCGTCTACTCCGACCTGCATCACCGCCTGCGTGCACCTCGTCAACCAGACCACCTCAACGCAACAGTCTGCTGTTGCTTCGCCAGAACGCAAGATGGAGGTACAGCAGGAGCCGTAGCAGTAGCATCCACAGTGCCCGGGTGTGCCAACCGCCTTGTCACGCGCCAAGGTCCCTCGATGGCCCTAGCACGCTGCGCGGTCCTCACCCCAAGGCCCTGTCGGCCGCTGAGCCGACGCTTCCAAAACTTCCTCACTATGAAGAGGAGAAGCCCTATCACGACACCTTCAAGGAGTACGGCAGATGGGTCCGTGGCAAGGGGCCCTTATGCTGCAGCATGACAAGGACCGAGCGAGCCACCAGGGTGGATGAGGAGCTTCGCACCAAGCTGGGACGCATGGCAGGGGCGGGAGAGGTCCCCGCAGACGCAGACGTAGTGGCAGCCATGCTTCAGGAGTGCGTCGTGCTACGCGTGACGAAGCCAGTTGTCCTGGAGCCGGCAGCAGCTGCCGTTCAGCAACTGGCCAGCCAGGCGGTTGAGCCCGGGTCGCAAGGCGACCAGCACTGGCGGCAGCTTGTGAGCTGCGCGTGTGCGCTGGTGCTGCTGATGCTGCTCCCTGGCTCTAAGGACATGGATGCTGTCAGCAAGGCCGTGCGCGGTGTGGCATTGCGGCTGCAAGAGCTCTCCGGGATCAAAGGCATGATTGGATGCGCGGCGAGCGTCGCGGCGTGGGCTTTGGCGTTGTTGCAGCAAGGCAGAGCAATGGGCAGCGAGCTGTGGCTGGCGGCCGCATGGGCAGAGGCTCATCGTGTGCAGCAGCAGATAGACTGCAGCAGCTGCAGCTGCAGCAGCAGCAGCAGCAGGAGCGAGTGTGAGGCCCCGTTCCCATCCCCTGATGCTGTGGAAAGACAAGTCGCGCTGCATTACCATACGTCACGTCCCCGTGTATCCTCGTACCAGGTCGCAACGACCGTGCTCCTGTGGAGGCCCCTGCTGTCGCCTGGCAACCCTGCGACTCTGTGCGAGCGGGAGTCAAGCGTGCAAGCCACGCCCAGCGAGTGCGCCGCCGTTTTCTCGGTGCTGGCGGACCTGTGTCTTTACGAGGAGCACCTGGTGCGTGCGCTGCTTCATCAGCTGGTCCAGCAAGCGGAAAGCGTGCATGGGCTTCCCGTGCAGTACCAGGACCTGATGAGGGCGGTGTGCAGCACCATCTGGGCCGTAACGGTCATGGGGCCCGGCGTGGTGCACACGCACAAGCAGGATGTACGGGACTTGCTGCGCTTCCTGCAGCGGCAGTGGGATAGCGACGCAGGTCGCCTGGTGCTCCAGCAGCAAACCGGCGCCTTGCAGCGCCTGTTGCAGGCACAGCTGGAGCTCGAAGCCTTTGACGCCACCCCAGTAGCCTCCGGAACTGGTCATGGCAGCGGTGGTGGCATTGGCAGCAGTGGCGGCGGCGGCGGCGCCAACAGCAGCCAGCAGCGCCCCCAGCAGAGTGGCCGCAGCACACCGGATCCCTACGACGCTGCTGGCAGCGACTCCATGCCCCTGTCCAGCATCCTGCGGGGCTCAGCTGGCAACTCCACGGCTGGCCTGCTGGCCGCCATGCGGGAGGCGTCGCGACAGCTGCGGCTGCATCCACGTAGTGCCACCGTTTCCCGGCTTCAGCACCAGGTCAAGAGTGCCGTGGACAGGCTGCGAGAAATCTCTCTCGCCGACCACAACGTGCCGGAGGTCCTAAGCAGCTGCATGGAGGCTCCAGTTCCGGAGCTGGCCTGCCGGACAGACCTGCTGGTGGAGCTCCACGGCAGGTGCGTGGCGGTGGAGGTGGACGGGCCCCCGCACTACATGTTGGTAGCCAGGAACAAGAAGCACTGCGCACTGCGTGACGGGCGCACTCGTCTTCGAGACCGGCAGCTGGCGCGCGTGCTGGGCAGGGACAACGTGCTGGCCGTGCCGTTCTGGGAGTGGGTGGGGCTGCAGGGCCACCCGGGCGTGCCGCAGTCGCAGGAGAGGGCACAGGAGGAGTACCTCCGGGACCGGCTGTGGTACAGGGGTTGCGGGCGGGTCATGGCGCGATGCTCGTTCACGCGCCTCGTGAAGGCGCTGGCGGCTGGTGAGCAGGCTCCCTCAGAGCGCAAGACCCTGGGCTCCTGGTTGGACTCGTACTTGTGGGCCTTACGGCATGAGTACAGCCTGTGTGCCGTGCCGGCTGGAAGGCGCCGTGTGATGCGGTATTTGGAAGGTGAGGTCAAGGACTGGCGCAGCAGCATGGATACGCGGCCTCTGAGGGCCGGGGCCAGGGACGAGGCGGTGCGGGCGCTGCCGGCACGCGTGACGCGTCGGTTGCGACACGTGGCAGGGCAGCTGCAGTATGAGTTTGTGACTGAGGTGCGGAGGCGAGGGGTAGTGGTTGGGACGGGGACAGGGACCGGGACGGCGGGGGTTTGCAGGGGCGTGAAGGTGTGAGACGGTGAATGCGGATGGGGCCCGGGGCAGGGGCAGGGGGCAGCAGCTGCTGACCTGTGCGGGGGCTTCTGATGAGCGGTGCTTGAGAAGCGTGGCAATGTAGAAAGCATTTGTGAGCTCGCGTGACACAGGCACCGTCTGGGGCAGCGGTGGTGGATGGGTCTGCAAGTTATGAAGTGTATCAAGGTGCATCGTGCATGCCAGGCAGCCGCTAGCAGTGTGAACTGTTCGTTCTGGCGCCGTTGCCAAGCTAAGAATGTCAACCAAACCGTACAAAACCGTCCTTGTCACAGGCATAATGCAAGAGCTCACTGCGTATCACAAAGCAACGTCTGCATGTGTGACTGCTAGCGGGTAGGTCACCTCGGCGTCTGGGATAGCGGGTAGACAGTATGTGCTAGCTGGGGGTGCTTGGCATCGGGGCAGTGTTGCAGCTGCTGATAGGCGTCGCGAAGACAACAACGTCCTGGTGCTGTATGGCCGTGAATGTCTTTAAGTGCCGTGCCGCAAGCAGGCACGGCAAGGGCTCCTGCATGGGTGTACGGCACCTGTTGCACTGTTGTGGGTTGGCAAGGTGAAGGTGTTTGGTATCGGAGGCAAGGGGTGCTCCCTTGGTGAGTGTTGGTGAATGGCACCGGCCCGATGGAACAGCACGGAGTCGGCACACCGATGTGCGCAGTGTCGGTTGCAGGTTGGTTGGTTGTGTGTGAGGCATGCTGGCCGCTGTGGTGCGCAGCCACAGGGGGGCTCGCTGTAGCTGCAGTGCACGTGCATGTCGGGAGGAAACCACCAGGGGGGCCTCTGTACTGCTCTGCACAACGTACCAACGGGAGTGGAGGGTTGCCGACGATGACACGATTGAACGCCCAAAAGTTATACCCAGGTATAACGGTAACCGCTGGCTCCATCCGTGGCTCCATGGGCAGGAAGACGGTGTGTGTTACCAAGCAGCTATGCGCTTGCGCATCCGCATGTGCCTTCAGCTTTACACTCAGTGATAAGCAGCGGACAGTTCAAACGTATTTCTTCTTCGTTGGCGATGCCCACTAGCCAACACCCATGCATGCTTTCCTGGCAATGACCCAAGGGTCCTGACCAGCGCCCGATGCCTATGTTGAACGGTCTGGAACGGTCGAGGCGCTGCCAACACCAACCATCTAGCATTCGTCCTGAGCTGGGTGTACTTGTGACCCCAAGGAAACCCGACGTACAGTCAATACGCACAATTCCGTCCAGCCTTACCAGTATCTCATACTTCAATGACTGGTATGCACCCCTCGCGTTCGAGGTCAGTGCCCCTGTGCCCCGGCATGTGTAGCGGATGTGCACCTCCCCTTGTACGGCGGCCAGCGGACTGGTAAACCAGCGTAGCCTACCGTGTTACAGCGCATCATCTGACAGGCAGCCAAAATGGCCGCCAATCATGAAGACCGGGACACTGCTTCACGCACACTCACAAGAGCTACACACTCACAAGAGCATCCATTCGAAACCAGATGCACCTGAGGGCATTCGCTGTGCGTTACTCTTTGCCCGTGGCTCAGATGGCCGACGCTGCCTGGGCGGCAGGGCATACTCATGCAAACAAATATAGAGGCAACACTCAGCTGCCCAACCGCACACACACACCACAGCGCCAGAAACTGCATACGCTACACACCACAGCGCCAGAACAGTGACGAGCGTTTACCAATCGAGGAACGCGCATTGCATCAGTGTCGCGCTCAACAGGACGGCCACGAGTTGCAGCCCCCCTCCCTCGTCTACAAGCCCGCACAGAGGCATGCAGCAGCTCCCCAGCTGCAGAGCGGCCCTTACGTTTACGGCCCACCACCTCTACCGTGGTACGTTTATCACTCTCCAGCATCTGCCAACAGCTGCCTGCTCTCCTCGAGGCACTCGACCACAACCACCGCACGTCCGTTGAAACACTGGCTCCTGCCCTCCGTCTACTTGCCATACTGCAGCTAACTGTTATTGGTTTGATGTCCGTGCATCGACTGGGAGGATTACCCTGCACAACCTTGGCTAGACCTAGTCGGGGTGGCTGAGGCCACCCCAAACCCACACAGCAGACGGTCCCCGCCCTAGTCGTGGAAGAAGTTGACCTTGAAGAATTTGATCAGGACCCAGATGAGGGCGACGTCTACAACAGCAAATATGAGTGTCGCCAGCCGTCTGTTGGCAAGGAAGCCGTCTAGTGCCGAGATGAGCTGCCCTGAACGCTCCTCGCCCAGGACCGTCTTCAGCTGCGCAATAGTGCTCTCGCCCAGGACGTCCTTAGCAGTCTGTGTTCCAGACACTGTATCCATCAGGGCCTCCTTTGCGAGCTCGCTTGTCGTCTTGGGAGCTGGTTGCTCGTCTGCTGTTGGCACTTGGGTGGATTCCGGCGCAGCTGCAGCTTTACAGAGCCTTCGACTAAGGAAGGAAGACATCGGAAGGCTGTGTGCATGACTGGTGCGAAGGAACGGCCGTTGAGCCAAAGAGCAGCGCATAGAATGGACTTGCATAATTGCTTTTATGCTGGAAGTTCGGCTGATCGAAGGGGTACAACACTGCTTTTTTTTGTAGACGCAGGTTTGGGTGCGTGAGGCGCTTGCAGCCGGAGGGTTCATGGTCCACCTCAAGGTCATGCCAAGGCGCAAGGGGCCCTCCCCTGTCTCCTCTCGCTAGACAATGTGCCACAGGAGGACATGCCCACTAATTCCGAGAGCTGAAGTGAAAGGGAATCTGCTATTTTTGTTCTGTACTGTACTTACAAATATCGCGTGCGCACTCCTCCACGCTCCAGACAGCCTAGTCGTTCGCGCCAAAAGTTACCTCGCGCTGAGCCCACATTGACGTGTTTATTCCTATTCGAGTAGCTCAATTCCATTCGCATAGTCCTTAGTTGCTCGAACTTATCGAAACAACCGCACGCGCTGCCGGGAGAACGCCTTTCGGGGACCACCGTTGGGGGACCATGAACACCGGTGGACAACCCTGGGTTGAAAAGTAGTAAGTAGCTAGCTGCAACAGCTGGATGATGTTGCTGACCTGCGCCATAGCCCACACACTGTGACCCGTCTCACTAACCCTTCGTCCACGGCGTACTGGTCCTACACCCGCAGTCGGCCAAAGAATGTTAGCGAGGTCGCCTATCAGGAGGAGGTCGTGAGCACCCTGACAAGAGCGCTAGAAACAGCAAACGTGAGCGTGGGCAGTGCTGGCGCGCCACGTGCAGGGCATGCATGGTAGCGCCCACTCGCCCCCACGCCCTCTCCTGGAGTGTTAGAGGGCAGCCCGCTGGCACGTGGGTGTCAGCGGGCTGTACTGCTGCCCTTTCTGTAGCATGTATGCTCAAGAGACGGGGTCGCATCGGGCTAGCAGCTAGCGCTTGGCCCCGGTCCTTCCACCCGCGCCTCACTCCTCTCCGTTCTGGCATGCCAGGGGTTACATGGAACGCCTGCTGTTGCCCTGCTCCTGTCCCCCGTGCTCCCCGCAGCTTCCCCACCTGCTGTTCTACGGGCCTCCAGGCACGGGGAAGACCTCTACAGCGCTGGCCATTGCACGGCAGCTGTACGGGTGAGCACGCGGAGGAGTGAGGATTACGGTTGGCCGCCACCTGTTGTCTGCTGTTGGTGGTGTTGCACCTACTGGATGGAGCACACAGCACGTCAGCAGTACGTGAGGGATGAGGCTCTCGGGGTGCTGGAGGTGCGCCACCCCTGGTGATGTGTGGCGGTTCTGGATGTGAGAGGCTGAGGCAGTAGGTGCTCCCACACAGCCCACGTCCAAGGCTGCAGGCCCTGCACGGCCCCCTTACCTGTCCCATGCAAGCAGTATCCTTGGCCGTACAGATGGTTGCCTCCATGACAACCTCCAGGCCCATTCTGTGTGACTGTCCTGTCGCGCGCATGCGGATGGCACCGATGGTACTGCCGCAGACAGCAGACTATGCTGTACACATGAGCGGGACACCGCTTCCCTGCAACCATCCCGCCCATTGCTGACACGATCACTTTGCTCCGCCGCGCACCCCGTTCCCTCATCTTCTGTTTCTCAAGTGCGAGAGCTAAGCCACGCCAAGCACCACGCGAGCGCACCGTACCGCCTCCTGATCATCGCACCGACTGTCCTTGCACAGTCAGGCAATGCCGGAAAGGTGTAATCCATCGCTCGGCCGCCCCGCCTCACTCTCTCTCTCTCTCCCCCCCCCTCCCCCCCAAGGCCGGAGCTGCTCAAGGCGCGCGTGCTGGAGCTCAACGCCTCGGACGAGCGCGGCATCAACGTGGTGCGGGAGAAGGTCAAGGCCTTCGCGGCGGCGGCCGTGGGCGCCCCGGCGCCGGGCTACCCCTGCCCGCCCTACAAGCTGCTCATCCTGGACGAGGCAGATTCCATGACGCAGGTGGGGCGGAGGAGAGGGAGGGGGCGTCGGTGAGGGGTTCCCTGTAAGCTGACTGGAATAGTGGGACAGTAGCGGCCGCATACCCATACCCGTCCCGTCCCAGCCAACGTGAGGGCGGGGTTGAGGGTGTGGGGACGAGGGGGTGTAGCGCTTGTAGAGGGGCCCGTAGGGTGAGCGAGGATGATGACTGTCGTCTGGGGAGATCGCGTGCAAGGGGGTGAAGGTAAACGGCCCCATATGGGATGGGAAATGGGCGGACGTGTGAGGAAGCCCCATGACTCTGGGGCTGGAAACCCGGACGGGGAAGAGTTGCGACACGTGAGATGGGGTGGCTTGGCGGTAGCAGGAGCTTGGAGCAAGAGTGAAAAGCTGGGGCGGGCGCTGTATGTGGCAAGGGGCTGGCGAGCTGCCTGTGCAAGGCAGGCCAGGCCAACCGCGCCTCCCTTGGTGGCCGTGATGAGCACCCCCCGGGTCGCACCCCCGGCTCCGTTCCCTTCGCGCCGCAGGACGCCCAGAACGCGCTGCGCCGCACCATGGAGACCTACTCCCGCGTCACGCGCTTCGTGTTCATCTGCAACTACGTGTCCCGCATCATAGAGCCGCTGGCCTCCCGCTGCGCCAAGTTCAGGTTCAAGCCGCTGGGGCACGCCATCATGGCGGGTGGGTGGGTGCGGCAAGAGCAATACATGCCCGAAGGGGCCCCGAAGGCTAAACCAACAGCAAGACCAGCAGATAGAAATAGAGTAATAAACATGCTTTATAAAAATATAGTAGAAAAGACGAATTGCATAAAAAATAAATTAATGTTATAATTAATTACTGAGACGTGGGATGCAAAACGCGGACGTGAGTTGTTTGGTATGCTGTAGGTGGAAGCCGCCACGGCGGATGGTTTGGTGCATGCCCACTGAACAACTAGGAAAACAGTCTTGGACATGTACGTGTTGCCAAGGTTGGCTATAAACGCAGTGCTCTCTGGGTCGGGGTTGAATTAATTTAGCCGCGGGAGAAGTGCAGCTTCAATCACGCTCGGCCTTGCTCACCCTGCACACCGCTTTCGCGATCACGCCGTCAGCCTCTTGCAGGCCTTGGTGTAAACATGTATGGCATCCACTCTCTGTGCTGCGCTGGGCGCAGGCCGCATCGAGCACATCTGCGAGCGGGAGGGCGTGACGCTGGCGGAGGGCGCGCTGGAGGCGCTGGGGGCGGTGTCGGGCGGCGACCTGCGCCGCGCCATCACCACGCTGCAGAGCGCGGCAAGGCTGGGGGCGGGCACGGTGGACAGGTGGGGGCGGGGCGGCGGGAGGGGGGGGGTGGGGGGGGGGGGGGGGCGAGGGGGACAGCGGGGGGGGTGGGGAGCTAGTGGGAATCATGGGCGGGAAAGGCCCTTAAAGGCATATGGTCGGAAGCTCCTGCAGGTGGGGCAGGCAGAGGCGTCGGGTTGGCAGCAGGTGTTTATCTATGAAACGCCCGGATGTGGTACTGCACTTTGGTCCATGCGCCTGTCAATGTAGACGTCAACCTCTCCCATAACGGTATTCATATCATAACCCGCCTCTCCACCATCAGTAGCGCAGAGCCACGCAGAGACGCACCCCACGCGCACACCACTACTGCCCCCTGCCCCTCGTTGAACCAGCGCCCATCTAACCTGCTGTGACCGGCTCCCACCCGCCCCTCTGCCACCAACTCACACCCACCCACAACGGGCACGATAATGTAGCTGAAGAGCAGTCGCTAAGGTGTCCTCTTCCTCTGTACTTTCCCTACCACCGTGCACCACCAACACCAACACCACCCCGTCCATGCCCGCCCCCCGCCCCCCAGGGCCACCATCCTGGACGTGTCGGGCCAGGTGCCCCCCGAGGTGGTCAAGGGGCTGCACCGGCAGCTGGTGGACCCCGCCAGCCTGTTCGCGGGGCTGCAGAAGGCGGTGGGCGGCGTCATCGCGGACGGATACGCGGCGCAGCAGGTGCTGCTGCAGCTGCAGGTGGGTCGTGGGTGGGCTGGCAGGGCAGGTCGCCGCGTGCCGCATACCGGTACCCTGAGGTAGCCTGAGGTGGTCGGCTTGGCGCAATGTGGGCCGCCTTTCACGTCAAAAACTACAGCGTTCCTACAACGTATTCCCACTGGTTCGCGGCGCATGTGAGGCGGGTCACCGTGCAGAGCGTCCCCACCTCCATAATCTGTCTGCTTCACCTCCATTGCCCCAAAGACCATTCTGTTGGCCTCCCCTTCCCTCTCCGCACGCACACCTTCAGTGTCGTCTTGCATCCGGTGCGATGCCTACCCTTGCGTACGGTACCCGCAGGCCGAGCTGCTCTCCGACGGCTCCTTTACACACTCTCCCCGACCCATGCCCATTCCGCTAACATGCTCTCTATCCTGCAACACGCTCTCCTCTTCGTGCTACGTGGCTGCACCCTCGCAGGGCGAGCTGCTGTCGGACGAATCCTCGCCCGACCTCAAGACCGCCGCCGCGCTGGAGGCGCTGGCCGCCGCCGACCACAGCCTGGTGCTGGGCGCCGACGAGACGCTGCAGCTGCTGGCGGTGGCGGGCAGGGTGCATAAGGCGTACGCAGCGTGAGGCGCGGGCAGCACCGGGCACAGAGGCGGGCGGCCGGGCGCCAACACTGGCGCAGAGGGTGCTGCCGGTGGCTGGTGGGGCGCATGACGGAGCGTGTGGAGCACTCAAAAAGAGCCCTGGACTGGGTTTGGAGGCGGGAGGGCGGAGGTGCTGGCCGTTGCAGGCGGGATGCGGTTCGGTGCGTGGCCGGCCCGCTGCCTGCGGTACTGGCAGGGCGGGACAGCAGCGCGAACGCCTGCACCTGGCGGCGGGTGTTGGCCGTACAGCGCGTGGCGCTGCGTGGGGTGACGGCAGGCGCAGCGGAGTGTGGTCGCCGGCGGTGGTAGGGCGCTGCGTGGTGGCGGGCAGAGCGGGCGGCCTTGCAGGCGTAGAATGCGTGGCCGTGTTGCACTTGCCTGTGTGTAGGCCGTACCTGGTTATGGACGCCTTTTTTTTTTTTTTTTTTTTTTCAGGAGAAGGGTTATGGGATTATCGGAGCCCTATTTTTTGCGGGTAGGTCCTCAAGGTCGTCTCTTCACTTGGCTTGAAGCTGACGA
>VFQN01000710.1_pt1 | contig 60051 bp, 87 predicted proteins | sample 3512371 | NCBI WGS metagenome assembly VFQN01 (sample SAMN10412370, study PRJNA504923) | tailings metagenome | isolation source: Replicate 2 from Balatoc abandoned mine | place: Philippines: Itogon, Benguet | collected 2017-08-28 | reverse complement strand
AGACCCCCCAGCTCTGGCAGTCTCTTGTGGGAAACCTGTAGTAGTCATATGGGGAGCTTATGGTCGCGCTTGTGGGGAACCTTTGATAGTAAGGGCCTGTGAATGGGCCTGTACGCTGAGCTGTCCGGGAACGGGCAGCTTGTTTGCTGAGATACTAGCAAACATGGGTCCGATGTGGCCTACAGTGGCTAACATCAAATAACGGGGCCCTATGAGCTGGTGGTAGTCGTGTACAGGTTGTGTACAGTATGCAGGTGCTGAGCAGGCACGTGTCCGACGTGTGAGCGGTTGGCCATTGGGCTGCAAAGTCCGTCAACATACTGTTTTTTAGGGGCAACTCCTAGACTGTGTACCACTGCTTATTTGCAAGACTGCTAAACGCCTTGGCAAGTGCTCATGCTGTTGGCATTGGCCTGCCTGGCATGTACGGCATCTGCTTTAAAAGCATGCAGGTGGTTCCCTGGTAGCAACTGCGCGCGGCGACATGTGACGGTTGTATCAGTTAGGGTATGGAGTGAAGCGCGCAGTGTTCGGCTGTTCGCAGGGGTTTGTGTTCCATTCATCATTGTCGGGTATTACAATTGCCTGTGCTAGCTGAAAGGTTAATGCAGGGTTGTTGAGGACGGAGCTGGAAGGATGCTGTGGCCCATACCGCACTAGCGCTTTTGACAAGTGCAAGGAACAGAGGAGCCCCCCTGAAGAGTATTTTGCTTTTCTAGCCTGCCGGATGCAGGGCCCCTGCCTGTACGTGTGTTAAAGCTGAACATGCATCCTCATGCACCTACTTGGGCTGGCACAGTCGCCCTTGCCTTAATGGGTTGATTTGGCAATCTGTGCGAGGATGCAGGGCGTGTGGCTGGTGTGGTGCGGGGTGCTTTGGGTGCAAGATCCGAGGGTGCTAGCGGTTAAGGTTCTGCTGCTTCCAGGCGACAGCTGTAAACGCAACACTGGTGATTTTGCTTGTGAACGGTTGGTCCAGTACTACGGTACAACCCATTGCCCACGTCCTGTCCCCTGCCAGCTGGCCCCACAAGCGACACTTTGGCACCTAGTTTGCCACCGTCGCAGGCGAAGGCCCAGGCGCCTGGGAAACGACAAGCCAAAGGGACTTCAGACCGTGAACCGCATTTGTACACCCGAAGGCAATAGGGCACCAGTCAGGTTGCCCATGTACGTCCATATGCCGGCATGTCCCTCTGGAGTTCATCCAGGTTCATCCAATGCCAGCCCCTTTCCCCTGCCCGGCCACACTCAAATGTCCTAAACGAAATGTGAATTTGATGAATGTTGTTCACAATTAAGATACATGTCCAGCGCGGCTCACAGTCCGCCCCCAGTGCATACAGCACAGGAACACCGAACCGGGCCACCGCGCACCATACGTGCTAGCAACGCGAGGTTGCAGCTTATAGCCTTGGAAGCCGCCTCGGCGCGGACGCCACAGCCACGTGGCTCGCATGCAGGCCTACTGAACCTCAGCCCTTGGCGGTGAGCCAAACTCCCCGCCCAGCAGTGCCATGTAAGATTTACACTACGCCAGCGAGCAGCGCTCTTCAACCCGTAAGCACCACACAGCTGAAGCAGTCACCCCCTGACCTAGCAGTACAGCTCTCACAGCAACGCTACAGCTCCCGCAGCACCAGCTCGGGCCTGATGTACTCCAGCAGCGTGTTGTCCTGCCCTGGCGCAAACTTGAAGCCCTCGGGCAGGAATTCTCGCCGCCGCCCCCTGGCCAGCGCCGCCAGCGCCGACCCGTGGGCCTCGCCCTCCGTACGGATGTTGTTGGTGGCGGCCACCAGGCGGCCGTCGTACACCATGAGGAACATGGGCACGGTGCGGAAGCCGTACCGGTCCTGCAGCAGGTTGCCTTCGCTGGCGTCCACCTTGCACATCTGCATAGGTATTTGCATCAAGCACGAGGAAGAGTGAAGGGCTTTGAAGCGTAGGGTGAGGGAGCGCAGGCGCTTGCGTGCGGAGGAAAGCCAGCCCGGGAGGCGTGGTAAGCCAACGCTGACGAACCCGGGTGAACAGCAACGACTGGCGAGCACTTGCGTGGGACTGACGGGTGCACGATGTTTGCCTCCGCCCTGTACTCACCCAGCCTCTTCTGTCATGCAAGTGAGCCGCCTGCGCCATCCATCACGCGCCCGCGTGCACCTGCCCTTATGCGGCCGCTGCTTACCAGCCGCGCCCCGCGCCCCCCGCCCCCGGCCCACCTGTATCCTGGCCGCCTCCGCCCCCTTGTTGCCCGCCGCCTCCTCCGCCAGCCGCCCGTTGGCCGCCTCCAGCGCCGCCTCCACGCGGCTGCACACGGGGTTCCAGTCCGCCAGCACGCACAGCACGTACAGCGTGTCGGGCGGCGGTGCGGGGCCCAGCACGGTGGACGTCACCTCAGCCAGCCGCATCCACGGCAGCTTGGCGCGCCTGCAAGGGCGGGCAACCGGGCGGGAGACACACAGTTGCGGTTGGAAACTGTTGGCACACGCGGGCGCTAGGAGGTAGAGTGGCAAACACGAGCGTTGGCTGTTTGCAGGAGCAGCGTGGGTGGAGCCAGTGGCTCGTGCCAGGACAGGCAATAGACGGATGGGGCTTTGGGTGGGCCGGGTACACATGCGTTACCGGTACCAAGAAGTTCCGCAGTGAGCTCCGTTGCTGGCTCAAGGCGTTACAAGGCATTCTTATGATGACATGCTACCATCTCGGCGTACCAGCAGCCACCCGTCCTCCCCATCGCCTTCGGCGACAAGGCTCTCGCCACACCAGGACATGACGCATCCACAGCCTGCACATGCTTGTTCCCGTGTGAGCATGCGCGCAACAGCCACCCACCTGCCCTTGTACATGGACTTTGCTAGCCGGTCCACGCTCCGCATGGTGCTGGCGAACCGCCGCTGCGTCTTGCTCAGCTCCGGGCTGCCATAGTCCTCCAGCCGCCCCGTCCCCGCCCCCGCCCCCGTCCCCGCCAGCCCCGTCGTGCCCGCCAGCACGCCCGCCGACGCCGACCGCGCCGTGCCGTACAGCACACGTGGCAGCGTGTCTATGAGCCCCAGCCTGGTGTCCAACGACCGCAGGTCGTTGACCGTTGACGACAGTTTACTGGAGGGGTCCATGGTACGAAGGGCCTTCTTAAGCGTGCCTATCCCAGGCCGCTCGGTTTCCACGTGGTGTGGGCCTGGAGGGACGTACAAGGACCCAACTTGCTGCTGCCGCTGCCGGATGGCACCGACGTCTAGCTCTAGCTTGCCGTCCTGGCGTGTGGAGACCACCTTGGAGGTGTAGGGCTCCGAGCGGCGCAGCGCCTCCCCGCATTGCCACTCCTTGACGCAGTCGTCACAGGAGAACGTGGCCAGGATGTTTTGTTTGTCTTTAAAGCGGAACTTGATGTGCTCTGTGACGGCAAGCCTGCGTTTGGGCAGAGGTGGAATGGGGCGTGGATGGGGAGGAGGGGTGAGGCTGGATGGAGTGTCCAAAAGCTATGGCAGTCGGAGGTGTGGAAGCTGCTAAGGGTACGGCACACGGTAAAATTGTAAAGTGCAGAGCAGAGGCTCCATGCTTGCAGCTGTTACTGAGCACGGGTCTACTGGCTGTGATGGCCAGGTTTAGTCCACTGGCGGACGAGTACTGATGGCAACCTTCGCCAGCACGGCACGGGGCCTATCAACAGGCAGAACGACAGCGCGAGTTGGCTGAAGCCCTGCTCGTTGTTGCGTTCAAACCCAAACCAACTGAACGACCACAATCAGAGGCAAAGCGGCTGCACTGCTGTGAGAGTGGCTCACAGGTGCTGTCCCGTAGACCCAGCGCCATGGGCCCAGCGCCTTGACGTGCGTGCCCCCCACCCCTCTCTCCCACGCCAGCCCTTACGCACGTTATCTCCTCTTGACTGCTACGAGGGAATCTGCCCCGTTCTGCAACGTCCCCCTTCTTGTCGCTGATGATGTAGCTGTCATCCTTGACGACCAGCCTGCACCCACCGGCCAGCATTCGTGTGCATGCTGAGCAAGCCGTGTGTCGCAAGGCATCAGTAGTACTGCCGTGCAGGCTGGGGCTCCTTACCATGGCTTCCCGTTGGGATAGTTCACTCCTCCTATCCCACGCGCATCAAACGAAGCAAGCACACTTGACGTTTTTGAGTCTGCATGGAAGGTGATAATGTGCCCGACTCGCTGCTTGCATATTACTACCGCTATTCTTCCATTCGGGTACAAGACCATGCCATCGCCGTTCGCGCTAGTCTTATCAAGGAGCGAGGGCGCCCCTCCCCTGCTCGAAGTTGACGGCTCGCCCATAGCTACCCCTGTTATGAGTCATGTATAAAACTACAGGACAATATCAACTCAATCCTATGCAACCTGGGCATGTCGAAGTTCCGTACGCAAGAGGATGTCCTCCAATGACTCTATGAGGCCAGCCTTGTGTCTTGGGCGCTCTCCGCTTGACATCCGCGTAACCCACGCGCATGACCCCTGGTAGGGTGAGGTATCCATGCATCGGGCCTAAATTGCGTGTTCTAGCGGACCCTAGCCGTAGGGTTTGGGGCACGAAAGCTGTGCTTGCGCCACGTGTCAGGCTGTCACCTGTAACGCTGTCAGAGACAGCGGTGCTCCCCTGGGCACCCCCATACTGAAAGGCTGTCAGGGGCAGACTGGTCTGGTCAGGGGTTGTGGGTGGGGTACCGGCAGTCCGGCAGAACGTGCCTTGCACTCAGGAGCGCTAGCCTTTGCATTTCTGTCATGTGCCGCTTCGTGCCCCGGTGCGGTGGATTAAGGGGTGAGGTCCTCCTGTGGCCATGCCGTACCCTACTGCTCCGCCAGCCATACACCCGACTGAGCTGCCGCTTTTGACCCCGCGGCAGCGCATGCGCGCATGTACAGAGACGACAGTACAGATGGCTTCGTTCTGTGGCGGTTGACTAAGCCAAGGCGCATTAACTGACATTCCCTGGTCGAACCCTGGCTACGTGCACTTCCTCTTGTGTCATAGGATCATAGGATTGCGCCCCTGGCATGAGGCGTGGAACATGGCATGAACTCGGGCAGGGCACCATGGCAATTTGCAGATGCATCACCTCGGCCATACGTGCAACACCGCCTAAGCCCTCAAGTCCGACATATACGCAGTGCTCTCGTCACGATGCAAACCAACTGATACGACGGTGCTCCACCCCTACTCCTTCTCCACCGCTCATGCCCCCCCCCCTCTTTCCAAGCCCACAGCCCACAGCCTCTAGCCTCTTCAGGAAAATAAGCTATTAGCCCCACTGCGCTGCCATGCCATTTAGACACGCAGCGCCGTTGCCTGCAACACATGCCCCGCCTTCCCAGGGGCCAGTCACGCTGCAACCGTGCATGCAACCCGGACCCTCCTGAAGGCCCCCTTCACCTCCCAACGGCAATAAGCCCTTCTCCTCCAGCCTAGTGTGAGCGTATCCTTCCACGTGTTACCCAACGCCCAACGCCTCCGCTCAACGCCTCACTTAACAAACTGCACCGCCGACTGGTACGTGTGCTTGCTGGTCTCGTCCTCCAGCAGGTGGAACAGCCGCTCCTGCCTGGCCGGCACGCGCCCCACCACCCTGATCCCCAGCAGGTCCGGCATGTACAGCGGGAAGTGCTGTACGATACCGCCCGCGTCGGGGTACACGTTGTACAGCTTGAACGTGCTGCGGATGCCCTTGTCGTACCGCGCGATGCAGACGCCGCGGTACAGCACAACGCGGCGGTCAACCTCCGGCACCATGACTTTGACCTCCAGCACGTCCCCAGCCTTGAAGTCTGGGAGGGGCCGGGCGCGGGACACGCGCTCCATCTGCTCCCGCTCCAGCACGGAGACGAGGAAGGACATGCGCTTGGAGATGTGGGAGCGCCGCTGCAGCGCGCGGGTGGGGGTCCACGGGGTGTAGAGAGCTGGTGTTGATGTTGGGGGCTGCGCAAGCTTTGGTACAAGGGTGTAGGGCTCCAGCGGAGGCTTCAGGTCCCGAAGCACAGAACTGGGGGGAGCGAGGCGGCGCATACCAGGGGGTGTTACTTTGCGTGCAACGCTGCTTGTGTGGCCAGCTGGCTGGCCGTATGTGGGCACGCTCGTGCTGTTATCTGCCGCGGTGCTTGCCGCGGGAGGTTGAGATCCTGGGGCTCCATCTGCTGCGCCCTGGTGTGCGTCGCCTGCCGCCGCTGTAGTGGTGAAGGTCTGCTGCCGAGGCAGGAGTGGTGCTGACGCTGCTGCGGTTGGCGCCGCTCGGATCGAGGCACACACACCGTATAAGTTGCTGCTGCCTGAACCAGACGCTAAGAGCAGGTTGCTAAGGCTTGACACGCAGGGAACAGCGGCGAGGGTTGATGACCCGACAGCATACTGGCTGATACACTGCAGCTTGTGCAGCATCTGGACTACAGTACTTTCAAATGTGTTCAAGCTTTAGTGCCATCGATGGGTGCAGGGAAAAACGCGAGTGACGACAAGTGCTTCAGGCGCCTCCGCAAGTACAAGAACAACGTTGTTATATCTTGCAGGTAGAAAGCGTAGAAATGCAGTGTACAGCAACCTTGACTTTCAGTGCCTTCATGTTGTCCTTCAAACCCATTGCCTATGCATGTTTCCTGGCAACGGCAGCGCGTGAGCTCAACAGCTGCATACCAACTCCTTTCATACAGCCATATTGTGTTCGCATATCCACCGGGTCAAGTGCCCAAGTTGCAACTTCGGTCTGTTTCAACGGAATGTGTGCCGGTGCGTCACGACGAGGCACCTTTAGCTTAAAAATAAACATGCGATAGTCTTTGTGTCAGGCGTTGCGGAGCAGCGCAGGAGCAGAGAGCGAGCAGGATGGCAGCCTTTGCGGACTTGCCCACGGAGTTGCGGAGCTTGTCGAACAGCAAACTCTTGGCAGAAGCGCACAAACTGCGGGTGTGCTGGGCCAAGGTCAAGGGCTTTCCTTCATGGCCGGTGAGGTGCAGAGCTAGGACTTGAGGTCACGTTGTCGCTGGGCGTGCAAAGCATCGTCCCGTGACCTTGTAAGCTCAGGCTGCTCAGGCGGGTCAGCACCTTTTGAATAGGGCCTGCACGGGGGGAGGAGGGGGATGGCGTTTGCGTGTTACGTGTTGCGCTGTTGCCCCTGCTCTCACGGCATGCTCTTTCTGCTTTACAACGTGCATGAATGTAGATAGTCGTGCATCGCTTGTGCTGCAAAAGGTGCTAGATACTCGGCTTTGTTCTGTTCGATCCCCATTCCCCTTCTCGGACTTGCCCGCCTGTTCATACTTGTGTCGAAACGCGGGTATCCCTTATACTGCTATCAGGCGCAAGTCCTGACGGAGGCTGCGGCCGTGCGACGCAAGGACCTTGGCCAGGAGCGGCACAGCAAGGACAATGTCCCTGTGATGTTCTTTGGGACTATTGAGGTGGCATGGGTAAAGGAGAACGACATCACGGACTTCAAGGATGGCCTGGAGCAGGGGTGGTTCAACAAGACGAAGAGCAAGCCCTTTAGGCTGGCATTAGACCAGGCAAGTCAGCCGTGTATCGGCATCGGGTGAATGTCGCAATTGTATTAGCAAACTTTCCCTGACGTAGGGCGGTGATGACATGTCGTTCGCGATACGGGCATGCGAGGGGTCTCAGAGTGCAGCAAGCAGTCCCGCAGCCAGTTGGCTTGACGAACAGAAGATATGGTGACTGCATGAGCCTCTCAAACGGTTCTCCCATGGTTGGTCCAGGTGGTGGAGTTCCTGGCGCTGGAGCGGAAGCGGAAGGCGCCCCAGAAGTGGTGGTGCAAGCCCCCTGCCAACGGTGAGCGAGCCTACGGTTCGGTTTAGAAACTAGGAAACATGCGTATCAACGTTCCATGGCATTGGCTCACTGGGGGCCCGCTTAGGCCCTGGGCGCCTTCACGCTGGAGGGCGGTGAGTGACACTTGGAGTGCTAGGTGGTGGCCAGTGCCAGGTGGGGTTGGAAGTTTTGTTAGTAACGCACCTGTCTTTACATGCTTTATATAACCCCGGCTGCAGGTGTCGAGGAGAGCCAGGAGATTCCGGGAGGGAAAGCAGGGGCAGCAGCTGGGGGCAAGGACGCACAACGGGGAGCTGGGAAGGGCAGCAACAAGGCGCAGCAGCGGCGTTCCGCGACGCCTGAGTCTGAGTCGGGCTCCGAGTCAGCGGAGTCTGGGTCAGAGTCGGAGTCGGGGTCCGAGTCTGACTCAGGTTCTGCGGCGGAGTCCAGCAGCAGGGAAAGCGGGGATGCAGACGATGATGAGGATGAGGTGGAGGACCACGAGGAGGATGCTGTGGAGGACAAACCCGCAGTGGCACCCCCTAAGCGTGCTGATAAGGGTCAGAAGCCTCGGGCGGGGGCCATCGCCATTGCGCCTGCAGCTGCCGCCGCGCGACTGCCATCCCTCCCTTTGCCAGTCGGGGCCAAGCCCAAGGACGCAGTGACCCTTGCGGCAATTAAGCAGCCGCGTGACATCGGATCAACCGCAGCTTCATCCAACTCCTCCGGGCACATCAAGCGGCCCCAGTCTGCGCCTCCGGGGGGTTTGGGAAGCAGGCAGCTGCCAAGGGAAGGCGGCAAGGAGGCTCGTAGCAGTGGCCTGGCCTCCCAGCCTCCCAAGGGCGAGGCGGCCAAGGGCGGTACAAAAAAGGCAGCCGAGCTGCCACCAAAGCCCGCGGCACCTGCTGCAGGCGCGAAAGCAGCCAAGGACGCAGGCCCCTCGCTTCCACCACGCAAGAAGGTCAAGACGGAGGAGCAGTCAACAAGCGCAGGGGCGGCGGGGCCTCAGCGTGCGGCTGCAGCAGCAGGGGACGCTGCGCCTCCTCCGCCCCGCCGCTCAGCGCCCAACTCGCCTGCAGCCGGGGATGCCAAGCAGCCAACCGCTGCCACGACGGTAGCAGCTGCCGCAGCGGCTTCTGCTGTAGGGGCCCTGTCCGATGTCGATATCTTCAAGCTGCCAGCCGAGATCCGTCGCTTGGCGGGCATCAGGCTACCAGCTGTCCCTAAGAAGGCCGGGAGCGTCAAGGAGGCCCCTCGCGTCGACGTCTCTGCGCAGCCAGCCACCGACCGGGCAGCGACGTCTACGACGGGGGCGTTGGGCCGGGACGGGTCTGGCCCGGCACAGCAGCCTGGCTCTGTTGCCTCCCCGGCCGTTGGCAAGGTAAAGGAGGAAGGCGGGGAGGACCAGAAGGTGGCGGAAGCTGCTCAGAAGGCGGCCGTATCCAAGGGGATCCGGGAGCAGGGGGATGCTGCCAGGAGTACCCGGCGGTCGGGAGCAGCTGCGGCCGAGGCGCCGCCCAGACAGCCTGGCAAGAAGCGGGGTCGGGTGCAGGATGATGAGGAGTCGTCCAAGGACAGCAGCGAAGAGGGCGACAGTGAGAGCGCCGACGGGTCAGATGACGAGGGCAGCGGTGCGCAGGACGCGTCGGACGCATCGGAGGCTGGTTCGGGGGCCAGTGGGGATGAGGGCAGCAGCGGCGACGAAGAGGCTGCTAGCGACGAGGAGGAGGCGGATGGAGGGGACGACTCTGCGCAGCGGGATGCCGCGGGCGCGCGCAAGCAGGTGAAGGGAACGGTTGCAAAGCCATCGTCCCAGCCGCGTAAGGACCAGCCGCTGGCGAAGCCGCAGCGTGTGCGGGACTACAAGGCGGAGAAGGCTCGCAGGCTGGCGCGTCTGGCGGCTGCAGATGCAGCTGATCGGCGCACCAGCTCCCGGCTGGGCTCACGCGGGACGGACAATGCCAGCGGGGCTGACGTGAAGGCCGAGGCCGGGAAGCAGCGGGAAGCAAGCATGAGCAGGGAGGCAAGTGAGGTGGCGCCGGTAGTGGTGCAAGCCGCTGCGACAGCAGCAGCGACGGAAGGGGCGCAGCCCGGGGCAGGTGGCGCTGATGCTGGTGCTAGTAGCCCTGCGCCTAAGCCAAGTCAGTCCCATTCCCACTCCCAGTCTCCGTCCCACGGACCCCAGTCGGCCCCTGGGCGCATGCAAGCCGCTGGCAAGGCCCGGAGCGAGGCCGAGGACAAGGAGCAGACCGCGCAGGCGTCCACGCGCGAGCATGACTCGGCAGCCACAGCTGCCCCTGCCCCTGCCCCAGCCAAGGCTGTGGCAGGGAAGCCCCCTGCCATCCCACTGGAGCTGCGCAGGCTGCAAAACAGCCCTGGGCGGGGGCCGCTACCCGTGGTCCACATGTCGGAGTCCAGGGTGCTGCGGGAGCGGGTGTCACCTGCTGTTGCGAAAGCAGGGGCTGTCGCAGCTGCGTCGTCGGACCGTGCTGCTTCGGTGTCGGCGGCTGTTCCGGCAGCAGGCAAGAGCAGGCCGGTCCGCTCCTCTGATGACGGTAGCAGCGCCAGCCTTGCTGTGGCCGGAGGGGATGTGGCCAGGGCGAGCACGTCCACGGGTTGGGCAGGTCGGGGCACGGCGTCTCGTGCTGCTGCCGGTGCGGTACCCGGAGCTGCCTCGGACACGCCTGCACCGATGGAGGAGGACCCTAGGGAGGAGGACGCAAGGGTGGAGGTGCATGCAAACGGAAAGGCAGCCGGGGTCGGTAGCGCCGCCGTCCCTCCCTGCGCTGGCGAGGCAGCGGCGTCTCCCTCAGACGCCCTGCACACGCATGCACCGGCGCACACGGGTGCAGCAGGTGCTCCCGGGCCGGCGCACCTGCCGGTCCGCAAGCGGCCTCCCTGCCTGGGCATGCCCAGTGCTACACAGGCAGGGGGCCCGGCGCCGCCTCGCCAGCTTCCTGCTATTCTGCCCTCCCGCGGTGGCATGTGCAGTGGCCAACAGCAATCGCTCCCGCCCGCCGGCAGCTCCGCCGCATCCCCTGCCTCAGAGGCCTGCCCAGCCACCGTTGGAGCGCCTGCCCTGGGCCCGGGCGGCAAGTCCTCACCCGGCTCCGCCGCAGTGCTGTCACTGCAGCCGGGCGAGAGCCTGCCTGTCGCGCCCGTTGGGCGGTCAAGCGCCGCTGCGCCATCGGAGGTCCTGGGCGTCGGCTCTGGGGTCTCGTGCGTACCCAAGAAGACCTGCTCAGGGCCGCCAACGCGCTCAGCGGCCGCTGCGACGGCAGCGGCTGCTGCGGCTGCCGCGCGGTTACCGGTGTCGTTGACGGATCTTCCGGACGCCGCATCGGTGGACGGGGCGGGAGAGGGGAACTCGGGGCGGGCATCGACGCCTGATGAGGTGGCTGCCTCCACACGGTCACAGCCTTCGCCGCACGAGGGCGATGAGCAGGAAGCGCAGCCCTTCCATGTCGCCTGCGCCTTCCAGCAGTCGGCGGCAGCCGTGCCACCAGGGGGGCTTTCTGCGAAGGAGGCTGTTCTAGATGCTGTGCCGGGGCGGGTGGAGGGCCTAGCAGCTGCACAGCCGGGGGCTGTCCAGGCCGAGCTCAAGCCGCCCCAAGTGGACGAGCAGTCGTCGACCAGCAAGCAGCTGCCGGGGCAGGAGCAGGGCCAGGGCGTGTGCTTGGAGCTGCGGCCGGAGCAGCAGGCAGCTGCAGGTGTTTGTGGGGCAGGCGCTCAACAGGAGCCGCAGCACGGCGGCGTGCTGCTGCCGCCTGTGCAGGGCCTCGGGAGACCGGCGTCAGCGGGGCAGGTTGCAGGACCTCAGGGCCCTGGCACGAGGGCTGCTGCATCGCTACCGCCCTTGCAACGACAGGGGCCCGGGGAGTCTACCGCGCTAGGTAGCAGCAGCGGTGGCTCGAGGCGCGGCAGCGGAGGCGGTGGCGAGACAGCGGCGGGTCCTTTTCCTGGGGCGCATGCTGCTAGTGAGACGGAGGCGCTTAGAGCTCAGGCACGGGAGCTGGAGGAGCTTGGTGAGGTGGCTGCAGCGCTGGCTGGCCTGCAGAGGGCTGAAGTGCACCGGCCGCCGCCAGTGCCTCACGGGCCTCCTGTGGGCTTGCCGCCGATCGGTGGGCCGGCGCACGTGGCTGCGGCTGAACCCGTGGCAGCTGCTGTGGCGGCAGCGACGGCGGCGCCGGTCGTGGAGCGGCCGCGTGGGAGAGGCGGGCGAGGAGCTCGCGACACGCGCAGCCCTGCGCTGATGCAGTCTCGGTCCAGCCAGCTGGCGGGTTTCCGTTGGCCCCAGGTGGGTGCACTCGCGGCATGGGCGAAAATGCACGACGAACTGCTGGGTCTAGTTGGTTGTGCAATTGTTGTTGTTGTGCAGGGGGTGGCAATGCGGGCCGGTACGTGCGCACAGCTGCAGCATGTGGCCTCGTCCTTGCGCATCAAGCATGTTGTCATCCGTTTTCCTGCGTTTCGTGTATGCAGCCGGAGCCCCTACTGCCGCCAGTGGAGACCAGCTTCGGGCTGCCCTCCTCCTGGCTCGCGACGCGCCCTCCGCGCTACGAGCCCGTCCGCCGCAACGTGTACACGTCCAGGGTGAAACCCAAACGCCTACCGAAGGTGGGCAAAATATGGATGTGTCTCATCTTGCTGTTGTCTCGAAGCCGGAAGGGTTCTGCCTTTCAGTAGTAAGCAACCGGAAATCGCTAAAGGCGTTCGTTGGGCATTTCTATGCTGGCCGCGTGTAACAGACCCCGTCGTGCCCCCTCCTCGGTCTATTGCAGGACGAGATTAGCGTCTGCGCGTGCCGGCCGCCCCCTCTGGCTGGACCCGGCGAGCAGCAGCTGCTGGGCTGCAGCTTGGGCTGCCTCAACCGGCTGTCCTCCGTGCTGTGCGACCCCAAGCTGTGCCCCTGCGGCGAGCTGTGCAGCAACCGCTCGCTGCACCTGCTGCGGCCGCCGCGCACGGAGGTGATCCTCACGGAGAACCGCGGCTGGGGCGTGCGGGCGGTGGAGCCGGTGCCAAAGGTAAGGCATTCAGGCGCTTTCGCAGCTTAATACCCGCACGTAGGCGTACAGGGCGGCCACTTGCACCTACCATGTGGCTCGGCGCGCAGCGGAAGTGTCTGAACTGTCGTTTTCCTTCTGATGGCGCAGGGCGGTTTCATCATTGAGTACGCGGGCGAGGTGATTGACGAGCGGGAGCTGGGGCGCCGCATGGAGCACGCGCGCATGAACGGCGAGCCGCACTTCTACATCATGGAGCTGTCGGCAGGTGAGGCATGCTGGGTACTAGGTGAGGCATACTAGGTATTACCTGGTTGCAACCTGTTGACGCCGTTGCAACTTGCTGCCGCACGTCGTACAGCAGTATGTGCGGTGCGCTGAGTCATGATTGACACGGTGTTGACTTGACGCCGTTGCAGGCCTGTACATCGACGCCCGGCGGAAGGGGAACAGCGCGCGCCTGCTGAACAGCAGCTGCGACCCCAACTGCGAGACCCAGAAGTGGCACGACGCGTCGACGGGGGAGGTGCGCGTGGGCATCTTTGCCGCACGCGACATCCAGCCCGGGGAGGAGCTGGTGTACGACTACTTCTTCTCCACGTACGGCGCCATGAAGCAGTCGGCAGCTGCGTTCAAGTGCATGTGTGGGGCAAAGAACTGCAGGTACGGCGGGCGCAAGATAGGGCGCACATGCAGTAATTACAGCTTACACAACGCTCGTGTCAGGCTACTGGGGTGTTATCCAGTTAGCAAGTTGTCAGCTGTCCCCGCCTTTAGATTGCAAGTTGTCAGCTGTGCCCACCTTGGCAGCGCGGCGTGCTATTACTGTACCGCCAACGCTATGCATGAGTGGGCAAGACTACGCTTTTGCGACACCCCAGGCTAGAGCTGCTGGCGCCCGTCCAATGTGCCCCGCGGTGTAGAAACTTTGGGTACACACTGCTCCTATCCCTGCACCCCGCACACAATTGCCGTCCTCCTGCCCTACAGTCCTGCGCACGCGTGCTAGCCCTTACCCCCACTGCTGCCCTACCCCACAGGGGCACCATGGACCTGCACCCCGAGAAGCGGCGCGACCTGGGGCGGCGCGTGGAGGTGTTCTGGGACGCGGACGGGCAGTACTACCGGGCCGTGGTGGTGGCGTACCACCCCACCAGCAAGAAGCACACCATCATGTACGAGGACGGCGGCAGGGAGAAGCTCAACCTGGACGAGGTGCCGCACAGGTGGGCGGCAATGTCGATGGACGTATGGCGTGGGGGCCATTGCTGTTGGCAGCATTTCGCTGCCAAAGAAAGCAGCTACAACTGTGTTAGGTGCTTAGGTCCCGTAAACTGCTTCGGGCTAAGGAAACTGGGCTAAAACATGGGAATTCGGACCTGTCTTTGCAGGTGGCTGGACGAGGACTCGCCCATCAAGCGGTCCAGCGGCGGTGGCAACGCCGACGTGCCTGTGGCCCAGCACGTGGCTGCCGTCGCCCCAGACGTGGGGAGGCACACCCAGGAGCATGCGCTGCCCGCCGAGGTGGGAATTGCGAGGCTGGCAGAGGCCTCTGCGGCCGGGGGCCCAGCGGCGTGCAGCGCCATGGCGGCTGGAGCTGCCGCGGATGGAGGCAAGCACGGGCTCACGGAGGCAGAGATGCACCTGCCGCTCAAGAAGCGCCAGCGCATCCTGGCGCAGCTAGCGGCACAGCAGCAGCAACAGCAGCAGCAACAGCAGCATGGGCCCGGGCTGTCCCCTCGCGACCCGTACCAGCATGACACGCACGTGCCGGACGCTGGGGCGTACAGACCTGGCGGGCCGGCTGCGCAGGGTAGCGAGGCGCTTCTGGGAGGCCACAGTAGCCGGGCTGGCAGCAGCCGGCCAGACTCAGCACACGGCGGCGGCGGTGCTGTGGCGGCGGGCGGTGCCGGCGCGGGCCACACGGACGGGGCGTCCAGTCGGCCGACTGGCGGCGCTCGTGGGGCCAGCAGCATGGCGGCGGCGCTGTGTGAGGAGAGTGCGGAGGAGCTGGAGACGCTGCTGGAGGCGGCGGAGGCGGTGGCGGCTCTGCGGACTGCGCCCATTAGCGGGGTGCCCACGCCGGCGGACTCTATGGACACGGGTGGGCAGCAGCGCCTAGGCGGGAGGCACACTGCTGCTGTCACGTCTGGTGTTGCGCTGTTGCAGACGGCCAAGGTGGCGTCCTCGCCACGGCACCTGTCCCGAACCGTGCCGCCCAGCGGCCTGCCGCCGCGCAGCAGCCACGGGCACCACTCCTCCGCGCACGCCCACCCGCACAGCAACAGCACGTCGCCGCTGCCGTCGGATGTGCAGCACGGCCGTGCGCACGTGCTTGGAGCATCGGCGCAGCAGCTGCAGCACCAGCAGCCGGAGGTGTCGCGTGGGTCTGTGCACCAGACGGGGCAGCAGCACATCACTGGGCGCAATGGCCGCACGATGGTGGAGCAGGAGCACGGCTATCCTGCACATGCGAACGGTATAGCGGGCGGGACCGGCGGCAGCAGGACCGCGGCGCCTGCTAACCCCACCGCAGCGGGCAGCACGGCGATGAACCGGGAGGACCTGCTCTGGAAACTGGTAGGCATTGAGAAACCCAAAGACTTGCTGCCGCTCTTTGCGGGCGGTAGCTCGAAGGCCAAGGAGGGCTCCGGGCGCAACGGCACCAATGGTACGGCGGGCGGGAAGGGCAGCTGGATCAGCGCCTCGCACCCGTACGGCAAGCTGCTGCACGCGCTGGAGGCCTCCGAGCTGCTGCCGCACGCGGAACAGCTGCGCATTGCAGCACAACAACAGCAACAGCTCCTCCTCCAGCAGCAGCAGCAGCAACAGCAGCAGCTTCAGGCCGCTCTGGCGCAGCAGCAGGCGGCCGAGGCCGCGGCTGCCGCTGCGGCTCAAGCCAAGGCGCAAGCCCACGCCCGTGCCCATGCCGGAGGCACGGCGGCGTCTTCCTGGAGCCAGCAGCCCCAGGACGAGGCCAAGGCGTCTAAGCAGCAGCAGCAGCAGCAGCAACAAGCCGCTGCGGTCGCGGTGCACCCGTCCGCTGCCGCAGTGTCGTACCTGATGCAGCACCATGGCTTGGACGCCAACTCTGCCAGCGTCGCGGCGCTAATACACGCACAGCAGCATGCGGCAGCTGCCGCCGCCGCGGCGGCAGCCGCTGCTGCCGGCAACCACCCTCACGCGCAGCACCTGCAGGCGCAGGCCTTGCAGGCCCAGGCGCACGCGGCCATGCTTCAGGCACATCCTGCTGTAGCGGCCGCAGCTGCGCCAGTGCTGGCGGGGGCTGCAGCAGCGGCTGCTGCCTCGGGTGGGCAGCAGGTGGGGGCGCTGGGCGGGCTGCACTGGCCCGCTGGTGCTGCACACGAGCTGGCGCAGCTGCAGCACCACCAGCACCACGGGCAGATGATGGCGGACCTGGCACAGCTGTATGCGGCGCAGCACCACAGCGCGCAGCATCAGCTGCTGGCACTGCAGGGGACTGCGGCGGCAGGAGGGCCTAAGTAGCACTGCACATCTGCAACAGGGCCAGCGCTGCCTGTCTAGGCAAACGGGGTTGGTATGTGGAGCCATGGAAACGGGCTTCACGCGGTGGGGTGGCTGTGGAGGAGGGCGTATGTATTACCTTACTACTTACCTTTTGGCACGGCTTTCGTTTAGACTGGCCAGTATACTTACCTTTTGGGGTAGCGGTAGCGCCCAGCGGACCGGGGCATGGGGTGCTGTGATTTTGGTTGCGTGGGGGACGGCACCGGTGCAGGTTTTGCACCAGCTTTCAGGTCGCGGGTCCGTTTCATTGTGCACCCTGCATGTCCTGACTTCGACGTTATACTTGAACCTAAGTTGCTGCCTGGGAGAGGTTGTGAGTGACGGTGTGCGTAGTTGCTACGGTATATGACATGCGGCGGTAGGGCAAGGCGCAAGTGCCGTATGGCCAAGAAGCTAAGCCTGACAACACGGGCAGCAGACTGCACACTGACGCAGGGTTTCCTGCCAACCAACGATGTACTGTCTAAGGCCTGTGCGACGAGACATACTTGGCTGCTTACTCTTTTGTGACGATGACGGTGTCGGCACTGCATTAGTAGGCATTGGACGACCCTTTTGTTGTTGGGATGCTAATGGCTTAAAGCCCAGCTAGCTACGGCCGCTGCGTACCTGCGCGCATGACGTAGGGTGCTATTTTCATATGGCCTTTGCTCTCAAGAGGCTGCGATGTGAGTGCACTGCATATGCTCTCTTGGGGTCACACTTGGCCGTTTGCTATGGTACGTCGTGTGGGGCAACTGGCAGCGACTGACCGCCCACTTTGCAACCAGCGTCAAGGTTGCGACAGCTGATACCTACTGGTGCACACAGGGTCGTCGAAGTACACGACATTTGGTTCGGCACAAGTGCATTGAAGAACTGGTGGTTGGATCCTCTCATCTGGACATGTGTCGTTCCTGATATCCGTTTTGTCGTTGGTACAGCCTGGTACAGCGTTTGGCCAACTGAAACTACTGCGTTGTTAGCGCCCAGGATTGTGCAGACTTGTCACAATGCCATGTCTGGATTTGCCCAACAAACTCTGGCCAATGAGAGGACAGGGCCGGCGCACTGGCCCACCCGTGCAAATGTGCCTCAGGAGAAGGGAGCCCCCCGGGAGGCCTGCTGGGCCCTCACCGGTCCGCAGCGCTGCATGCTCCGCGCTTGTCCAATCAGTAAACGTCGAAGATGTTAGCAACAATGACTGACTCTACTGGTTCGTCTTTAAGCGCTCGCGCGCCTGTGAGCAGGGAACATTTCGAAGAGCACCCATACAAGCAGCCATATGAGATCCAAATTGAATTCATGAAAGCTTTATACAGCACTCTCGAGCATAGTCAAATGGGGTTGTTTGAGTCTCCGACAGGTGCGTGGGTCAGTCGACGACATTATGTTCTCCGCTCTCCCTAGCGCAGCTGGTTGCTCCAAGGGCGATAACTGAATCCATAGCACTTAGGTCTACGGGCAAACTTGATGCCTGTCCGTATGTGCCATGCTAGCCCTTATGTAGCTGCCTACCCTAGGCACGCGGGGTTACTGGGCATGAGCGCATGATCCTTCAACGCACCTGCAACCCCAGGACACCTGGTGGGTTCCGGAGCCGTTGGCGCGCTCACAGGCCATCGCTCCGCGCTTGTCCAATCAGTAAACGTCAAAGATTTTAGCAACGATGAATGACTTTACTGGTTCGTCTTTAAGCGCTCGCGCGCCTGTGAGCAGGGAACATTTCGAAGAGCACCCTTACAGGCAGCCATATGAGATCCAAATTGATTTTATGAAAGCTTTATACAGCACTCTCGAGCATAGTCAAATTGGGTTGTTTGAGTCTCCGACAGGTGCGTGGGTCAGTCGGCGACATAATGTTCTCCGCTCTCCCCTAGCGCAGCTGGTTGCGCCAAGGGCGATAACTGAAGCGCTACCGCTTAGCACTTGCATTGGCGTCGAACCCTGCAGCGCCATTCCGACAGAGATGCGTAGAGCTCTGGCGTACTAAGGGCGGGGGTCAGCGCTGCTGGTGCCCGCTGCCCAGCTCCGCTTCACGCATTACACGGCCGCTACGCCAGCCGGCCTGTGACAAGCTATCTTAGCTTCCTTGCATCACTGAGGTGTTGCAAGTTTGCTAGGTGCACGATGGTTGCGTGCCGTGGCCAGCTGGGTGCGACCATGACGAGCATGCGTACCGTAGCCTGCTACCCTCCTTCCTTTGCCCGCCTCTCACTGTGCACCTTCCCTGGCCCCAGGCACCGGCAAAACAAGCAGCCTCATATGCGGCGCACTGCACTGGCTGGAGGACCACCGGGCCCGGGAAGAGGAGGCAAAGCGGCAAGCAGCAGCAAGAACAGGTACCTGCAAATCCCCGGGAAAAAAAAACGCCTGTTGCGCACGTCTGCACCAACCAACCCCCAGTGTGAAACCTCTCTTTCCCTCTTTCACCCAGTGTTCCGTTCTCAATGTTCCATGCCCAGCTGAGGACGATGACGGTGATCCCGACTGGCTGAGGGAGGCCACGGCGGCGGTGGGCAGCAGCGGCGCGCACGGTGGGGCAGGGCTTGGCCGCCCTTACGGGGAGGTGGAGCTACACCCCTGGCGGCGCCGGAGAGCGGCGCTGGCGGCGGCGGCGGCTGGGCCTGGTGCAGGGGCGGCGCCTCGGCTGGTGGAAGCCGCTGGCCTGCTGGGGTAAGAGGACTGGAGAACCGTTCCTTGTGCCGGTGATCAACACATTCTGCACACCTCCCTTTCGAGGCCGTGTCGCCCCTCACGCCCCTTTCGGGAGGTAGTCCTAGCCGCATTGTCCTGACCATGCAGGCGACCGCGAGACTCCCCCAAAGGATGGCAATGCACGTCATGTTACACCCCGCGCAGTGTTGAGTACAGACAGGCCCCAGCCCAAGCACCTGTGCAGTACCGGTATTGGCATGCAGACTGAAACGTAGCAGTCCCTGCGCAGGACCGGGTCCGTGGGCCCACCTGGACGAGGCGCCCCAGGCGGGGCAGCACCGGGCGGCCCTGCTGCAGCAACCCCTGCCGCGGGCGCCGGCGCAGAGGGCTCGGAGTTCCTGCTGGCGGCGGGTGCTGGCGAGGAGCAGGGCGGGGGCCCGCAGTGCGGCACGGACAGCAGCACTGCAGCGGCGCTGCAGGGGGCGGCTCGCGCCAGGTCGCGGCTGCTGGCTGACAGCAGCAGTGACGAGGGCGAGGGCGGTGGGGGCCGGGATGACGACGCCAGGGCAGGTGGGAGCGACCCGTGGGTCGCAGGGGCCGTGCCTGCGTGGGCACTACTGTTTTGCTGCTTAGTACTGTTATCTGTATGTACAGTCGTCGATACGAAAGCGCGTTCCTGGGGATGCCGTGTGTTTTAGGTGGTACAACACCAGAGGGTTACTGCGTTGATTTGCCAGCGTTGGATGCGTCATGGAGCATGTTGATGAACTGCACAAGCAGCTCCTGCAGCCAACGCTTCTTCACCCCGCCAGTGGCTTTAGCACTTTTCTCGCGTTTTACGCGTACCCCCGCCGGTGGCTGCGCGGTGTCGCAGCTGCACGGGCGTTGCGCGCGCCGCCGCCGCCTCCCTCCCGCAGCCCGCAGGTGTTTTTCGCCTCCCGGACTCACAGCCAGCTGGCGCAGTTTGTGGGGGAGCTGAGGAAGGTGAGGGGCGGTGTGCTGTGCAGGCGCTGTGCTATGCTGCACGACGCTGTGTGGATTCGGGTACGGTGCACAGATATTCAACACAGCTGCAGGTTGGAACTCTGGCCTCCAGCCAACATGTTTAGTGTACTGCAGGTACTGTGCTTCCTTGCTTCTAATCGAGATGATCACACGGCCACAGGATCGACCTGGATCCGTCTCCACGTGGCTCGTGTCCCGCGACCAAAGCCAGACACGGCAAGCCTGGTGCCAAGCCCGGCACGTGCCTGCGACTGCTCATCATGCAATGAGCTCTCCCACTGGCCCGACCCGCATGCTTGTCCCTGACTTGCCAGTTTTCTTGCTCCTGTTGCAGACGGGCTTCGCCAAGCGGCTCACGCTGGTCAGTCTGGCGGGGCGGGGCTCGGGGCTGTGTATCAACGAGTCGGTGGCAGCGCTTGGCAACACTGCCCTCATCACGGAGAGGTGCACGGAGCTGCAGGTGGGGAGTTGCACTGTGGACAGCTGGTATGTTACCCATTAGTGCTACACCTAATCACTGTAGTGGCAAGAGCGTGGGCCGACGATGTCGAATATTCTCCATAGAAGCACCCAAGCAAAAGCCCTCAACTGGTATGTGCTTGAGTGGCGTACATAAAAGGTTGTTGTGCGCCTCTCCGTTGCAGGAGCGGAGCCGCAGCAGCAAAGCGAGGAAGGTGGCACCGGCAGCGGAGGGCGGGAAGGCCTGCGGGACCGAGGGTCGGGGCGGGTGCGGCCGGGCACGGCGGCGCGGGGGCGGCGGCAGCAGCGGCTGCCCCTCCCTGGCGCCCACCCTGGAGGCGGCCGAGGACTTCGCAGAGGCGGCCCTGACACAGCCCCTTGACGTTGAGGTGGGTAAACCGGACGCGGCCGCACGGTTTTCAGCCCCAATGCGTACGACAGCAGTACGGTAACATTGGCTGAAGCTGCCTCCACCCTGCACATGGTGTACCGTATGGCCTCTGCCGCTAGTGATTTAGCGTACCGTATCCGTATCCGAACCCTCCTCCTGCCTCCCCGGTCCCCGCAGGACCTGGGACGCCTGGGGCGCCGCCTGGGCCTGTGCCCCTACTACGGCAGCCGCGCGCTGGTCTCGGAGGCGGACGTGGTGGCGCTGCCGTACAGCGCGCTGCTGAGCGCTGAGACCCGTGGGTCGCTGGGGCTGCACCTGGAGGGGTCGGTGGTCATCTTCGACGAGGCGCACAACCTGGTGGACGCAGTGCTGGGGGCGCACGGGGCGCAGGTCAGCGGCCCGCAGCTGGCAACGGCGCACCGGTGGGTGGTATACCAGCGGTGTGTGCTGGGCGTTTGGTGCGTACAGTGCGTGCGTGCGTGCCGCCGCGGGTACCCAGCTCCTGCGTTACTTGGCACTGTGAATGTTTGGCACTTGTGCTGACACGCGCTTGTGTGGAAAGCTGAGAGCAATCATATTGTCTGCTGCAGGCAGCTGTCAGCGTACTTCGCCCGCTTCGAGTCCCGGCTTACGCCCGCCAACGCACGGCACGTGCAGCTGCTGCTGCGCGTCGTGTCGGCCCTGCAGCGCGCGCTGGAGCCTCCGCTTCAGCAGCAGGAAGAGGAGCAAGGAGCGGAGGCAGACGGGGATCAGAGGAGGGGCAGGGGCGGTGCGGCCGGCACGGCAAAGCAGCAGCAGCCGGGGCCAGAGGCGGAGGGGGCAGGCGGCGGGGGCTGCCTGGCGGTCCTTGACTTCCTGGTGGGCTGCCACCTGGACCACATCAACCTGTTCCCGCTGCTGCGCTGGGTGCGGGAGTCCAAGCTGGTCATGAAGGTGCGTGAGGGCGCAACCATCTGTGAACGTGCAGGTTACGTGTGGCTGGTGCGTCCAAGTCGGCGTGCTGCCAGTACCAGGCAGGGTCTGTGACATCAGCTACTTAGCAAGTGTATGCGATTTGTACGACAGACGCTGACAGACGCTTCCGATAGCAAGCCGCGCATGGAGTTAGTCCTGACCAGACGTCGGCGGCCATGGACCACCACCTCAGGTGGCCGGCTACGACTTGTCTACGGCCGGCGCTGCGCCGCCCGCGGTCGCCCGGGGCGTCACCGCCGACCGCGACGGCGATGGCGACGATGACGGCGAGGAGGGCATAGGCGGCGCGGGGGCCCTGGGCCCGGCGGGCGCCTCCGCGCTGCTGCACCCGGAGACCGCCGCCGCTGGCGGCGGCGACGGCGGCAGCGGCAGGAACAGCCGATCCGGCGGCCCCCGGGCAGCCGGTGTCACTGCTGCCTCCAGCAGGACCGGAGGCAAGACCCAAGCCCCGGGCGCTGACGCTGACGCTGCAGCGGCAGCTGCGGCGGCGGCTTCCGGCTCGTTCGGTGCACGCCGCTCTGCACTGTACGCCACCGTCTCCTTCCTCACCGCCCTGACCAACCCCTCCGCCGACGGCCGAATCATCATCACAACCGCCACCTCCTCCTCCTCTTCCTTGCACTCTGCCTCCTCCTCTGCATCCGCTTCCTCGCCCTGCCTCCGCTACACCACCCTCAACGCCGCCGGGCAGTTCGCAGGCATCCTCCGCGCCGCGCGCTCCGTGGTGCTGGCCTCCGGCACCCTGTCCCCTGTGGGCGGCCTGCTGGCGCAGCTGATGCCCCACGTGGACCCGGGGCGTGTACGGCACTTCTCGTGCGGCCACGTGGTGCCGCGGGACAACCTGGTGGCGCTGGCGGTGGGCAGCGGACCCACGGGTCAGGCCGTGGACCTGAGGCACGAGCGCAGGACCGACGCTCGGGTCCTGGAAGAGGTGGGAGCTGTCGAGGACGCCCTTACAGGCCTTTGCGTTTGTTACTGATCTATGTAGTTGCATTATGCTTTTCATCCATGGCGTATGACTGCGGCACTGCAGCTTGCTCGCTAGTGGCGCCGTTTTGCCCTGCAACCGCCACAGTGGCAAAGCGTGTACAGGGGCCGGGCGCGGTGCGGACGACTGTCAGTGGAACAGTGCGGCACGGACGTCACTGTTGTGCATTCGCGGGTTAGCAGTTCCTTGTATCGAAGCGAATGGGACGAGCCAGCTGTCATACTTGCCTGGCCTGGCCTCCCCACAATGAGCGGGTGCCATGCCACTCCATGCATGTGCATTGGCGTGACGCACGCAGGTGGGGCGCCTGGTGGTCAACATCTGCTCGGTGGTGCCTGCGGGCGTGGTGGTGTTTGCACCCTCCTTCGCGTACCTGGACCAGGTGGGCAGGTGGCCATGCATCGTGTTGCGTCCACGTGGGATACCGATGTCCGCGGGGGGACGGCACGTCCCGCTTGTCATGGCTCCCTACCGCGTCTGCAAGGCCACCACCGGCCACCCTTTTCACCATCCCCTTTTGTGGTATCGGAGAATTGCCAGCTTTAGTACGAAACCCTCAATACGCTGCTAGACTTGCTTGGTAGCCCGGTACATCCTCCTCCTCCCTCGCCTCTGACTCTCCGGCCCCTGCACAATTCATATCACGCAGCAACAAAAACATGACATAGTCCAGCATAGCCAAAAGCTAACAACGCCCATGGGCACACGTCCACGTCCCTGCAGCTGGTAGCGGCCTGGCAGCGCAGCGGCGTGTGGACCAGCCTCACACAGCGCAAGGCTGCGGTGCTGGTGGAGCCGCGGTCCGCCGCACACGTGGAGCGTGTGCTGGCAGCGTACGCGGCGGCAGCCACACTGGGCAGGAGGCAGCAGCAGCAAGAGGCAGCAGCGGGGGCGGGCGGTGTGGAGGCGGGTGGTGCGGGTGGAGCAGGGGGGCGCAAGGTGCCCAGCGGTGCGCTGCTGCTGAGCGTGGTGGGCGGCAAGCTGAGCGAAGGCATCAACTTCGGGGACGACCTGGGCAGGTGGGTGCAGGGGTGTGGCCTGGATAACTGGGTTCAGGGTGGTGTAGGCACTTGGCTTGGGGATGTGTGGGAGCCGGGCAGCTGGGTCAAGGGACGTGGCCTGGACCGCTGGGTGCAGGTTCTTGGCTTGGGCGCTTGGTTAGTAGGTGGGGGTCGGGCAGGCGGGTCAGGGGGTGTGGTCTGGGAAAGTGGGTTAAGGAGCGTGCACCAGGCAGCATTGGCTAGCGTGGTGTGGTGCCGTCAGCAGCTGTCAAGCATCGCTGATTACCACCGTGGTCCCCTTGGCGCTTCGTGTGAGGGTGACGGTGACAAGGTCCTCAAGTGAGCAACGGAGCTGCGGTTCCGCAACTGCTGGTCGTGAGGCTCTTTCGTTCCGTGTTGCGTGCAGATGCGTCGTGGTGCTGGGGCTGCCGTACCCCAGCCCGTCAGACCCGGAGCTGCGGGAGCGTATGTCGTACCTGGACGAGCAGGCACGGCGGGCGGCAGTGCGTACGGCAGCCACGCCGTCGCCGTACGGTGGGCTGACGGGGCGGCAGTACTACGAGTCACTGTGCATCAAGGCGGTCAACCAATGTGTCGGCAGGTGCGTACAGTACCACGGTGCCGTGGCCAGTGTCCGGCAAGGGGTGTACCGCCTGGTGCATTGCAGGATTTGCAGCGGAATCTTGCCTGGACTACGACGGAGTGGAACCGTGCGGGTTGGCCGTACACGGTACACCACAAGTACACCTTGTACAACATGCCATGTGCACTCCAAGCTGGCGTCATGGGACAAGGTCATGGGCGCGCGGCCATTCGCATTTGTCAGCGTTGTCAATCCTTGGTTCGTGCCGCCCGCAGGGTCATTCGCCACTCGAACGACTACGCCGCGATCGTGCTGGTCGACGTGAGGTACCAGCAGCCCATCACCACGCAGCAGCAGCAGCAGCAGCAGCAGGGCGGAGGGGCGGACGGGGCAGGGCGTGTGTCGTACGGCGGTGTGCTGGGCAGCCTCCCTGGCTGGATACAGCAGTCACTGCGGCCGGGCAACGGGCAGTTCCCGCAGGCCTACGGCGCTCTGGTGTCCTTCTTCCGCAAAAAGCAGCAGCAGCAGCAGCAGCAGCAGCAGCAGCAGCAGTAGCTGCGCGACGAGCACTTATGGGCATTTAGGGCAGCGGTATCAGTGAGGCATGCTCATATGCGTAGTGCTCTTCGTGGCGCCGTGGAGGTTTGGCTGCAACAGGCGGTGGGCGCGGTGCATATCAGGTGCCGCTACTGCCTGCTGTTCCGCGCTCGGGTGTACCGTACCAGTGGCAGTGAAACAGTTGCCCTTCGCACGTGGGCATGTTATCGTCGCCACCGTCGGCGGGTATCGGTATGAAGTTGATGGCTTGTATGTGTGCATGATTACTGGATAAGCAGGCAGCAGGAGATTCAGGCGTGTTCCCTGAGGGAAATAAACCTCTGACCGATTGGTATAAGCAGGGGGGCCGCCTGCAGATAGCTGTGCGAAGCATCATCAGTGAGGAACGTTCTGTTAAAGGCCAGGTTACTCATGCCCCGTGTTACCGTAATAGAGCCCTGGCTAAGATTAAGCACGGGCCATTGCTGCCACTCACCCTGTCTGGCACGCAGCCTCAGTCGCGTCGTGACACGTGCTAGGGCGGGTAGTGCTTGCTTGCCGTGCGCTGGGACATGTGCATCGGTGCGCGCTGGCTGTCACCACTTGCGGTGTAAGGCCGTGGGACGAGGGCTGCCAAGAACGGGCTGCAACTAGCTAGTGCACGGTTGGGCGTGGAGGCATTTGTGGGTTTAGGGTGCTGAGATGCAAATTACTAATACCGTACCGCAAAATTCTGATTAATTGACAGGGCACTGTAGTAAAATAGTGCGCTCGCTGCAGAAGTCTAGATGGTGGTGGCGTGTGCAGGTCTGCAGGAGACGATAAGCACCTGCCTCTGCTGGACGCAGAGGTAAACACCGGAATAGGCTTGGACTGGTGGCCCGCATGCTGCAAGTGCGAAGGATAAGACTCAATACTTGCGCTTTGCTTGGCAAGCGGCTATGGATGTAATGACTGGTTGGCGATTGGCTGGCTGTGCCCCAAGCAGTGTGGGCCCGCTGCAGCCCAGCCTGCCCAGCTTAAGCAGACATGACAGCTCACCCTGGCTCACCCTAGGGGAGCTCTCCCCATACACAAGATTGGGCGCCATGCAGCATTTACGGCCTGATGGACGGAAGCCGCAGACACACCAGGACACACAGATGTCCACTGGCTCTCACAGGTACCGTACAACAGTACTTCAACAGTTGCATAACCCAGGCAAGCAGCGAGCTGCTGTCCGTCAGGTTGTTAGCCTGTGCCCCATCCGGCATCCGTGACCATAACTGCCAGCTGACGGTACTGTCAACACAGCACCGAGTTCAGTGCACATGGACGAGTGCCGCCACACGGCCAGCAGCATCACCCCTGGAGAATGGCAGCGGCTACCCCGCTGGCGCAAGGCTCACGGCTACTTCAGAGCGGAAGCGCCACGGGCCCATGTGCATGGTCCCAGGTCTCGTAATAACACAACTACACCTACGTCAATACGAAAGCCCTGGTCACATCATGCTGGAAGGGCCGTAGTCGTCCGGCCACACAAGCCTTACTCACGATTCTCTTAACCATGTCAGACTAGATGCGCGCGCAGGGGCGGGGCGCGGCACCCTCCCGCCATGCTGCCTGCCGTACCCCTGTCCCTTAATAAGACGAGGTGGGGCCTGGTGCTGTCCTACGCAGCCATGAGCAGCCGTCTGCTCTCCTCGTTCTCCTTCCACGTCGAACCGTCCTCAAAGAACTCCTTCTTCCATATGGGCACAGTTGCTTTGAGCTCGTCAATCAGCCAGTGGACTGCCTGGGGACAGATGCACCGCCCGGCCTTGACTCAGACTGGTTCAGAATGCACGATGGAAACGGGCGGCAGGGGGCTCGTTGTGAGCCTCTAGGACACTGCCGGCCCACGGGTCATGGGTCAGGGCAGGGTTGCACACGTGGGGTAAGGCGCATTGTCCACCAAGGCAAGTGCCAGGAGCCCCTGAACCTGTAGCTGCCACAACTGACATCATGTTTTACGTCCTCACTGTAAATGCTCACCTCGAGGGACTCTCTCCGATGCGCCGAGGACACGGAAATGATGACGCTGGGCTCGCCCACCAGCACCGTGCCAGTTCTGTGTGCTATGGCCACCTTTGTCACCGTCCATCGGTCACGCACCAGCTTTGTGAGCTCCTGCAGCGCGTTGGGACCGGCAGGAGCGCTGATGTGACGGATACCCGATAGATTTGAGGGGCGTCCTACCCGCCTGGTCGTGGGAAGAGGACCTCGACGCCAGCACCCAACCCACCGCCAGCTTCTTGACGGCCATCGGTACATACGCCTCATATTCGAGCTTGACAACAGCTTGGCCCTGGAAGTTGTTACGCGTGACGCCACTGAACGTGGAGATGGCGCCTGCGCTGGGGTCGGCAACCAAGCCCGTGTACTTGGTGATGTCCAGAGGGGTATCTATGACCTCTACGAAGTCTGGACCTATTTGTAAGGACATGCGCCCTCTACAGCTAAAGTCCTGGGCTCAGTCGCGAATGGTCGGAGTAAGGGCAACTGCCAATAGCTTGAAGTGTTCAGGCGCTTGTACACGATAGCTCACAATCAGGTTCTTTTACACTTTTCAATCACCCACGGCGGTTGAGTATATCGCAGAAAGGCCCGGTCAGGGCCCCGGGTCCTTGTCGTACACACCCAAGGGTCCGCCCAGCAGGCTGCTCCACAGCCAGGCAAACAGTGCAGGCTTGCCAGGACACGGTGCCCTCGAAGGGCTCTGCAAGTACACGTCCACCGGCCCCAACCTGAAGGCTGAAGCCACCAGAATAAGCCCATGTCACGTTGCCTTCAAGCTAGTTCTGTGCTCCTGAGCCTACGTCCTGACACAGATGCCCTGCTCCTTTTTACAACGCCGTAATCCGGTACACTCTACATAAAACGTATTCTAGTTTACAGCCCCCTGCAGGTTCATTCCATGTCCCCGGGGTCTCCCCTGGTTTGCCCCGCCAAGGGGGAAGCTGCCTGCCCGACCACACTGCAACTCAAAACGTGCCAGGCAGGTGCTTTCTTGCAACGTTGCTGGACTTTGGGTTGAACACTCTTAGCGAACACTTCGTGTCGTGTCCTGCATGTGCTGCAGCAGGCGAACAAGAGTGCGGGGCCCCCAGCACTCGACGTGCACCACCCCTTCTCAACCATGATGCCTCAGTACCGCCAGGAACCTCCAGCACTACGGCAGCGCTCGCTGCACGCCCAGCGGCAGCAACTGCCAACCCATAACCTCATCCACCCAACAAGATGAGCTCCAACACCTGCACAACACAGTAAATGTGTTCCCTTGCCAACTTCCCTGACGTCTGCGTGTGCCGCGCTCTCGCTGCCCCACGTATCTTTGCGCTCACGGTCGTGCACGCTGCTGCTGCCACGTGGCCCTCACGACCGGATGGTGTAGCGCTGGCGGTTGATGTACTCCACAATCTCCTTGTACTTGTCCAGCCCCGTCAACTCGACCCGGGAGCCGTCCTTGAGGAAGACCACCTGCCATGGGCACCACGCGCAGGCACGTCAGTGTACAATGTGCAGATACGCGGCTGCCACGTTGACAGCGAGGCCAGATCCTCTGTATGCATGCATTACTAGCTAAGTCCATTCTGTGTGTTGGCCTGCAGCGAGCGCTTGCGAAGGTCCGTTCCTTGGGTGAGCCCGCGGGAGCAGGCACAGTGGCTGCTTGCAAGCAGCCAGGCGAAATGCTGACGTTACGGGCAGCTCGGCACGAAGACCCACGCACGCACCCACCATGTCACCCCACGCTCCGAAGCCCCTGGGCGCCGAGCGGATCTCCTTGATCTTGTCGTACGAGATCTCCAGGGTGCGCGAGAAAAGTGGGGAGCTGTTGATGATGCTCATGCGCTTGTTGGTGAAGCGGAACTTAATCCACAGCCTCCGCCCGATGGAAGCAATGGACAGCGGCGCATAGAAGAGGGTGGGCAGCAAGACCAGGCTCAGGATGAGCTCAGCGTTGCTGCCTGGGCCCTCGTAGAATACTTCTTCCGGGGTGCTGTCAACGGGCTCGGGGGCCTCGGGGGATGGCGGGGTGGTGGGATCCACGGTAGGGGGTGGCGACACCACGGAGGGTGCAGCTACAGCATCTGCAGGATTCCACGCCCACCACAGGCAGGCGAAAGCCGTCAGTGTGAAGGGAAACGTACATGCGTGCTGGGGCACGCCAGGGGTCGGCGGGTGTCTACAGCGGTGTGAGCTGTGCAGAGACACCGGACCGGTGCAAGGCACCTGCACTGGGCTCTTGTGTCGCGACTCTTTTGGCCAATCCCGTTACTGCTGCTCGTAAATGGCATACGTCCTCGCCGCAATTTTATGCGCACGGGCTTGGTGCAGATGAACGCTATTGGGTTCCATGCTGACCATACGCGCCTCACCTGGGTCGTCCGTGGCGCGAGTCCCGATCCAACGAGCAGATTGAAATCCAAGAGAGATACCTTTATGATAGTTCGCCGGGGCTGCAGTTCTTGGTGGGGCGAGCGACGCCCTGCCGCGCGGTGCAGAAATGGGTTGCGCTGACAAGGTCGCGCACCGCATACTGGCCATTGTGTTACGATACAGCGGTAAGAAAGCGACACACAGTGGGAAAATCGATCAGCACGAGCAGCGTACATTAGACATTACCAGCCGTGGCATTTGCGTGTTGCCGTTACGCCGTACTGGTGACGGACGGACGCCAGGCCCTCAGTTGCATGATGGCACATAAGCACGTCGTTCATGGCCACCTGCAAGCACATGCGCTTACAAACACATCAAGCTCGCATGTACCGTACGCATGTCCTCTCCACAACCGCATGTACGACTTTCCGAGCACGGAGCAAACGGTGGCAGAACTCCAGCATCCAGTGGGCCCTTGCGCCTTGGCACGTGGTATCTAGGGCCGCACATGGTGTCAGCGCAGGAGAAGGTCGCGCAGGTCTGTCGACGCTGGTCCACGTATGCCGGGGAGAAGTGCTTCTACTGCTGCAACTCAGCAGGTGTCGGCAGCCTCTAGCTGCTTGTGTGCCTGGCAGGTTGCACCACAAGGCCTCAAAACCTGTGGTGAGACCCCCCAGGCGGAGCTGGCTACAGCATAAGCGTTCGTTCCGCAAACGACGAAGGACATGCGGGCCCCATGCACACGCGTAAGGGCAGGTAAGGGCCATGCACATCCAGTCCTCCCACCAGCGCAACAGGGCCAGCAGGGGGTGGGAGAAGGAGCGCACGAGGGGCACAAATTGATACCGTAACCGCCTTCGGATGATGTGGGCGCCCCACCTGCCTCTTGCGGACAGCAATCCACCGAGGCATGACCTTCGTTCCCTGGTAACATGACAAGTCCTAGCAGGTCCCTACCTGTAACAGTACGCTGCGCTGCCTTGTCGAGCCGGAAAAGCGTATCTCGAGATGTCAGGGAAGGATCTTGTGGGCTTGGGTAACTCCGTACGGTTGGGGTTCCGTACATCGTCACGGCTTGGACTGTGGCGTGTTACCGCTTCACTACCAATGTGCCCCAGGGTCCCCCGGTGTGGGGCTGGCGCCTGGCACAGCCTGGCGTGACGCCCAGGCTGCAGGCCGGGCAGCAAGCCGGGCAGTGGAGGACTCCAGGCTGCTCCAGGAGCGGCGCACTCGCCGTGCTCGGCGGGGCCGTGCCCTTGCCCTCGCTGGCACTAAGACATAGGACCCCACTGGACCCCATCCTTTACCCTTTTGCAGTGCGGGCAGTTACGTCAGCTTGCAGTTCCGACCGAAACGTCGTTTTAGGGCCTCGCATTGATACGTCGCAAACGGAGTTGGTGACACACTGCCCACAAGGACAAGTGGACGAGTTTCAGTCCTCTGAATTGTCACCCTACCACGCAGCGCATCTGTGCGTCTACCCAAATTATTGTTACCAAGTAGTGTCTGATTGAAGGTCCTCCTGCCGAGCACGTGACAACGCCGCGGTGCCCTCTGCTGCAGCAGTCGTTGGACAAAGACTGCATATGTCAATACTTTCAGCCAGCTGCGCAGGAAAGGGCATCCTCCACGTTTATGTGCGTCCCGGAATCACGCCCGCCTTTTGCCAAAAGGTTGTGCTCGAACTGAGTATATAGAAGTCGAGCTGTTTGTTATCAATAATTCATCCGCTGCACAGCTCACTCGGCCACCAGTACGGCTAAAAATGGTGACGATAGTCCAATGGGTGTTTTGAGGATTTGGCCTTCACCACTCTTGCACAGACAGTTACCTGTAGACGTCCGCTAGCATAACCTGATAAGAGTGTCGACTAATGACTCTGTGAACTATCTCCGACTTGAGCATCCGGTCGAGCCATCTGCACCTTAGACCATACCTGGCGCCCCTGCGCTGTAGCTCCGACAGTACGAAAGACCAGACCTGCAGTGAGATCGGTTGTTCGGGCAGCCAGGTGCCTCGCGGCGCGTCCTCTTCGACGACGACACCATGGGCGCAGGGTGCTGTAAAGCCGCCGTAGAACTGAACCCTGATGGCAAACCAAAGGTGAGACCTGCTGTCCTTGAGGGCGTGTTTGCGCCAGCCGTAAGGGGCTGGGGCGTCGGCTGGGGCGCACACGGGGGACGGCACACGCCTTCGCACGTGCACATCGCGCACGCTAAATAGCTAGACGCTGCAAGACATTGCAGCTGTTTTTAGGCTTGTTCAACAAGGCGTAAGTTGACTGTCTGTCGATGGAGTACCGTAACTCATTGCCTCTAAGTGATTGCCTGCTTAGCCCTGCGGCGTCTGCCCTGTCCGACTATGAACCTGCTGTACTGTCCGTGCTGCAGGAACCCCAAACCAGTGAGCAAAAGAAAGAGGTAAGAAGGGTGTGGCGCAGCCTGGCCATACCGGAATGCGCGCCACGGTGCCAGTGACACGTCTTGCAAAGCACACATGAGCGGTGGTGTACCAGGGGTGTGGAGCAGCTGCGGCACCTCAGTGGTGGTGCTGGTACATGGTGGCTTATTACCGCGGCCGAACGTTCAGCAGCACCTGTCTGCTTGCTGTCCCATCACTCGAACCAATTGAATCACTGGGATCAGGGAGGGCATCCTCCTATTACCTCGAGTGGCTCGGATGCAAGTCAGCGCCGTGCTAACGGTACGCGCGGCGGGGCCAGCACGTGACCTTGACCGCCAGTGCAACAGCCCCGACATCCTAGGTTACCGGTATGCTGTTACGCGATGCAGTCAACAGCCCGAAAGTAGACCTGGAAGGGCACACGATTGCCCAGGTCGGCGAGTTGTTCCACCATGCCGCCAGCGTGCTGCGTCGGCAGCTGCACTATGCTAACAGCACATGAGTGCTGAAGTCCATAGCGAAACACAGCCACGAGTCAGCGCGTCGCACGCGGCCCCATCCCTGACCGGTCGACAGCTGTCCAGCTGCCAGGCATACCTGCCGCGCCTAGCACCATATGACACACGAGCAACCCGCCGAGCAACATCTCGGCTGTCCGTGTACCTGTAGCCGGCCCCATACCGGTATGCGTGCACGTGCGCTGTGCCTGTGCCCAACGACTCTCTTCACTGCTGCTCCGCACCCAGGACCCCAAGGAGCTGCGGCGGATGGCCAAGGCCGCAGATTGGCAGCAGGTGCGTCGTTCGCGGAGCAGGCGCACATCCTGTTGCACCACATGGGCATGAGCCAGGGCGGCCTGCAGCAGCGCAACCGACATGCGGCACCTGCGGTACCAGCAGGTGCCTCACACCCGGAGCGCTACCCATGGCGCGTGAATGGGGCAGATTCTTGGTGCCTTACGTGTGTCATCGCCCGTTGCAGCTAAAGCTTAAACACCCGCCATGCCGCCTGCTGCAGATGCGGATGCTGCTGCGCCGCATGCCGCTGAGGCAAATATGCAGCGGGGCCTCCAAGGACGAGGGTCCGGAAGATGAAGTCGGTAGGTGTCCGCCATCTCGATAGAGGTAGCGCGGGCCGTTGTCATGTTCGGCGCCTGTGAGGTGTGAGGCGGCGAGCTGCTTCAATACACGTGCGGGCGGGGATCAGGCAGCTACGACAGAGTTCGTGCCTACCCCTGTGCCTGCTCCCCACAAGCCAAACTGGCCAGCTGGCTGCAGACCGAACCCCCCTGACGCGCTGCTAGCCCACGCCTGCATACTACCCTGCTTTGATGCCCTTACGCCGACCTGTACACCCATCACCCTGTCACCAAACCCTCTTCCCATTCACAGTCATGCCCTTCACTATCACCGAGTCATCCACCCCACCCGCTACCCCCGTCCCTTCCTCCCTTTCTCCCTCCCCACCTGCCTACCCCACCACCAGGCAACACCGCGCTGCATTTCGCCGTGTCCATCAACCACCTGCGCGGCGTGCGCAAGCTGCTGCGCTACGGTACGCTGCCGCACCTGCGCAACGCGGCGGGACAGACCCCGCTGCACCTGGCGCTGCTGACCGGCAAGCTCAAGGCGGCGAGGCTGCTGCTGGAGCGCTCCGTCGCCATGCGTGCCGAGGCCAAGAAGCCCCTGCCGTACATGATCAACCTGCAGGTGCGATGTCGTGCATTCAGCATGCGCTGGCTCACAGGCCACGTGGGAGCCGCGCTTGCACACGCGCTCTGCCCGGCTGTTGCCGAGCAGCACCAATGCCGCAGTGGGTCGTGCAACGAGTGCGCAGTTACCGCTGCCTTGCAAGTTTAACCATGTGTAAGCAGACCCTTCCGCAACACCCTTGCTCTCGCTCCCGCCCCTAACGGCTCAGGAATTCAGCCTTCTGCCTAGGGCACTGCAAGTCTGCCAACGCGTTGCATGAGCTAGGCCGCCGTGTGGTGAAGTTGTTGCGCGGAAGCCTGGCGGGCGTGATCGCTCTGGGGCCCCTGCCCGCTATCTCGTGTCCTCGTCCCGGAGCCACAAGCTGCTCACAACCCCGCCACATAACCCCGCCACATAGCCCCCTAACCCTCGTTTCCTGCCTCTCCCCCGGGTCACAAGCTGCTCACGCCCCTGCCGCGCCCACCTCCCATCCCCTGTTTGTGCCCCTAGGACGCCAAGGGCGAGAGCCCCTTCATGTACGTGCTGCGGGAGGGGCGGCTCAAGCTGGCCAACGAGGTGGTGGCCATGTGCCGCGACTTGGACGTGGACATCGACTTCGACCTGCGGGACAAGCAGGTGGGGGCAGGCGCCGGGGGCCAGAGCAGGCCGCGTGTCGCATAGCGGGAAGGTCGGTCTCGGCGTTTCGGGTCAACAGAGGATGTGGGGCTGGGGTCGGGGTCGGGGGCCCGGGGCTGGTGGGGACCTGGGGACACTCCCCTGGGCCATGTACGGCCGCAAGTTGCACTAGGGGCGATCATGTGTGTGGTTTGGGCTAGCAGCGCTCTGCGCCTACCGTGTCGTGGGCCCTTGGGGTGTTCCACACACGGGCTGCAGAGTGTCGTACCTGCTGCAGCGGCTGAAGGCCAGGTGCCACGTGCCTGCACCCGGCGCAGGGCAACACGGCGTGCCTGTACGCCGCCAAGTGGGGCTGGTTCGACGAGCTGGAGGCGTGGCTGGAGCGGCTGCGGCTGCCGGCCAAGGTGCTCAACGTGATGAACAAGGGCGGCGAGACGGTGCTGGGCCACGTGCTCATGTTCGGCGCGTCGGGGCTGCTGCCGCAGCAGCGCAGCGGGCCCCTGGCGGCCAAGCTCACGGGCATGGGCGCGCTGGTCAGCCTGCCCGCGTTCCAGGTGCGTGGGAGGGACCCGGGAGGCACGTGGTCAAAAGAGCTGCTGTGCATGGATGGAGGACTGGAGGTAGAGGTCGTTGTGTGGTGCGCTTTGGGGACTTCAATGCTGGGGCGGTGGCAGCGGGGCTCGTGCCGGGCTGGGGCTGGGCGGCTGGTGATGGGTGCGTGACCAGTCAGTACAGCTGCCTGCTGAAGAGCTTGCTGGTGTTGCTCACGCTCCACGCGCTTGCGGCCTGCAGGAGCGCGTCCCTCTGCTGTGCCTGGCTGCTGCCGCGGACGACATGGGCGTGTATGAGCACCTCATCAGCAAGGTGGGGCAGCAGGGGTAGCCCACCCAAAAGAGCGAGATAACGACCCGTGATAAAGTTGTCACAGGCCAGTTGCCCTTGTTCAGCTGCCGGCAGTGCTTATGACACCCCGCAGCTGCATGACACACCCGCAAGCTCGCTCCGCGCTGTACTGCAGCTTACAGCTACCGTTACCGTTGCTGCGACCTCCACCCGCCCAGGGCTCCAACCCCGCCAAGGTCAAGGACGCCCTGGGCCGCACCCCACTGCACTACGCCGCCGCCAAGGGCTCTAGGCTGGTGGCAGACGACCTGCTCAGCAAGGGGCTCAAGGTGGGCGGGAGGGGGTGTAGGGGTGCACGGATGGGGGGAGCAAGGTACTCAAGGTGGGCTAGGCGCGTTGGGTGTAGGGGCTCAGGGACTGGGGGAGCAAGGGGCTCAAGGCGGGCTGCTGGTTGGGTCTGCAAGGGTCCGCTGGGAGTGGCGAGTGGTCATACGGGTTGAGCACGCTGCCGCTGCGCCCGAGCTGCCGCAGCAGCTGCTGCAACCAACACTGCTCGACGCAACACCGCTGGCGCGCGCTGGCTACTCGTGCTATCTCCTGCTGCGCCCGGCACTTGTCCTCCCTGCTCTCGCCCGATGGCACCAGCCACCACCACCACCACCACACTGAATGCCCCCCGTCCGCGTACTGCCGTATACCCACCCACAGTAGCTTATGCGGCATGCGTAATCACCTGTATGCGACTCCCTTATCATGCCGCACAGGCGTACGCGCTGGACAGCCAGAAGAACACTCCCCTGCACCTGGCGGCCATGCGGGGGCAGGAGGCGCTGGTGGACCTGCTGCTGGAGCGGGCGGACGACAAGTTCAAGGTGGGGACTGCCAAGTGTGCCTGCACAATCTACTTGCTGAGCCTGCCTCCATGCCCAGGCGTCCTGGAGGCTAAAGTGACTACACAACAAAGAGGAGGCTCGCGCCTCCCGCCGTCGCCTGCCGGACGGATAAGCAGCAACAAATCAGTCGCCCTAACTGCACAGGTGCAGATGCTGATAACATTATTGCGTTGTTGCTGCTGCCGCTGCTGATGGTGGTGTTACTGCTGGTGCTGCTACGCGCGCAGGCCCTGCTGACGCCCAACAAGGACGGCCTGTCGGCCTACCACCTGGCGCTCAAGGCGGGCGCCGACGACAGGGCGCAGAACAGCAGCATCAAGCTGATCGAGGTGCTGGGAGAGAGGTTCACCACGCCCGTCATCGGCAAGAAAAAGGCCGGTGGGTGCACTGCGTGAGACTGAGTGAGTGCCGGGTGTGTTGGGCGCGTGCAAGCATTGCGCTATTGCCGGTGTGGGCATGCGTATCTGTAGATTTGTATTATGCAGATAAACAGGAGGGCGGGGCCAGCTAGGACCCTGGAGTTGCCAAGCAAGCAGCTGGCCTGTGGGCGTGTCGCCAAGGGCGAGATAAGTGGCACTTGCAACGCTGGGTCTCAATGGGCAGGGCAGGGCGCCTAGCCGCAAGGCTATCACGCTGCCAGAGCAACAGGCACAAGCCGCGGTACGTTGTGTTCAACTCCCCCGGCTGGCCGTCCTGCCCTGCAGTGACGGACACTCCCCTGCTGCTGGCCATCTCGGGCCACCAGGAGCGCACCGTCAAGGTGCTGCTGGAGAAGGTGAGAGTTGTGTCAACGATAATGCCGTTGTATGCTGCAGGCGCGTGTCGGGTTGAGGACGTGCGCTTTCCTCTCCCAATGCCTGAGCATCGCGCTCTCCGCTCCGGCACCCGCGGATGGCCAAAGTCACCCCAGCAGCATGCGCGCCATTGATTGTCCCGCCCGCTTACACCGTCAGGAATGCACCGCCCTTGCACCAACGCATCCCGTCCTCCCCAGGGCCTGAGCCCCAACGAGGCCAACGCGCGCGGGGAGCTGCCCATGGCACGTGTCATGGCGGTTGCAACCGCCCCGACGTACGACAACGACTCCAACATCTTTGACCAGCTCATCGTGGGCGGCGCCAACATGGACAGCGCAGGGGAGACCTCGCACCCGCTGCTGGCCATCTGCAAGGTGCGGCTGGGCACACGGCAACGCGCACGTTATGAGCTACCTTGCAGCAGTCTTAACAGGGTTGGCAGCCAGCTGCAGCATGGCTCGGGTGAGCTCCACCGCTGCGAGTACCGGTTACTGGTATGGGATCTGACGCGCTGCTTGTGCTGTGCCTGTTGCTTGTGCAGAACAACCTGTCCAAGTTTGCGGAGAAGGCGGTTGGTGTGCTGACGGAGCGCTGCGGGCAGCTGGACTGGAACAAGAGGGACGACAAGGGCTACACGCCACTGGCCCTGGCGGCCTACCACGACAACGCGTTCCTGGTCAAGTGAGTTTGGGCACATATTCACTACGTGCCGGGGTTCAAAGTGATTAGCCTCAACCTATCACTTACTCGGAAGCAGCGGAAACACGCATGATTGCTGGGGCCCAACACACGTTCTGCGGCTTTCAATTTTATTCGTGGCCCTAATTTGTGGCCCTAATTTGTGCCGCAACATCTCCTCTCATCCGTTCACCTCACCGCCCAGCTGCAACGCCGAATAATTTGTTCCCTGACTTTTCACCCGCCCTCGCAACCCCTTCGCTCATCCTGCGTCATTTCAACCCCACAGGTACCTGATCGAGACAGTGGGTGTGGACCCCAACGCGGACGAGCAGCGCTCCTGCTCCACCGCCCCCGAGGTGGTGGGCACCACCGGCTCCCTGTGCTGCACCAAGCCCATCATGGTGGCCGGCACCGTGGAGGGCCAGACGCCGCTCATGTGCGCAGCAAAGGGCGCCAGCCAGGCGGCCGTGCAGGTGGGCGCAGGTGTCTGCGTGCGGGGATGGCGAAACTAAATACTGACGACTATGTACAGTTTGCAGGGCTCAGCCTGTTACTCAGCGGTAGTTAAGAAACCGTTATCCAAGGTGCGGCTGAAGCCCACTCCTTGGGCATCTGTGCGCGGGGCTGGGGTTGCGTCAGGGGGCGGAGAGCTGGTCAGCAGAGGAATGACGTGCATGCGGCCCGTGATCCCGCAGCTGCTGCTGAACCGTGGCGCCGACCCGAGTGCGGTGGACTCCCTGGGCCGTACGGCGCTGCAGCACGCCATGCATCTGGACAAGGCCGCCTCGCTCAAGGTGGCGGCGGCGCTGCTGCAGGTGCGTGCGTGGGCTGATGGGTGGTGTAGGCAGCTCCCTTAGCGCACACAGGATGCCCGTACTGGACCATGCCAACCTCCCTGCCTTCGGGCACCTGCAGGCGGTATGCCTTCCGATTCCCCGCCTTCCGGCTCTGTTGCAACGACATACAGGTCTCGTGCGCATCGTGCATGACCTGCTTGCCGGTGCTGTTGGTGCTGCTGCTATCCCATGCAAACCGCAGATGGGCGCCAACCCCGCCCACGGCGCCAGGAAGGAGGACGGCAGCTTCTCGCAATGCCTGGACCTCATCGGAGAGAGCTGGCCGCACAGGGCGGTGCGATACGGTAAGCAACAGGGGCCAACGTGGCTGCACGCTGCAGACGATGTGCCGGCCCTTGCTGCTGCCTGCCACTCAACCTGCAGGAAGCGGGCAGGGCAACCAAGCAGACAGCTAGCCGCAGGATTGCAGGACACTTGCCTATTTGGCTTGCGCACAAGCATACTGCATCCACCCGCGCCCAACCCTCAACCCTTGTGTATACGCACCCCTTGATCCCCACGGTGCTCCCAGTTTCTTGAGCCGTGGGCGCAGTGGTGCATGATATCTCCCAGCCGTCGTGACCCCTCGCACACTGCATCCACCTGGCCTCACTTTAACCCTTGGTGGGCCCCAGGCTGCTCCCAGTTTCTGGAGCTGTGGGCGCAGTACGGCGGCAGTCTGGAGCTGCTGGCCACCACCGCCGACGACGCCGACGACATGCCCGGCGCGGAGCTGCGCGAGGACGAGAAGGGCGACTTCCTGGACTTTGCGCCCTCGCGTGTGGCCAACGTGCCGGAGGAGGACGAGGAGCTGGTCGACGACGGGGAGGGCGAGGACAGCGAGGTGCGGGGCAGCCGTGTGCGTGCCGCTCTCTCCTGTGCAGCCAACATTGCGGTGCTGCAAAGGCACACACGGACCGCCATGCGGACCGCAGCCTTGGCGGCTGTGTGCTGCAATACATGGGCCTGATTTGCGTTGCCGGTTGTGCCTTGTCCGGGCACGATGGCGGGTGTGCTGAGCCTTGCATGGCGTGCGTGCCGCGCAGAAAGCCGCCGAGGGTGAGGACAACGAGGGAGGCGGCGGCGCCGGCGGCGAGGCAACCGCCCCTGGCGCGGTGGCGGAGGGCGTGGAGGGCGACGGCGGCGCCGAGAGCGACGACGACTGCGGCGAGGACACTGAGCTGGCGGAGCTGATCGCCAGCGGGGCGGTGGAGAGCTACTACGCGGGGCCCACGCCGCGCATGATGCTGCGGTGGCGGCGGCGGGGCGCGCGCTGGTGGGACGAGTTCTGGGTGGACGGCGAGCAGCTGCCTGACGCGGAGCTGGAGGGCGACGTGCACTGGGAGGACAAGTACAACTACTGCGACGAGGTGCGCGCGCGTGTGTGTGTGTGGGACACGGCTGCGAAGGTCCAAATGCGTCCAGGTGCACGACAGGGTGGTGGGCAACGGCCGGCTGCAGCGATTGGCCACCGGTCTGCTGGTCTTGCCTGTAAAAGCAGCGCAAGCAGCCTGGTTGGCCTTGACCTGACGGTCCAGATCGCCGGTACCTGGGCTCTGTAGCCAAATCCACCTCAATGCGACCTGGCGCCTTAGTCCTACGCTTTGTCCCTCATGGCTCGATTGACCCGCAGGGCGACGAGTGGATCGACGAGGAGGACGTGGAGGACGAGATCTGGGAGCAGGTGCGCGAGGAGCAGCGCCGCGCCACCGCCGCCGCACGCAGGGGCGAGCCGCACCCGTACGACATGGACGGCCAGGGCGGCAGCGGTGCCGCCAGCCCGCTGCCCGGCTCGGGCGCGTCCTCCGGCCCGCCCACGCCCACCATGATCACCCGCGTGAGCCAGGGCCTGGCGCACAAGCTGTTCCGCCGCCGCCTGCCCAACGCCGCTCTGCCACCGGACACCTGCGGAGACGCCGACGGCAGGTGAGCTCCGCTCTGCTCCCTTCAATAGCCTGGCACGAGTTCACCAAGGCCATATCAGCACAGGTGTTGGCTGGCTTGTTCTTGGTGTACGGCTCCGGTCAGCACGTTGTTGTACGGCACCATTTAACCCACACCGCCATCACCCGTACCCGCCGCAGTGGCTTCGCCGCGGGCAGCCCTAGCAAGTGGCTGCGCCGCAAGTCGTCTGCCAGCTACACCAGCGGCGGCGCCGAGACGCCCACCTACGCCCCCGGCTCGCCGCGGGCCTCGCGCACGCAGCTGCTGCCCGGCCGCGGCGCCAGCGAGGGTGCGCCCCGCTCGCCCGCCGTGCGCACGCGGTCCATGTCCACCACCACCGGGCCCGGGCCCGTGGCGGAGAGCCGCGAGGTCAGTGCAGCGCGGGGCCGGCGTGGGACTGGGTCTGAAATGAGCTATGCAAGATACTGCGTGCTGAGCGGGTGCAAGGCATGCTCCTGTGTGGATAGCAATGCTCCCAGCGTGCGGGGCTGGGTGCTCAGCACACGGCGCCTAATATAGCACGATGTGGCGTATGTTATCAACCGAGCTCAATGTTACTGGCCATGGAATTGCTCCAGGATGACATGGCGATGCAGGACCTGGATAACGAGGACCTGGACGCTGGCAGCGACGGCGTTGCGGACAAGGGCGGCGACGTGGACGTGGCCGCGAAGGGCTCGTGGAAGCGCGGCAAGTCCATGGGCCACATGAGCATGGCCAAGAGCATGCGCATGACGGCGGGCCAGCTGGTGGCGGGCGTCAGCGGTGAGTGTGGCCGCGCGCAAGATACAGATTTGGGCATGGAACATCTTGCGCAAGGGTACATGCCCTCTGGCTGCTTGGGATGCCCCTGTACCGCCCGTGCCCACCGTACCCTGCCTGTCGTGCCGAGGTAGGCCTGGTTCCAACGTTTGCACTTGTACGGCCATCATGCCTGAACGCATGATTTAGCACCACGAGATTGCCGACATGACCGCCTGCCAGCCCACGGGCTGGTCATGTTGGTGTCTTGCGTGTGGTGAGATTATCCGAACGTTAAACAAACCCACCCTATAACAGCTCAACCGTCTTTCACCTTCCACACCACTCTGCTGCGGCGCAGGCGACCGCATGTGGGCCAACGAGCCATACTACAGGCCCGAGTCGCGGTACGACGGACGGCCGAGGTACATGCAGGTGGAGACGGAGGAGCGCCCGGAGAGCTACTACAGGTACGTTGTACGGCAGCCGCCCATGTCAACACGCTAACATGCTTCTGTAACATGGTGAAGCATTTCCTCTATTTTGTGTCTGAGGCCCGAGGCCCTTGCACGGCAACATAGCCCCCGGTACCGCCTGCTGCCAACAGAGAACAGACGCCTGAGCAGTTGACGTGCTTAAAGCGACAGCGCGGTTGCACACAATGCTTGGCACTAACCGCTAAGCCACCTGTGAACTGGTATACTGCAGGAAGAAGTACATCGAGGATGACTTCCTCCCGCGTGTGGCGGCGCTCGACCCCAAGGACGACAAGCCCCTGGAGGGCCCCGAGCTGCGTGCCAGGTGCGTGAGTGGCAGCATTGGGCGTATGAGGCGAAAGTGGGTGGGACTTGTTGCCCCTTGCCATCCTGCAGTAGGAATGGAGCTTGCAGTCTGCAATGTGTGTGGTCTTGACCGTTACCCCTGGGTGGCACCATGCTCAGGACCGTTGCCGCGCCAGCCACAGCACGCCTCCTATCTTACCCCGTCTCAAACAAAGCCGTGCCGTTGCTGGACGGAACTTATTCTTGGGGGCGTGGTTGACGTGTCCATCTCCTATTGCCCCACAGGAACATCCAGTGGTACAACAAGTCCATGAGCCCGCACGAGTTCCCGCTCAAGATCGGCAAGTGGAAGAGCTTCCTCAAGCTGGGCAAGAAGGTACGAGCTCCTGTACGGCGCCCACTGCACTGCTGTCGCAGCTGCTGACCAAGCAGCGAACGTAGTGCTGGGCTCCCTGAACCACAAATCCGCTATCTCCGACCCCCTATCGCATCGCCAGGCACCCACCGATACCCCTGTGCACCATGCACCCAGCAGGCGGTCAATTCACTTCCTCTTCGCGTGCAGGTACCAGCGTTTCTGTGACTCCCTGACGCCTCACACGTTTTGCGCGTACCGGTACCCCGCAGGCGGTGGAGAAGGCTCGCAAGCGGCGGCCCTGCAAGCCCGGCCAAAAGCCTGTGGTGCGCAAGAAGACGGCATGGTTCGGGCTGCCGGACCTGCCCTCGCGGCCGGAGCTGTCGCAGACGTCGCCCCTGGTGTACGCCGTGCGGCTGGGCCGCGCCTCGTGCGTCAAGGTGCTAATCAAGTACTCGGCGGCGTCCGTCAACCTGCCCGACGCGTTCGGCCACACGCCCATCGCGTACGCCATGTTCATGCTGGCCAAGTGAGTGTGCCTTGCACCAATGAATTCCTAGTTCCAACCTTCAGGATGCAGGGGGACAACAGGTGCACGTTGGTGCCTGCGTACAGCCTGTTGCCTTTGCCGCAATTGCATAGTATCGGTAGCCATCCGTGTCCCAAGACCCCTTGCGCTGTTCCATGACTCACAGTACCCTAATGCAGACCGCCAACCACCTGCACCCGCCTGCCCGCATCCGTCCTTTACTTAGGGAGAAGCACAACAAGGCCATGCAGCAGATCGTGGACCTGCTGCTGGCTGCCCGGCCGCTGCTGGACGCCGGCACCGTGTTCCGCTTCCTGCTGCTGCCGCGCATGCAGGAGGAGGCCAAGGCCATGCAGGCGGCCTTCGACTGCAACGTAGGTGCAGGGGCTCTGGCGTGTAGGGGTGTAGCTGTTAACGGGGGCATTGGACTACCGGCACTGCTTGAGAGCAGAGCGACAGCGCTGTGTGCACGTTTCCTGAGGCTCAGCAGGAGACGGTGGAAGCGAGTGTTGCACTGCCGTTCCGCATAGTGCAAGGCTTGTCAGATGTTTACCGGTACTTATGCCTCTAGAACACATGTGCGTTACCCCGCAGCCCAAGCCGACCCGCAAGCAGAAGAAGGAGCTCGACCAGAAGAAGAACCTGGTGGGTACCAAGCCTCTACTGGCAACAGACATGCAGCTCCCCGTTCGCTCGGCCACAAAGGCTCCGTGTGAGAAGTAATGTAAACAGCACGTTCCCACACCGCGGACCGCCCTGCACCTCTCACCACGTGCTCCATGCCACACGCTGGCCACATGCAGGTTGCTTTACTCAAGGACAACTACTCTCCTCACCACGTGCTCCACGCCACGTGCCCCATGTGGCCACATGCAGGTTGCGTTCTTCAAGGACAACTACACCCCCTCGGAGTTCCCGCACATCATGCAGCCGGTGTTCCTGGCGGTGCTGCTCAACGACGTGGGGCGGCTGGCGGTCATGGTGGACCTGTGCGGGGCCAACATCAACAGCGCCTGGGTGTCCATGCCGGACATCCCCACCTACTTCCAGGGCCAGGTGGGTGCGGCGGCCGGGTGGTGAGGCACCCAGGCATTGGCGTCCTGACCTGCAGAATCGGGTCAAGCAACTCTAGGGCAAATAAGTCCAGATAGCACGAGCCCAAGCATGGGAATACGCCTTCTGCTTCCGACTTCCTACGTGTTTGGGCACGCTTACTGCCCTGTGGGAGTCGTACCTTACCCCCGAAACTACGCTTAAGTTGCCCTTTCCATGCGTGACGCTGGTCCCGTCGCACACGTGTTCGCAGTGGGAGAAGCAGCTGGGGCGCGTGCAGGGCCGCGTGGGGCCGCTGCACATCGCCATCTGCCAGAAGAAGTACGACACGGTGCGCGCCGTACTGGACCTGGGCGCCGACCCCAACCTGTCGGGCGTGCAGTACGTGGACGACTACGGCAAGAACCTGCGCGCGCGGGCCAAGGTGTACGCCTCCAAGAAGGCCGACGCCAGGAGCATGAAGGACATGGTCGGTGCTTCTGATCAGCCTATGCGGGTCCTGCACGCAAGCAAATACCTGACTTCAGCGTGCATGGATTACGAGGAGCCGCTGTGTTACATTAAAGCCATGGCAGCAGCCATATTGTGCAGCTGTTGGCAGTTGGTAAGGCAGTAGGCACCGCTAGTAAGCACGTGGGATCACGCTGGGCAAACGCTGTTGCGCCGCTGTGCACCCGGGATCGTGCATCCCTCCCTCCTTTCCCGCCCCGCAGGCCCGCAACAGCAACCCCTACCTCAAGCTGTGGCAGGACAAGAGCTCCAGCCTGGTGGCCATGCTCATGGGCGCCAAGCGCTTCGTGGCCTCCATCGAGCTGCCCGGCCTGTCGCGCCCGCACCCTTGGATCTCTCCCCTGCACCTGTCGTGCCGCTTCGGCCTGCCCGACATCACCTACCTGCTCATCCAGCGCGGCGGCGCCGTCAACGGCGGCCCCGCCTCCGCCTACGCGCCCAAGTCGCCGCTGGAGGAGGCGCTGGCGTACGCACGTGGCAACGCGCAGTGCTACGGCACGGTTTCGGAGCGCATCAACTACTGCACCATCATGGAGCGGTCGTTCCTGGAGACCTCCCCTGACCAGCTGGCGGAGGTGGAGGCGGCGTACGCGGCGCAGGCGGTGCGTGCGTGGCTGGCCACGGGTGCATGGTTGGCAGTGTGGCAGACAGGTGTATTAGGAGTGATGTGGTGTGAGGAGAGTTGGTGGTGGGGTTGGTGGTGGCAGGTAGGAGGATGGGGATGCGCGTAGAAGGTGTGGAGGGATCGGGATGGTCAGGGCCTGCGCCAACGGCTGGGTCAACGGCTTGGCGCAGGCTCAGCATGCCAGGCAGTCAGAAGCAGTTAGTTCAGTCACATGTGCCTTCTGACAGTGGAACTTGGGGTAGGGTGACACCTGTGCACCTTCACTCGGAAGGGGTTGCGTGAGGCTCGTTGGCATGTATGCGTACACGGCGACGCGTACGGTGCGCTGCTGGTGCTGCACGATGACCACACGTGCAACGCTCTCCTCCCCACAGGCCAAGCGCAGTGAGTACGAGGCCCGCCTGAGGGCCAAGGCGGAGAAGCTGGCGGCGGCGAGCATCGACCCGGTAGGCTACGGGGTACTCAATACGTTATTGGCGTGGTCGGCTGGGTGCCGATGCCGCACCCTCCGTGGGGTAGCGTATAATGCCGCTATGGCTGCTTCTCAGGCTTCTGGCCTAACAAATTTGTTGGCGCTTGGTGGCTTGCAGAACACCAAGAAGGGCAAGTCCCCCGAGGCGTTCATGCTCAAGGCCAACCTGATGGTGCTCAACGGCTCCAAGTTGGCGGACTTCGACCCCAAGTCGCTGGAGAAGATCCCCCTGCCCGACATGAACCGTAAGAGTAGTTGATCAAATACGTAAAATTGGTGGGACTATTCGTACTTTCGCATATGCTGTTAAACGGTGGCGATTGCGCAATGCACTCGTGCTGGTCCCGCCAGGATCTCCATGACCATCCTCATCGAAAGACCTTTACTTGGCGGTTGTCTGGTATGTGATGTGCTGCTGTCGTACACTTTGCTGCCCATGCCGCAGCCGCCGCCATCGCGAGCAAGGCGTCCAAGATGCTGTCGGTGGGTGCCATCGCACTGACCCGCGTCGCAGTCGTACGCCGTGCCATGCAGCCCACGTGCGGTGCATTACACCGCACATGTGGCCGGACTTGACAGGGTGACTGAGTACCGTACGACATGCCATCAGTGGCCTAGGCCAGCTGTAGACTGGTCTCCCTGGCGGGTGTGAGTAGCAGGACAGCCGCACACTGGGCGGCCCCGTGCGTGTCTTAACTGACACGTGTCTCCCACCGACGCGCCTCCTGACACGCAGAACGCCATGGCCATGTTTGACCCGGTCAAGGCCTCGCTCAAGGCCGTCGCGCTGGCAGGTGCGGGGGCGTATCATCAAGGGGAAGAGGCGGGGTGTTAAGGGCCTGGCCTCACCTGGGACGTGCATACTGCTCGGGCGCTGACTCGACACGTGTGCTGTGCACGGCTGCCTGCCCTCCCGCCCCGCCTTGCTTGCCTGCCACCCCGCAGCCAAGATCATCCTCAAGGTGTACCTGGCCATGATCAAGCGCCCCATCGCGCACCACGACCCCGCCCTGGCCTGCGCGCACGTCATGCTGTGGCACCGCGCGCCCATCGACGTGTCAGAGAAGGTGCGCCCGTGGGGACACGCTCGGTCCCCATACGCACCTTTCCGTTGCGGTAGAGCTACGCATGGGGACACATAGGCGCACGCAACGGCTGGCGGCCCGCCCATACGCATGCCTGGATTCTGCCAGGTCTTGCACCTGTGGCTCTCCCTCGTGCCGTCGGCAAGGTTTCACGCGTACCCGAGCGCAGGCACTCAGGCACTGCAGGTCTGCAGCCCGGGGCTTTTCCACTAGCGCCACACCGCCTCCGGTTTGAGCCTGCATCGTTAAGCTGCAATTGCCTCATACCCCTTCTCCCCTCTCCCCATTGTCCCGCATGGGGCATCCACGGCCCCGTCGAACCTGTGCAGCAAACCGGCATCCTCATCAGGTAAAGACGCCGAGTCCCTTGACATACCGGTATCGTGGTCGCATCACCAACACCCTAGTATGTTGGACTTCCGCTTGCCAAGGAGTCCGTTGACAGCAACCACATCGTTACGCCTGGCAGTTCGTACAGCAGTTTCGCTACCCAGGTCCACGTACCGGTAATGAGCTAATGACGTATGTTTGCAACGCGCACTGCATTGCCGTACAGGGACATCCTCGACAACGGCCAGACGCTGGACGGATGCGACAAGCGCGCCTCCTACTACCGCTGGCTCAACCTGGGTGCGTAGCAGGCCACACATGCCACGCGGATGTAGCTACGGATATATTACGTATGATATGTTATCAAGTTATGCGCATATTCCAACTACGAATGGTAAGTTTTCGGGGAGTGTCGTTCCAGGTGATTCTCGGAGAATGCTTCACAGAGAGGACACGGGGCAGTGCACTCTACGTCACCGATCAGCGCCCGCAACTCATATGGCACGTGTGCCGTAACCCTCCTGCCCGTCAGCTGCACGTGCACCGCCAGCGAGCCCCCCAGCTCCCTTGCTGCCCTCGCCTTTGCTGCGCAGACCCCAACCGGGTCAACGACGAGGTGTGGGTGCAGAGCGTGGTCAACAAGATCGCCGTACTCAAGTCCAACGTGGCGTACGGGTAAGGGACGTCGTACGGACGCGTACGGCTACGTCAGCATGACTGCAGGCCCCGGGTCGCAGTGGCCTGGCCACGAGCGTAGACTGTGGGTTACTCCCTTGGCGTCCTGCATCTACATATCATCTCCTCTCAGCTAGCAGCCGAAAGTTATGCAACACCAAGAACGTCTGTGCGGCTCTTCCCTATGCGCCAGAATGACAGCAGGCATACGTAACGCTATCATTCTGCACCTTCCCCAACTTAGCGCTGTCGCGACGGGCCGCGCCGTGCAGGTACATGCAGCTGGACCTGACCCCCGACTGCAAGGTGTACGACAAGTACAAGCGCAAGTTCATGGGTGCCGTACACGCCGCCATCCTGGACACGGGCAGCGGCTCCATCATGCCCGCCTACCTGCAGGACACGCTCATGCAGAGCATCGAGTCCATCAAGGTACGGCGCCGTACGCCCGCCGTACACCACCCCAGTATTAGCGCACCCGGTGCACCTCCACTAACCGCACGCGTTTGCTTTAGCCAAGAGGGCGCGCTTGCCTGAGGACCCACCTAGCATCGGGGATACCTTGTGCCGAAGCACTGCCGAAGCACTGTGCCGACGCACTCAAACTGGCCAACCCTAACACGAGCGAGGAATTTCTGACCAGATGTACGGTACGCTTCACTGTACGCGCCATGTGCTGAAACTGAAAGGACCCGAATCATCAACCCACTGACACTGAGGAAACACGTGTCGTATGCAGGACCTGGACCCGAACCTTCAGCTGCAGCTGCAGGAGGGCGTCATGTCCCCCAGCGCCCTGCGCACCTTCTTCCGCTCCTACCTGGACTCGCTGGCCAGCAAGCAGGACGCGCTGGTGGCAGAGTGAGTGGTGGCGGGGGGGCTGCCGCGCTGCCGGGCTGCTAGGGGATAGGGCAGGAGGCGCAACAACGATACTGAGCGGCGGGCGCGGGTCAAGACAGCTGAGTTCGTGTTGCCGGAGTGTTCGGAGCCGTGGGGTATGCTGTTCGCCGCGGAACAGGCGGCCGCTGGCAGGGATGGGGAAGCGGGTCTTGACACGGGCAGGGAGGGGAGCAGGGATCTAGCAAGGGGGTACGCAGGCAGCTGTCCGCAACGGAACTGCATTAAGCTGCGTGTGTGTGTTCGCCATGCTCCCCGTCCAGGTACAGCAGGGTGCCTGACGCCGACAAGGAGACCTGGGTGCTGCAGAAGAACTTCGGGGAGGTCCCCCAGCCGGCCGACAGGTGCGCACCCGCCTGCACGTGCCCTCTGTCTCAAGCTGTCGACCACTGCCACGTGCCACGTGCCACGGTCGGCCTATCCTGTGCCTTACACACCTTGCAAGCGGAGCCACTGCCGGAATCGCCCTGTCACGTGCAAGCGTGCTACCAACCCACGTGGTCCCTGCTGTTACATAGTAATACACACTGGATACGGTTTACGGCCCTGCAGGGACGCGCTGGCTCGCGGGCTCATGCCCCAGTGGGTGTACCCCGAGGCCGGCTCGGGGGCCGCGGACCCGGCCGAGGCGCCGCCGCAGACGGAGGGCGAGGTGGTCGACTACCTGGTCAAACGGTGAGCAAGGATCAGCAACCAGACGAACCATACAGGAGGAATGTTTTTGGAGCACTCTTAAGGCCTGCCACGTACTACCCTCCCCCGATATGCTGCAGTGCCTTGTCATCCGGGGTGTAAGGCACCTCGCTCGATATCCGCAACACACCCCCATGCCACGTGTCGTACGTGCCGTACATGCTGCCGTACAGGTTCCTGGCGTACGACCCCGACAAGCTGCAGCCGTCGGAGTTCCGCGAGCCGCCGCTGGCCGCCGGCAGCAGCATCTGGGAGCAGATGCTCGCGGAGGACGGGCCCAAGGCCAGGGTCATCGACTTCGAGTGGCCAAGTGGGTGCCCCATGTCAAAGCTAAAGCAGCTCAAGCTCCTTCCTTGACAGTTCGCAACGCAGCGCAGACCTCCACTACCCTGACCTCTCCTACGCGCTACATCCCTGTACCCAACAACGCTGCGCATTCTGCGTGCCTTCCGCCTGGCTCCGGGCAACAAGACACTGTTGTACCTGGTGGTCCATTGCTGCATCTGTTTCACTCCTCGCAGGGGTGACGGAGGAGGACATTGCGGCTGTGAAGCCCAAGCTGGCTGATGTGCAGGACGCGGACGTGGCCAAGGCGGTGGTGCGGGCGCTCAACGCGCGGCGCGCGGAGCAGGCGGCGGCTCTGAGCGGGCGGCTGATGCAGCGCAGCAAGGCGCGGGCGGACGCGGCGCTGGCGCTGGTGCAGCGGCAGATGCGGGAGGCGGCGGAGCGCAGGGCCGCCGCCATGAAGGAGGTGGGACCATCGCCTGTTTCACGACTGCGTGAAGCCTCCCCCAGGTCCCCACGAGAACCTCCTGTGCTTTCCTTGCGTTGCGGGCGTTCCGGTCCTGCTTGTGCTGGTTGTGTTCTGTGTTTTGCACTAGGCACCCAGCCGTGTGGCTTGCCCGGGCATTGATCATGCCGGCGTGGTTGCCGCACTGGCGCAGGCGGCGGCCAGCCTGGTGCAGCAGGCGCGTGCCTTCGACGAGGGGTCCATCTTCGAGGCGGCGCTGGAGGGCCCCATGTGGGAGGCGGCGGCCAACAAGTTGGGCGGCGACGCGGCGGCGGCGGCCTTCGTGGGCAGGCTGCGCGGGGCGGCCAAGCAGGGGCTGGTGGCGGTGGAGGACCCCCTGGAGCTGGCCAAGAGCATGGGGCCAGGCGTGCTGCAGCAGGTGGGATGGGCCACAGGATCCTGCTGACCAACGCGTTCAACGTCCAGCTTTGCACTGTTGCATTGTACCCCGCCTGTATCCGCACGGATACAAGCTGGGTTCCAGGCTTGGCGCACGAGGAAAGGGGGCACTGGTGGCTGCACGCGCTCGCAGGCGCTTTGCGCTTGCGTGTGCCCTCCATGTGGACGTACGTGAGCCATGTACTAATACCTGTGTGTCTTACGTTTGTGTACTGCATGGGACAGGGCCACGACGCTGTGTTCGGCAAGCTGGAGGCAAAACTGGGCCACCTGCCGCCGCAGCTGCGGACCGACCTCAGCCAGGTACGGCACGTTGACAACCGATAGCTGCTCAAGTACCCGCAGTGTACTGAGTCACGTCCCGACCGCAAAGTCAGCGCGCGTTTCGACGTACTGCGTGCCTGCGTGCTGCTGCTATGTGGGGCTGAGTACGTGTACGCCGGCCAAGATCTCCGTGCGTGCGCCTCCTTCACCCCGAGCATCCCTGCACCATGCTCCTACCGCACCGCTTCTTAGCACGTACTGTTACCGGTCCTTCATCTTCCGCTCCCCATTTTGCGTACGGAATGCGGTTTTGCTCACCCCGCGGGCATGCTGCAGGTGCTGCCGCACGACCCCAACAGCACCTACATCCCGCCGGTGCCCCTGCCGGTGCCTGTGGTTGACCCTGCTGCTGCCGTGGACGCCGTGGCGCAGTCCCTGGGGGCCACCATGGAACAGCTGCAGGACCCGGAGAGCTGCCTGGTGAGTTTAACTGAATGCGTGGTCGTAGCGTTGATTTACCGCCTGCTGAATGATACTTGTGTGATGCGGTAGCCCTGAGGGAGCAGTCTGGCGCTGGGGAAACACAACACCGCGCAGGAGCACCAGCCAGCGCGGGCTCTGCTGGTTGCCGAGCAACTTGCACGAGCTTAGGTGCTGAATAGCGCAATCCGTCGGCTAACCGGTTGCTTCTCCAAAACTGTGTTGCTTATGTGGTTCTGTTATCTCCGCCTTACAGAACATGGCCACGCAGCTGATGGGCGAGGACTACGGCTCTGTGGTGGAGGTGCTGCAGAGGCTGCTGGCGGACGGCCAGATCAGCGGCAGCGACCTGGAGGGGCTGGTCAAGGAGCTGGTGCAGGGCGCCACGGACAACTACGTGGGTCGGGCGGGGCAACACAACTGGCGTGTGCTAGCGCGCGGGAGGGAGCGGACGGAAACGTAGAGGAGAGGAGTACCAGCAGGAGTCCAAGGCAATGCACTTGGTGTGGTTGGATGGAAACGCAAGACGTTGCGTTGGTAGCAAGTACGCGAGGTGTCTTGTTGCCTCATTGTGGCTTAGCTGGCGTGTTGCCTGCACCTCTTTGCTTATCCCCAGGGTCCTGACGCCATGCTGGGCTTGGTGGAGGGCAAGGTCGGGCCGCTGCCCGAGGAGGCCAAGCAGCAGTTTAGAGCGGTGAGCGATTCCACAAAAATGGGCACAGCCCTCCCGGACACCGCGCCGTAAGCAGCCGCAGTAGCTTCATGGTTGCAAGACGGTAAGTGCATGCAGTGCGGTGCATCTCCAAAGGTTGCACTGCTCGGACAGCAGGAGAACGGCCTCCCACGGTATACCCAACCTATGACTTGCGCAACGCTGATGACCCACACTTCTTCTTCCCTTTCTTCTCACACCGGTCCGGCACCCCTTCCGTCCGCACCCTTTCCGATTCCCTGTCAGGCCTCCGACAACTTCGCGGAGCGCCTGAAGCAGCAGTACGAGGAGAAGGGCATCGACGGCGTGGTGGGCGCCGTAACGCTGCTGGCGGTGGGCGCGAGCGTGGCGGTTACGACGGGGCTGGTGGCGGCGGCGGAGGGCGCCGTGGACGGCTACGTGGCGCAGGCGGAGGCGGTGGCGGGCGCGGTGGGCGACGCCGCCAACGGCGACTTCACCGCCCTGTCCGACATGGCGGAAGACAAGCTGCTCAGGTACGGCACCCTGTCGTACTGCTGCGCAGCGCTGAGATTCGCGCGCGCGTGGGGAGCATCAGGGGGACGTATGGGAACATTCCACGCCAAGTCCACGGTTTGATCTAAGGGAGAAAGGTAGCTATGGGTGTAACGCTGTGCGTGTTGTTGTTCGTGTGTTGGTCCCGGCCGCAGCCTGCCCATCCCGCTGCCCAAGCCGCTGGCGGAGGCTCGTGAGGCGCTCAAGGCGGTGGCTCAGCACATCGAACTGGCGGCCTCGGTAAGCATTGTGGAGACAAAGTCGTGCATGCTGTAGTGCCGTACTTCTGCGCGTTGCCAAGGTACTTGTAACGGCGTCTGCACCGTCCGGGCCGCCAACTTCCTGTTGGAGCGCACTGCTCTGGCCGTCACACCAGGCCCGGTTCACTTCCTGTAACCCATAACCAAAGCATCTGCTTGCATCCGAGCTGCTGCCAGTTAGCTACCCCTATGGGGATTGAACGTCACAGGTCGACATGTGCATATGGTACCTGTTTTGCAACGCAGGTTGAGGCGCTGGTGGCGGGCCAGGCCGAGGCGCTGACGGGCGGCTCCGTGCGGGAGTCGCTCAAGCTGGCGGCCGACCTGCAGGAGGCGGCAGGGGAGGTGTTCGGCAAGCTGGAGGGAGAGGCGTCGGAGGCGGCCGACCAGTTCATGGTGGGGGCGCAAGGGAGGGGAGGGGCGACAAGGTGCTGTAGCGGTACGGTACGAATTCCCCGCACGCAGCTGTCGTCTGGGTGGGTCACGTTCAGACCGCGAGTTGCGGACCAATTCATGGTGGGGGCGCAAGGGAGGGGCCAGGGGTGGTGAGTTGATTGGCGCACACTGGCCGAGGAGGTGGCATGCAGGCCTGTCCTCTGCGGGCATGTCTACCAGCTGTTGTGCTGGTTTGCTGAACGACCCATGGATCATGTCGCTGGGTCACGTGTACGGCACAGCGGGCACGCAGCGCAGATCGCTTTCATTTGGAGCTGCTGACTGTTAGCTGACCATTAGCACGTTGATGCGTCGCGCATATATCATTGCTTGCGCCTTTGTGCCGTAGCTCACCGCAACCCCACCCCGAACGCACTACCCTGACGCTGCGCGCCTGGTCCTGTGCCCGGCCGCCAACCGCCAACCGCCCCAGGCCGGCATGGAGATGAACCTGGAGGTGGACGCCCAGGCGCTGATGGAGGCACTGGAGGAGATGCGTGACGTGCTGGAGTACCTGCTGGAAATGGCGGGCATCGATGACATCTAAGCCACGCGCAGCGTCATCTAGCACACTGTTTATTGTTACCACCAGCCCTGCGCGATCGAGCAGGGTGGGTGTTTGAAGGTTGTGAGTATGGTAATTTACATATTTAAGCCAGGCAACGTGGAAGGTTGCCAGTGTGGCCACATGCGTACAACAAGATGCAATTTCATTGTCAAAGTAGGCGCGGCAACTGTTGCAGCCATATTATGCCATTCGCCATTGCGCACCGTCTCCACAAGCATTGGATTTGTCGTCATGGCAGTCGGGAGCTGCAGGATGTACCGGTAGAGACACCAGACTAGCACGCCTCTCAAGTGTGCGCAGGATGGCCTGCATGTATGGCCAGGTACGCACGTGCTCGTCGTAACAGCCCGCTGCAAAGCTGGTATTTATTATTTGCATTCCTTGCTAGTACCGCTATAAATTGCGCGTGTTCGTCTGGCTCGCAGCGGCAAGCGCTGCTCCGTACGGCACGCACGCCCCTCCACATGGGCTTCATCAAGATACAGCAATCCTGTTGCCTGGTGCGCTGGGCACGTGCCGATACACCGGCAGTCTGTAACAAGAATGCAATGGCGTGGCGTGAAGGGGACACGCGGCGCATACGTGGAGTGAAGCTGAGCCATCACGCAGTCGTAGCAGGCACCGCCATCCGTACGGGATTGTAGCGTTGACCATGCGTTGACGTGGTTGGACCTGTGTGTGCACCTCGGGGCCCTTCCTGCTTGAGACACAGTCGGCAACTGCGCGGATCTGGCGGGACCCACGAAGCATGCTGCCGTTACCATACCAGCAAACGGCTGTGAAATGACCTTGCGCGTTGCGTTCAGCACAGACCTTGCTGGATCGCGTCAGTACGGCATGAGACAGCTTGGGACATGATGGACACCGTCAGGGAGGCCTCCTTGTAGGGATGACATAGCAGCCTCCCTTGCTCACTGCAGTACAGGAGCTGCGCAAGAAATACGGCACTCCTGAGTCCCTGGCGGGTTTGCCCGCTCCAAAGCCGGGTTAAGCCCATGGGTGTTGGGCAAGCGGGACACAGTCATTGGTTACCATAGGCCTGCGCTGTTCGCCGTCAGTACCGGCCAATTGGTGCGCATCTTCCTGTCGTACGATGCATTCTCCATGAGGTCACTCACAGGCAGGTACTACCGTACCGGTATGTCTGACCGTACTGCCAAGCCTTCGCACTGCCACCGGTGCACATGCATCTATCTGTTGTGTCGTGTACGGCACGTGCCTTGCACCACGCACCCCACCGCGCAACACTTTCTTCTGCCGCACATCTGGGCTAGATGCACGCCACGAAGCCATAGAGTCCCAGGAGCATCCAACAGTTCATACCAAAAGGATCCACCATGAAGTGACTGGGCGCCCCTAGGAGCCATGCATCCCACAGCATCCTTGATGCAGGTCCTGCTCCAAAGCCAGCCTCCGCAAACCAATTTTCTTGTCCTAGGGGTCAAGAACCACCGGTAGGCGAGAGCCGCATGCCGCAAGCCCCTCCCTTGCTACCCCCGCAGCAGCCCAGCCCAAACTGCACGCTTTCTGCAACAGCGGCTTAGCTTCTTCGCACTACACCAGCCCATCGGTGCAGGACAGTAGTAGCTTGGCGCCGCATAAGGACCGTGTCGCTGCCAACAGGGGCCAGAAACCGCCTGACACTGTTCCTGCCGCCGCTTCTGCTCCCACCACCCTTTCCCCGCCCCAAACCCTCTTTGTCTGCCCTCCTCAACAGCCTCCACTCGAAAGCACCTTACTCCTGCACTCACCCACGCAAGCATGCCAGCCAGCGGCCGCACAGCACTCCACACCGCTCACTCGCCACCCGTCTCCAGCTCGTGGCTCCAGAGGTCCCTGTCGTACTGCTGCGACACCTGCTGCCCCGAGCCGTACCCACCGATGCGCTGGCGCATGAAGGCCGGCAGCCGCGCCTGCCCCTCCAGCCCGCTCCAATCGAAGTCCAGGAACCGAACCTGCTGCGGCTCTGCCAGCTGCTGCTGGTCATTATCTCCGTCCTCGCGCAGCTGGATCATGACGTTGCCCTGCCGCATGTCCGCGTGCACCGCCCGGGCCCCGCCACCCACGTCAACGGCATGGGCTTCCTGCAGCTTGTCAAGAATGATAGCGGACAGCTGCTGCTTGTGCTCTGGTTCCAGGCTGTAGAACATGGTCCAGCCGTCGTCACGGCTGAGGTACTCCATGACGTGCATAGTCAGGCCGCACGGCAGCTGCTGCGAGTCGATGAGCTCCGGGGCGAGGCCGGCCGCTGCCCAGGCTGTGTGCACTCGTGTCGCGTGCTCGCTCACGGAGGCAAACTTGACCAGCACCTCCCTGTGGATAAGACCGAGTAACCATAACGGAAAAAGCGGTAGCTTGGATGCAGCACATGAGTAACCGAGCAATGCACAATGACAGCAGGAGGGGAGGAGACATGGCTGCAGGAGGTGAGAATGAGTAAATGCATTCTTGCGCACCGTCGTCATGATCGCACCTGCCACTCTGCACGTGCGTAGCTGTGTACAGCAGCTTGCCTGCCCCCGGCCACCGGGCCTCCACGTCCCGGAAGCCCGACCCCGGGCGTAGAGGGTATGGCAGCTGCAGGTGCGGGTCACGACCGCCGGGCAGCCCCGCCGCTGATGTTGTTGCTGCTGCTGCTGCTGCTGCTGTCCCCACGCGTGCAGGTACGGCAGCCTCCTGTGTAATGGTGGGCGGCTGCAGCCGCTCGCTGCACGCGTCGTGCAGGAGCGCCATGCTGCGCTTCAGCGCTCGCAGCATGCAGGCCACGCGGCGCATGTGGCTGCGCTGGCTGGACAGCATGTTAAAGAGGTGGAGGAAGGGCGTCAACGGCTCGCACACCACAGTCGCGTCCTCCGGCGAGGCCAGTGCTGACACGCGGAGGTGCGGCCCCACCAGCTCCACGAACAGCACCGGCAGCACCGAGCACCTCACGACTAGCGCCAGCTTGTCGTCCATGAGGTGCAACTGGTAGCGGCGCTGCCCCTCAAAGTACGGGTCGCCCGCTGTGCCAATCTGTGGGCAGCACGCAGGAGGCAAGGGAGAGGCACACTGGGAGCATTTAAGATAGGTACACAGCGTCGCATGTACTGTGCAGGGCAAGCAATCCAGGCAGCATAGATTGGTCGACAAGGCCCATCCCTTGATGTGGCAGAGCGAGCTAAAGAAACGGAGGGACGCGGATTATTGGGTGCTGCTGTGGGGCACAGTCTGGGCCTCCCAAAGCTGCTCAATAACGTTTACAGACACGCACGTTTCCGCGACACAAGCTGTGTAACCAGCAGCCCTGCAGCCCGGCAAGCCTGAAACCCCACCAACCTCGGCCTTGACGACCTGGACGTACACCGGCACGTCGAGGCGGACCCCGCCGCAGGCAACGTTGCAGTAGATGCTTCCATCCGAGTGGATAGTCTGGCCCAAGTACGGCTCTAGGATGTCCACAAAGGCGCGCTCCCGCTCCTCCTCGTCGAGGTAGCCCTGGCTCATGCTGTCACACAGGTCGAAGGCCACTTGGCAGTCCTCGTGCGACAAGGGGTCGTCTCCTTCCCCGTGCTCCGCCTGACCAAGCAAAGGGTCAACCAGCAAGAAGCAACTAACGTGACCACATTACCGGTACAGCAGCCAACTGAACGTGCGTGTGGCCACGGTACTAGTTAGGGTCCACAACGATACACACGTGTCTCTAGGTACATGGCGTCGTGGCGTCGTGGTCAGTGTAGAGGCTTTAAGCACTGCGTCCAGGTAGACGCACGGAATGGCTGCGTGCGGAGAGGCCAAAACCTGCCGAGTCGCGTGCTGAGCCGCAGCCGCACTGCCTGCTGAGAGTGCGCACGTGCAAATTCGTACTGCAGTACGAGGCGGCGGTGAGGAGCTACCAGTATTGACCTGGGAACGGCTGTTCTGGACTTTCTAGCGGTGCGCAGGGTGCGAGTACCTACCTAGTTGCCTGCTGCCTGCACACCCCCTCAAGCCATGACCCATCGAAAATATGCATGCTTTCTCTCCAACAGCAACGCTCAACCGCACTACCAATCAATTTGCCGACCACTCACCTTGGCGAACATGGCCGCCACCTGGTCCAGCACGGGCGTGTATAGCCCCACCGGCAGCGCTGCAGCAGCTGGTGTGCCGCCGGGCCGGAAGCACTTGAAGATAGGGTCGTATCCGTTCTGCTGCTGCACGTCCTGCCACGTTGCGGGCTCTGCCATGTCGGAGGGCCGAGGCAGCCCCTCCAGTCTCCACCGCTTGGCGGCTGCGTGAAAGGCAGCATACCGGTAGAGTTGGGAGGAGCCGCAGGCACAAGGGGGAACAAGAGCAGCTGGGGCGTGGGGATAAGCGTGAAGAGGCAAAGTCATTGGACTGGCAAGTGTCAGCCTGCGGAAAGCGGGGGGCATGGGGGTGTGGGGTGCCTGGCTGGGCTTCCCTTGCGGGCTGCCCTGTCGGTCTGGTTGATGCCGTCTAGCTTGCCAAGCCGCTCGATCCAGAGGGCTCGGTCACACGCCCACCTGCTGTCGTCGCCTTTCTCCGCCCGCTACCTGCTCAGGTGGCAGCAGGGAAGCAGGAAGCGAGGTCAGTCACTAGGATGATCAGCATTAGGTTGCACGCCCACCCCCCCCCTGCCAGTTGGATATGTGCGTGTGCCCTGATGCGTGACGGCGGGCACTACAGCCACACAGTGCATGCGGTAAGTCTCTTGGACAGCACCTCAGCACCAACCGCCGCACTCACCGAGCCCGGGCCTGCCACTCCGCTGGATAAATACTAGTACGGCGGGAGCGCAAGGTGTGCGCACACTGTGGCGTACACGGCGGCGTTGCACATGAACGCTGGACGGCCCCGTGCGCTATGTGCGCGCTGATACACAGTTCCAGGCATCAGCTCTCGGCAGGATCGATCAAGGCTTGGTTGTCGCGTGTGTAAGGCGAAAGCAGCGCTGCAGCAGGCCACGCGCCTAAATGGGGTGCCTGAGTGCGTTGTATCGAAACATACATGACTACTTCTACATGCCCAGCTGTCAGCAACGCCCACTTGCCTCTCTGCTGCAGCAGCTCGTCCATCAGCGCAATCGCACCCTCATCGGTTGATGTCAGAAAGGCGTGGTGTACGAACTTGCCGGCGGCATCGAGCGCCAGAGTCGCATCATCGCCCCAGCCCTCCGACTGACTTAAGCGATCGAGCTTGTCCACTATCTGTTCGTACTGTTGCATAGAGAAATCAACACTTTGGCGTGCCTGCGGATGGAGAACAGCAGGACACGCTGCACGTTGGAGCAGGTTGGAGCTGATCCAGCCGGCCAGCACAGTCCAGGCACAGCTGATCCACATGCAAGTTCACCTGCATCAAGGCACGGTTCGTGCTGCGTTTTGCGTTCTGGCTGACCAGGCGCCGTACTTGAGGGGACCAGCTGCAGCACCCTGCACCGTCAGGTCTTTGATGATGTAGGCACTGCAAGGGTCTCCGCTAGCTGCCATGGTTTAGAGCGTTGCAGCACGGGCCTCCGGGGATGCAGGCACACGACACACGGTTTATTACTGCTTCTTGGCAGAGCAAAACATCAAGGGTTGCTGCCTCACCGCGTGGCGAAACAACACCTGTTAGTGTCAAACCCCGGGCAGAGCGAATCGCGACAGCGGTCGAAGCAGTTAAGGAACATTTATATACGCTCCGCGTGCAGTGCACAAGAGAAGTCCTTGGCGCGCAAGAAAGTCGACGCTGCACGCGCCCTTGCACTTGTAATGTGCGCATGGCTCGGACCTCAGAGGCGAGTTCAGGGGCTATCGATAAAACGCTTTGTGCTGAAGTATCAGAGGAAGTGCTCGCCTTGTTGTGCATGCTCGGGTGACTCTGAGGTTTCCGTTTCCGTTATCCGTTTCAGCTGGGCTTCGGAGCTGTATATGAACGTTTGGAATGGAATGGACTAGTGATGCGTTATGGTAGTGTTTGCCTGGTAATGGTGGGAACAAAAGGAGGGATCTGGGCTGCCCTGGGGTCCCACCTTTGCGTGCACTGCTGGACGCAATTTGGTTACGGGCATTTACAAGCGCAGCGCAAGTTGTGATCATGGAGATGCATTTGAAGCTATGGAACGTACATACTTAAGCCAGGCAGGAAGGAAGGAAGGAAGGTTGCCAACGAGTGTGGCCACATGTGCCACATGCGTACGACAAGATGCAATTTCACTGTCATATTATGTCATTCGCCATCGCGCATTATCTCCACAAGCATTGGATTTGTCGTCATGGCAGTCGGGAGCTGCAGGATGTAGACACACCAGACTAGCATGCCATATCAGTGTGCGCAGGATGGCCTACAAGTATGGCCAGGTACGGTGCGTGCTCTTCGTAACAGTCCATTGCGAAGCTGGTCTTTATTATTTGCATGTCTTGCTAGTACCGTGTGTTAGGCTGGCTTGCAGCGGCAAGCGCTGCTCCGTACGGCATGCACGCCCCTTGGGGCCTCATTGAGACACAGTTCAGTCGTGTTGCGCTGTGCAGGCGCCCAACTGGCATCTGCAAGCATCTACCGACCCGCCGGCAATCTGTACTATAAATACAATGTCTTGCAACAACTACGGTAACAAGGGGAGCGACGACAGAACCTCCATTTTACTGCGGCATGCGGAGACTGCAGGAGTCACACGTGTCGCTTCAGGCAGCTGCAGGCGAGCAACGCCGTACGCCTCGTTACAAGGTGGCTCGGAAGGGACCGCTTGGTCATCTGCAATCGTGCCGCCGCCGCAGATTGCCACCGTGGCGTGTAAGCGTACGGGAGGCCGAGGGCCCAAACCCCCTCTACGGTACTGGAGGAGGGTGCCCCAGGGGGCTCCCCTGCTGCTCTGGTGCCTCATGTCATGGCGAATACCTCGGCCTACG
>VFQN01000709.1_pt1 | contig 60057 bp, 94 predicted proteins | sample 3512371 | NCBI WGS metagenome assembly VFQN01 (sample SAMN10412370, study PRJNA504923) | tailings metagenome | isolation source: Replicate 2 from Balatoc abandoned mine | place: Philippines: Itogon, Benguet | collected 2017-08-28 | reverse complement strand
GCTCCGGCGCCGGCCCAAACCAGCGCGGCTCCCCCCCCCCTCCCGCCCCCCCCCCCCCCGGGGGGGGGGGGGGGGGGGGGGGGAAACAAAGTACTAGTAACGCGAGGAAGAGGTGGTAGTAGTAATAATAATAATACGGGCGGGCGGGCGGGGGAAACAAAGTACTAGTAACGCGAGGGCGGGGGGGGTCACGGCGGGGTTTGGGCCACCAGCCTGTGCTCTTTCCGACACAGTACCCAAAGCTGCTGCTGTCTAACACGCACCACGTCCCTGTTCGCCCCCTGGCCAGGTGGGTGTGGAGATGGCGGCGGTGGTGCTGAGCAGCCTGATGCTTGCCAACATACTGCGCACGGGGAAGGCGTACGTCAACGAGCAGGTGGGGCGGGGAAGCGGGGGAGGGAGGGGAGCCGACAGGGGGGGAACCGCAGAGCGGCAAAGTGATTGTACCGACAGGGGGAGGTGGGTGACAGGGAAATTAATGCATGAGCACACCAAGACACGGGCCCTGAGACTCACGGCGTCACTGCCAGTGTGTGCGAACCGCAGGGCTGTGTCCCATGTGGTTCGGCAGCTGCGCCAGCTGGCCGCTTGCATGCCAAGCCCCGTGCCCCCTTGTCCCCGCCCCGTAGGAGGAGGCGGAGTTCGTGCACCGCTGCCGCATCTTCGTCAACCAGTACAGGTACGCACGTGGGCGCACGGGATGGGGGCATGTGACGCATGAGGTGATTTGGCGCACGGTTTGCTGTAGCGCATGTGGCTTGGGGCTAGTACCACCTTGGCACCCGTGGAGCAGGCTGGCACTTCTCGCCTGGGATACCTGTGCAGGGCTCCCCGTGATTCCCGCAGCTGCTTGCGACTTGACTCACTATGTCACAGGGCATGCAAAGGTGTGCCTATGGGACCGCACGTCCGCCTCATTAAGTCAAGGTCCCGCACTAACGTCAAGGGGGGAACCATGTCTTCCTGTGCCAGCCCATGGCCACGGAGCCCCACGGAGGGTACCCAGGGACGAGCGCACGCCGCCCCAGCCCCGAGATAACAGATCCGGCATGGCCCCGCCCCCCCTTTACTTCCCGCAGCCGACCGCCGCCACACACTCGCCTCCCCACTCGCCATTTCACGCACCTGTTCCTTGAACGTTTTGACTGCCGGTCGCTCCCCCGCCTGCGCTGCGGGCCCAGCATGGCTCCTCCGCCCTCATCGCAACCTACCCTGCTGCGCATCCGCCTTCAGGTGCACCCCCAGGCCCAGCTCACACCCGGTCAGCTGTGTGCGCCTTGCGCCCAGCCCGTTCCCCGCCCTGTGCCGCCCTGCCCTGCGCTGCAGGCCAGGCATGGCCCCTCCCGCGCCGCAGCGTACCTTCGCGGCGCACTGGGCGCTGCGCTGCGAGCGCGAGTGGCGCACCGCCTTCCGCCTCTTCTCCGCTGGGGTGCCCTGCTTCTTACTAAACGTGGCGCTGGCGGGTGAGGTGGGAGGCGATCGCAGAGCGGGCAAAGGGCGGGCGGGCCGGGGGCCAGTGGCTTGGATGGCCGGCGTTGCTGCTGCCAGCGCCCCGTGGTGCAGCGCTAAGGACTCAGCGGCGGTGATTACGGCACGTGGGGCCGTAGGAGCGCATGACAAACCACCCGGACGAGACGGCGAGGGAGCGCCCGCAGCTGCCATGTGGCGTCCTCCCCCTGCCCCCTCCCATCCACTCCATGCCATGGCATGCCGCACCTGGTCGTGTGCTACAGTGTAGCAATACGATTGCGGCATAGCGCAAACGGTATTACGTGTAGCGATGCCCGTGGCATATGCCTAGGCGGCGCGCGGTCGGGTAGGGATGGGGATGGCCGGCGAGTTGGTTGACCGGTTGGTCGATGGCCGTTCACGCCTCGTGCCTCTGCGTCAAGGAGCTTGCAGTGCGTAACGAGCAGGTGCGGTCATACGGCCTCCTAGCAGCCAGGCACTCGCACGTCCCTCCAGCCGCGGTAGCGACCCACCACCTTCCGTTCACCCCTCAACTCTCCTTCCTGCCCCCCGCCCATGCACCCGCGCCGCCACACCCCTCCCCCGTTGCCCCCAGGCTGGATCAAGTTTCACGCCGCCTCCACGTCCATCGCCGCCGGGGTGGTGACCGCCCTCATGGGCGTGGCGCTGCTGTACAACCTGTACACGCACAGGAAGTGGGGCGAGTACCTGCTGCAGGACGAGCAGGCGGACAAGGTACGGCACGACGTCAATGGGCGGGAGGCCGTAATCCCAGACGTAACCTGATACGTTTAGTGCTGTGCCTGGCTTGTCCATGGGCTCTGGTGACGGGGTGGGAGTGCTGCAGGTTTGCATGTGCGCGTGTACGGCAGCCATGACGCCTGCGCGCAAAATCAAGCCCCGACACTGACCAAGACAGGTGATGCCGACACGCCGGGAGCCCGGGACCGCTGGCCCGCCGTTCCTTGTGCCGCTCCTTCCCTTCCCCCAGGACGCCATGCACTACTTGTCCCAGCCGTCCCTGGGCCTGCCCTTCGACTGGCACCTGCCGCCCGGCGGCGCGTCACAGCAGCAGCAACAGCACCAGCAGGAGCAGGAAGCGTACCCGGCTGCCTCGCACGACGGTGCGCCGGCTGCAAGCGCATGGTGGCCACCAGGAGACGGGCGAGCATGGGACGGCGGGGGCACGTGGCCGGGGTGGGCGGGGCAGGATGGGGGGCTAGGTGCCGAGGGCGGGGCCGGCGGCAGTGGGGCCTCCCATGGGGAGGAGCGGCTTTTCGGCGCTGCGGGGGCGGTTGATGGGGAAAGCGGGGCGGTGGAGTCGGCGGCAGCGGCGGCGGCGGCGACGTTTGGGCCGCTGGGCGGGGTGGTGGTGGACGGCCCAGTGCACGGCCCGCCCAGGGGTGGCGGTGTGGCGGCAAGCAAGTACTAGGCGATTTCTGTTTGCTGCACAGGCGTGTCAAGGCCGGGGCGCGCGTATCAACGCATGAGAATTGATGCTGGGCGTAACATGCAACGAACGGGGTCGTGCGGGGGGGCTGTCCACGCTGTATGCTGTGAACCTCGTGCGTACCGGAGGCGCTTGTGCCGATTGGTCAGTCCCCGTTTGGTCAGGAGATGAGTGCTGTACAGATCATTACCATGAGATTGATGCTGGGCGGTTAATCAGCATGCAACGAACGGGGTCGTGCGGGGGGCTGTCCACGCTGTGTACCCTGCTGTGTACTGTGATACATGTGCGTACGGTACCGCAGGTGTGTGTGCCGATTGGTCAGTCCCTTTGAACCATCTTCGTCAGGCGACGAGTGCTGTACAGAAGCCAAATTTAAGATTCGGCGTGCACAACACCGCAATGCCACTCCGCCGGCGGAGCCTCGTAGAGGCATGAGGGGACGGCGCGGCGCGTCTGTGGCACGCGTGGCTACATCCCTGCCGCACCGTGTTTGTTGGGGTTGCCGGGCAGGGGGCACATATGAGAGGATTGCTAATCTGATTAAGATCTTATGCAGACGCATGGCACCGTACAATGAGTTACACCCGCCTCGGCCCTCCAGATGAGCCGTTTCTGGTGAAAACAAGTGCTAGTGCACACCTTGCCAACGCTCAAAGTAACATGCCCAAAAATGCCAGCACATCCGGTCACGGCCTGCAAGCCGAGCCTGGCCAAGCGTCTAGCCCACGCGCCTATCCCCATCCTTGCCATTCATTCGGGCGTTAAGGGGCATAAAGGCCAGCAGCGGGCGATCCTCAAATCATTGTGAACGGGTCGGAAGTGACGTCCGCCAACGAATAAGGTACAGCACCAACCTGCTCGGTCACAGAGCCTGTACATGCGTCACAACGAACCTTTGTCGCGTTGGCTCACACTGTCACGTTTATAAAGATAGGTGCAGTATCACTGCCGTACGCTCACAACCTCGCAGCTCCAAGTCAGGTGGTGCGGCACAACTCTCAGGCCGCGGCACCTGCCTGCGCAGGGCCCCCACCGACCCTGCCAACAGCCCTGTCATCTACCCTAACCCTCCATCCTGGCCCCTTTATGGGTCCGCGGCGTCTGGCGCTGTGGCGGCAGCGGATTCCGCATCACCGCAGGAGCCGCCCATTGCAACACGCTCGGGTCCGCGCCACTCCTTTCTGTGTAGCTGTTAATGACACTCCACGGTCCACGCATTTGGTGCAGTCATCGCTCGCTGTCAACCACGCTCAGCCCACCTGCTGTTGCCTCGCCGCACTCACCCGTCCTACTGTTGCCTTGAACCGAAGTCAGCTCACACTGCTGTTAAGCCACACCCGATGGGTTCACTAGTGTTGTCACGGTCACCAGTGCAACCAGCCCTAGCTGCACGTAGCACCTCGACGCATGCCTGCAGCTGCACACTCTTCTTAGGCACCCACCTCGCACTACCAGCAGCAACAACCACCACGCACATAAAAACACATCACGCCAGCACCGCCACCAGCTCCAGCTGCACCTCGCACGCCACGCCGCTGCAGCCCGGCTGCGGCGCCGCCAGCCGCCAGTGCGTCACGTCTAGGCCCGCGCCCCGCAGGCTGGCCAGCAGCGCGGCGGGGTTGAGCGACGGCGTGAGGGGCACCTGCGGGCCGTCGCTCAACCCGGGAGGGGACCAGAGAGCAGGGATGTGTGCACATGTGGGCATGTGGACATCACGTGGATGTTGCACCAGTAGCCGCAGTGCACGGAGAGACACACGGGAGCGCAGTTATATGATGCGCAGATTAGAAGGAGAAGTGGGTTGCAAAGCGTGCCTAGTCAGTCTAGAAATTAGTATCCTGTCACGTTCGCCCCCTAGCTCTGGGCTCCCGGTCACCCACCTGGGCGCACAGCCGGCCTCCTGGCCGCAGCGCGGGCAGCAGCTGCCGCACCGCCCCCGGGCTCCACCACGTGGCCTGCACCTGGGGGCTCATGTTGGAGCCTGCGAAGGGAGCGGGGACAACAAAGGACTAGTAACATCTGTGCTGTTGGTGACACAGAGAGGGAGCCAGAGGAGGGAAGGTACCGTAGGCGTTGTGAGCAAGAAGGCAACGAGGATCCCAGATCAACGGTTGGGGAGCGGAACGAGCTGCACTGTAGCTGCGGTGCTGCAAATCTCCACTCCGTTGAAAAAGCACTCCGTGAGCCCCCTTTCCTTGTCTGCACCTCGGAACACCCCAACGTGCCAGCGGCGGCCACTGGTAATACACACGCGCCGCCCCCGTCAACATCCGCCAACACCAGGTCGAAGCACACCGCACACCTGCGCCCCATACGCCCTCACCGCCCCACCACCCGCCCCTCCCAATCCCGCCGCACTGCACGGGACCTCACGACACACGCACGCGCCGGCTCCCTCACCGTCCACCATGACCACGTCGAAGCCCTGCGGCGCCGCCTCCAGCAGCGGGCCCAGGCAGCCGGGCGCCAGGGGGGCGGAGGGGTCGGCCAAGGGCAGGGCGCGCAGGCCGCGCTTGGCGGGGGCGGCCACGTCGCTGTCGACACCCCACACCTGGGGGCGGGGAGAGATGGGTTCAAACGGCAGCCGGAATCAATAATTTGGACGTCCCTGGTGGTCTGTGTGTAATCGGGTAGCGGTAGGGTCAGGCGTACCGGTGTCACCGCCCCACAACCCAGGGCAGCAGGAGGAGCGGCGCGCGCCACAGGGGATACCCTCGCGCTAACAGCAGCGGTGCACCCAACACGCCGTGCAAATGCATCGAAGCAAAGAAATGGCGTGGCAGGCATGCCCAGTGCGGTGCGCTGCTCCGCGCCCACCTGCAGCCCCTGGCTGGCCAGCAGCTTGGTGAGCGCCCCCGCGCCGCAGAACACGTGCAGCAGCGTGTGGCCCTCCTCCCCCGGGGCGCACGCCGCCAGGCCACCCGCCGCGCGGCCCATGACTGGGAAGGAGCAGGGGGCGCAACGCAGGGCGCCGCAGGCCCCCAGCCAGTCCAGGTAGTCCAGCCCGGGGGCGGGGGCGCCTGTGGGGGAAAGGCATCGTGAGTAACTGGATAGACGCGCCAGTAGGACTTACACAGACATACGTGTCAGTAAAAGGGCACCCGTGGGGATGGCATGCGTGGAGTTGAGACCTCACACACAACTGCATCGCTACACAACAGCCGGAACGCATCCTGCACTGTCCGTGCGTTTTCCGCCCACAACGCCAACGGTCAACGGCCAGCGCGGAGAGACCTGCGCTGGACCACCCCGGTGACACAAGGCCCCTATCCCTGGACCTTCTTCATTGCATACCACAAGAACCCATTTGCAAGACTCGTCCCATGCCGCGGCTCCATCCGCCTGCCCACGCACCCTCCTCCCCGATGGTCTCCCCCGCCTCCAGCCGCGCCGGCCATCCCAGCGCCAGCCCCGCCGCCGCCGGGCCGTGCTCAGCCGCCGCCGCCAGTCGCTCCGCCAGCTCGCCCAGCCCCGACACGGCGAAGGTGGCCACGGCGCCGGGAGGAGGCAACACGACGGCGCCGGGCTTCTCGTTGCCGCCGCCTGAGGTGGGGCCGGGGAACACGGGGCAGGAAACGGGGGCGGGGACGCAGTTGCCGTCTGTTCGTGTCGCGAACATGGGCATGTGGCGGGGGACGGGTGCGGGGCGACCATGCAGTCGTTATGTGAGTGCCACGGAAACGGCGGCGACAGGTGCAGGGGTGCTGAGGAGAGATCGTGCCGCAGGTTTTGGGAAGGTGCCTTGACTGGGCGGGAGGTGGCGGTGTGTTGCAGGAAATGCGCGGCATCTCAGGAGATGTGGTTACGCGGGCGCGACCCCTGCACGGCACATCTCTTCGGCCAGACCCGTTCAAGGCCATCTCAGTTGCGCAAAGCAGCATTATTCCTCCTGGGTCTTGGCGGCCCAACAGCACGCTTGCACTCCCCTCCCCTCTCACCCGCCACTAGGCACGTGGCCGTGCCGCTGGCGTTGCCGCACTCCACGTCCTCGAACGAGTCGCCCACCATCAGCAACGAGGAGGGAGGCAGGCCCCACTCCTGCGGGGAGCAGGAGGGGTGGCGGCGGGGCGGCAGAGGGCGGCGGGTGCACAGGTGAGGCCGTGCTGGCAGCTCTGTACCGGATTGACCACGCTTCTCCTTTGTCCAAGCTGGCTGGCTGGCTTTATCGAGCTGCACATCTGTTCATTCCCTTGCATTCCGCGCACACGACCCGATGGTTTTCCCGCACGTGCTACCGCAGCGTCCTCCCGCCTGTGCTGACCATCCAACCCACCCAATCCTGTGCTCACCATCCAACCCAGCCATACCTACCATACCTCACGTACGACATCACAGCCCGCCACACACGCTGCCCCGCCCCCACCTGCGCCACGTGCAGCAGCAGCCGCCTGTCCGGCTTGACGTATCGGAACTCCCTCGTCAGCACCTGGCTGAACAGGCCCGCCCACTCGGGCCCGATGAGCCGCAGGAACGCCTCCACGCTGGCACGTGTGTTGCGGGTCACCAGGGCCACAGGCACCTGGCACGGCATGTGGGGTGGCACAAGTGGCGTATGGCAGGCACAGGGCAGCAGCAGGAGGTCTGAAGAGCAACAGGGGCTACTGGGCGTCTTGTGGCTGGATGTGGTGGTGCCGTGGGTACGGGCAGGCAGGCAGGCAGGTGTGTGGGCAGTGGCCGCATGGGGCGCTGGCAGGCAATGCAAGGCTGCGCAGGCAGGCTTCAAGTGCATGTGGGTCATGAGGATGTCAAGAGCCCCTCTGGGAGCACCACCAAACCCGATGCCCGACAATGCGCCCACCGCTGCATCCGCATCCGCATCCGCAGCCGCAGCTGCAGCTGTACGGCGCCGCGCACACAGCACCGTGTGTAATAAGCTGTTAACCCACCTGCCGCTCCTTGAGCAGCTGCAGCAGCTGCATGAGGCCGGGCTTGGCGCTCACCGCGCGCGCCGCCTCCGCCTCGATGTCCAGGATGGTGGTCATGGCGGCCAGGATGCGGGCGGGGTCCGTCCAGCCCTCCATCACCGTGAACAGGTCGCCCACGGGAATGCCTGGCGGGCAGGAAGGGCAGGAGGGCCAGGTGAGGGTGGTAAGTGGTACAGTAAGTTGAAGGGCAAGCAGGTGGGAGGAGGAATGAGGTGGGAGGGAGGGAGGGGGAGGATGGGACGCAGTGTGGTGTTGCAGGAAGCGAGGGTGGTAGCTGTAGCAAGCTGATTTGGGTTATCGAGGACTGCAGTTTCTGACGCCAGAGGTGCGCTGTATGTAGCTGCTGTGGGGTACTCTGCTGGGTACTGCTGTGGGTAAAGCCCTCCGCTGACAGCTGGAAGGCTGGTGCAACCGTGCCGCTCCCCGCCAGGGCGACCTGGATACCCACCCGTCCTCGCACGCATATCGGCGAAGTCGATGTGGGCCTCCGTCAGCGTCCCGTCCATGTCTGCAGAGCACGGCGCGAGACGCGCAGTCAGTGCCCGCAGACGCAAAACTGCGTGCCCCAGTGCGCAGTGGTCGCCCAACGAGCAGCAAGCCTTCTGACTCGTTCCATACGCGCCTCGTGAGTCATGTATACAATTTCTGTATGTGATACTAACCAAACACTATCCCTTTGTATGTCAAAGGTGCTTGACGGACGGTGGACGGAGCCTCGACGACCGCGGGCGCGGGGCTACCGGCCTGCGCGACAACGCGAACTGCATGCCTGCGAGCCGAGCTGTGGCTATGGGCGCTCGCGCTGCAGGCGCGCCGCAGCAACATGTTTCAAGGGTCGGGCAACGACCCGGTCCTCAACGTTCAGTGGCAAGCGATCGCCACCTTTGTTAAGCAGCTTAAAAGAGAACTAGGAAATAATGTTGTGAAACGCTGCCGCGTGTTGGGACGTGCGCATGGCCAGGCTTGTACGGGGAAGGAGTTGGTTGGGCGGGCACGACCCTCAGAAGTCAACAGGGTGAAGGCACTCCACGGCCCAGTGGCACGGCCGGCCCTGCCCGCGCCCTCCTCGCAGGACCTATACATGCCCCAAGTTGCTGGGAGCATCGTGCCTACTGCTAAGCAAAGGCCCTCATCCTGGGTCCTGGACTCCTGGTGCTAGCGGGAGTTCTGCAGGCAGCCTACATGGGCCCCAGTGACCAACCTGACTCCCTTGCCTTGTCTGGTCTCCGCGCCAGTCGCATCCATAATCTCCTTTGTGAATTCTTCTGTCAGCTGAGTGCCGTCCAGGAGCAGTGGTGAATCCGCCAACACGGGTCCACGGTGACACTGCAAGACGTGCGCCAAGGGCCCAGCAAGCTGCAGGCATGATGGCGCCTTCAAGTCACAGGTTCAGAGGCCAACCCAGAGGCCTGCCCGGCCGCTCATGGTGCAGTGCAGTGTCCGAGTCTAAGAGAAGGGCAACGGGCCGGGGGAACAACTTTATGGGCTTTACAACAGGCAGGTGGGGCACCCTGCACTTGACCTCGCTGTGTTGTTTGCGTTCCGTCCCGCGAGCCCCTCGACCTGGCCCGCCGACGAGCTTCACCTTGGGCGTTCCACTGTAGACCGCGCGCGCGCGTGTAAGACACCACCATATGCGCGAATTACCTAAGCGCAACCACCACCATAACACATCCACGACCATTGTGCTGTCCACACGTGCCTCAACAAACCGTGCTCAACATGACGTTACCGTGCGAGGATTCAATTGTGTAGTGTGCCGCACCTGAGTATCACTTTTGCCAATCAGCAGCATGCAGCTAGCGGGGCCATTCCCCCGTACATATCACACTTTCACAGCGCGAAACCTGTTACTACCGCGCTTTTGCGTCTACCTCGTAAGCGGTCAGCAGCGTCTCTCGCCTGGCGGTCCGTTCGCCTCTTATTGGGGCCACGGGCCTACCCGGGGATGCTGAGCCCCTCAATACCGGTAAACATCTTCGAGGTCGCACACGCACAGACACGTGTCACACCGCACCCACCAACAACCAACAACCAGACGAGACGAAACTGTGCATGACCATCACAAACCGACCGGTGTTCAGGCAAGACACCACCATGTTAACTTCGCACACACGCACCCGGTGATCCGTGGCAGGCAGCGCATTCAGGATGAGATGTACAGCGTAAAAATGTAGCCCTTCTTCTCTCACTAATGGCCGGTATAAACCCGGCAAATGACACGTGCAACGTGCCGCATTCCAGCTCCCCAGAGCCTGGGGACCCCTCAATCGCTAGGCGACTCTCCCAAGTGCAGCGCAGGCCAGGGACAATGCATGGAGCAAGGCATCGACTGCGCACGGCATACGCACGGACGTAGCAGCTGCAACCCATAATAACCCAGCACATTATGCGGCGTGCGTTGCACCAACCGCAAACCATGCATGTCAGCGCTCATCCACCCAAGCGTCCCAGCGATACCCGGACACGCCCGGCCCACCGCACCGCCCGGCCGAGGCAGCAACAGCGCCGGCCGCTCAGCCGGGTGCACGACAGGCCGCAGGGGCCCATGGAAATCGCAAATCAGAACAATGTCTACGTGGCCGGGTAGCACCCGGCGCCACACGCCCGCTGCGACTCCAATGCTAGCGTGTATGTGTACGTGTCAGTCAAAGCAGGCGGACACTAGACGCCCCCATTCCCCGGCCCGCCAACAAGCGCACAGGGGCACCTAGAGGTGCCGTGCCGTCCCTTGTGGCCCCCCCCCCCGTCCCGCGCCGTGCCGCGCCTTGCGCGGCCCCAACACCCGAAAGTCAAGAAGAGAGCATGCATACTTACCCTACACAAAGACCCACATCCCATTTGACTCCTCCTCGTCTCGCGCATGTCAGGCACTGACACAATGCACTTGGCATCGCACCGCCCGCTGCCACCGCAACATCGACGTCCTGCGCCCTACTATGTCAAGACGAGCAGCGCACACGCCTCTGCCAAGGACTCCGCGCTTCTGCACAACCACGCCGACCGCCACGCCATGCCCCCCGCAACCGACAACCGCCTGCCAGCACCGCAGCACTGCAAAGCGAACGCATAAAGCACAGCAGGCCGGAACCGATGCTATCCAGCAGAAGCAAGAGGCTGGCTGCGTCCCAAGACAGTACCGTAATCCGATATGTGCATATGGTCATGAGCGGTACACCCGCATGCGCCTCATGCGACTCAGTGGCACCGCGCCTCGCCGCACCGCACGCACGCGCAGTGGCACATAAGGCCGGCCAGCACGCCCACCACACGCAAGCTGCTACTGCCAAGCAGCACACAGGTCGCCCTGGGCCCGTCGCCCGTGTTTGTTCCGTGCACTCCCCAGGGGGAGCCACCGCATTCACGCATTGCTTTCATGTCCCTCCTCAGCAATCCTCAGCTTTCGCAAAACGTACTGCACCGCATGCGACAGCTCTGCTGCAGCGGCCATAAGCGTCAGCGCGCACCTCGCTCTGCGGCGCCCCTGCTTCCACCGCCTCTCGCTCCCTCACCAACACTCTGAAGCAGTGCTCACTAAGCGCCCTGCAAGGGTTATGGTATGTACGAGAGAACTCTAAAGCAGCCGGCGCCCACAGCAGCAGACCGGGGCCCCAGCACAAGTGTCAAGAGTGCCTCCACGCCGGCCTAGGCGCGCAGACGCCCGCAGCATCCGTCACTTTAAGTCGGCACAGTGCGTTGGTTCACGCCGCTCATCTGCCTCATTCGCTGACGCAGGGCAATGCGCACCGCCCGTGCCAGGGTAGGCTCGGCGGCCGCATACTCTGCCTTCTCCGCTTCCGCTTCCATGCCCCGTCACAGCACCCACCACAACAACGACAGAACCGCAAGACACAGGTACCATATAGCATACAACACACGCAGCTGTCCGCTCCCCGTGCTCAGTACATTTTTGGTGCCGCCCGCGCTGCGCGGCCCGGCGCGCGCCCCCGCCCGGCGAGGTGCAGCTTCTGCGGCCGTGGCAGCTGCGACAGCCTCCGCTGCTGCAACGACTGCCATCGCTGCGGTCGCCGCCGCCGCCGCTGCCGCCGCCACACGGCCGTCTCTGCTGCGGCCGCCTGCAGGGGTCTTGCACGCCGGGCCAGCCGCGCGGGAGGACGAGATTGCTCGCCGGCGCATTACTTGTACACGCTGTACATACGCCAGCCACGTCGTCTGCCAGCTGCTGCACATCCATATGCTCCTCCTGTCCCACCTGGCTCAGGGCAGGACCAGCCACCCGACGCGTCCCAGGCCCGACCAAACCAAAGCCTTGCAACGGGCATGCAAGGAAGCAAGAAGCAAACCTAAGGGCACCAGCAGCGCCGCGCAACCCGCCGAATCATAGCAACCGTCGACGCGCACGCTGCCAGGCCCAATCCTAATCGCACACCGTCATACTACCACTGCCACCGCCACCACCACCACCACCCGTCAACACCACAACAGCACACCATTGTAAGCGCATCCCTGCTGGTCAAAACCACACACGCCGGCGGCGGTGGCACAGATGTGTGACACAGATGCATCGCAAACCAGTGTCACCAACGCACGCATATTCCCCTCGTAGCTTACGTTCAAGGAGGGAAAAGGGCTCTGCCCAGCCCAGCCTCGCAGGCGGGGGCCTGCCCCAGGGTTCGGGCGCAGGGGAGGTCCTCCGCCACCTCAAGGGCAGCCCACCGCTGTCGGCTGGCGCGCTAGTGCGCGTGCTGCTGCTGCTTGCGCGGCGGGGGCACTGTGTTGTTGCCCTTCGCCACCTTCATGTAACGCACGCCGCAAGCGTTGCAGAGGGTCTTGGGGCCGTGCGGGCCCGCCCGCCACACGGGAGTCGTCTGCGCGGCAAGGCACATGGCACGGCACGCTTAGTTTTCAAACCGTGTATCCAACATAGGTGGGTACAGCTTTTGCAATACGACGGCACATGCATTGCGTTAGCCATGTCCTATATGCAGCATAGGCAGTACGAGTACAAAGCGTGAGAACGATCGGTCTTCCCACCTGCGTGCCACACTGCGTACAGCAGTGGCCGTTGGGGTTGGGCGCCGGCGCCTTGGGCGGGTTGCCGTTGGGCGAGGCCCGCTTGCGGGGCTTGGGCACGGAGGGCATCATGGCCACCGGGCCCAGCCGTTTGCCTGGAGCGCGGAGAGACGGGGTGCGGGGTGTGGCAGGTGTTATTAAGAGCAGGAATGGGCACATTAATACCGCTCCTGGCTGATTGCAGTCCTACTGACCACACGGAGCGCATGGGTGATGTGGGTCGCGCACACGCTGTCTCGTGGCTCAGGCAACGTGACCCGAGCCGCACATCAAGCAGTGCAACAGCAAGCTTGTCGGAGAGCGCATTTGATACTGCATCGGTACATAAGCGGGCAACTACCACCCCGGGACGACACTCATCACATAAGGACCCCTTTCAACACCCATTTCCGATCCCCTCCCGCAACCCAGCATCCCTGCCTCACCGTCTGGGCCCACCATGCCGGGCACCGCCATGGGCGGCGGCGGCACCATCGCCACGCGCCCCTTGCCGCCCGCCTTGGCCCCCGGCGCCACAAACACCCCCGCCTGGCCGGCCGCCCCCGGCCGCCCCGGCTCCGCAAACGCCCGCACGAACGGCTGCTGCCCTCCCAGCGGCGTCGAGGCAGACGCAGCGCTGCTGTTGGGGCTCACGCCGTCCTGCCCCGCCCCCGCCCCCGCACCCGAGCCGGGCGCCGGGGCCCGCACCGTCACATCATACCCCTCCAGGAAGGCGTTCATGTTGGCCGGCACGCTGCGCACCGCCTTCATGCCCGCCCCGGCTGCCCCACGGGCCGCTGGCTGCCAGCCTGCCAGCACCCCGGCACTGCTGGGCTCCTCCTGGGCGCCCTCCTGCTGCTGCCACGGCGCCGGCACAGCGGCCCCGTTCGCGCCCACCTTGGCGCGCTTGGGGCTCTGCGCCACCACCTGCGCGCCGCCTGCCGCACCCCCGCGTGCCGCCGCCTGGCGCTGCCTACCCTGCCGCCCCTGCAGCAACGGACTGGGGCTGGTGATAATCTTGCGCTTGACGGTGGGGGCAGTGCCGGTCACCGCGGGCTGCGCGGGGACAGTGTCTGCGGCACCAGCGGAGACCCTGGCGAACTGGGTCAGGCCTGCATCGGCCGCTGCCGCCGGCTGCTGCTGGGGCGGCGGCAGCAGCTGCGCGCAGACCGGGGCGTCGGGCACAAAGAGGCACGCCTGCGGCCGCGAGGACGGCAGCGGCATTGCATCTTCCGGCAGCTCCAACAGCTCCAGCTCGCTGACGCTGGGCGGCAGCTGCGGGGCCAGCAGCGCGCAGTCGTCGTTGAGCCACTGCCGCCGGAGCTGCGTCTCGTTGAGGCTGACGCTGCGCCCGCGCGCCCCGAACGCGCCGCCGCTGCCGCACGCCCCCAGGTCGAAATCCATGGGCAGCGTGTCGGGCCCGATGTAGCTGTGCGAGCGGTACATCTGCGCGCGGCGGTGGTGCACCAGGGAGGCGGTGGCGCTGGCCCCGGCGGCGGCCAGGGACACGTCGTTCACGCTGTAAGCACGTGTCATGGAGGCCACGGCGGCGGTGGGGACCTGGGCGGGGGCCGCGGGCTGCGTGGTGGTGGAGCGCAGGCGCGACAGGCTCAGGCCGTAGGATGGCAGGGCGCTGCTGGCGTGCTCCTCGTCGCTACGCGCGCAGCCGTTGTCGACTGCGCGGACAGCGGAAGGGCGGGGGCAGGGTGGATTGAAACGGTTAGAGGTGCATTATGCGCCTGGAGACGAACCGATGCGACTGGAGATGAAACGAGCGCCGAAATGGTGTTGTACACGCCTCATCATACTCCATGCCACATGCACTTGGCCTACCATGCGTGTTGTCTTCGGAGGACTCGCTGTGTGCCCCCTGCGCCAGGCCCTTGCCGTGCCCCACGCCCGAGCTCTCCCCATCCGCGTGGTGCACCGTGTCGCCGTCGCTGTCGTGCGGGTCGTTCGAGTGCGCCTGCGTGTGCCCGGGGGAGGAGCCGTGGGGGGCCTCCAGGTGCTCGTGCTGCTGCTGCTCCTGGTGCTGCTGGTCGGCAGGGGGCTGGGCGGGCTCGGCCGGGTCGGAGGCAGCGCCAGTCGTGCCCCTGAGGGTAGCAAAGGCAGGAGGCAGCTGCTCGTCACGTGGAAAGGAAGGAGTTCAGCTGAGGGCGAACGAATCCGCCATGCACGATGTTCCGCATATGGGTCACCACTGTCGCAGGCTGTGCATATTCGGGCATGGCTGCGTGTCGGTTGTGTGGGGTCTGGGTGCAACAGCTGATGGATACGCCACGCGGAGTTGCGGAGTGAGTCCGGCGATGGGTGCGGTTCAGTGCTTGCTGATATTTGGTCGTGGTCACTTAACACTGCGGCCAGTAATGACAGGAGATTGTGCGTAGGAGACTGTGCGTGTGGAGACGAGGCTACCTGAAACCCTGCCTTACCAGCTAGCAACCTTGACCGGCGTCCCTCGGCTGTTGCCGACTGCCGCAGACGAGTCAGCGGTCGATTGCCTTCCGCACATCGCTTGGCCGCACTGGTCTGCAGCCGCTGATAGGCGGACAGGTTGCAGAACAACGGAGTCACGTGTCGGCACCTTGAGCTTTCGAGGCGGCTCGCACCCATGGCCAACTGCAGGAGGGCTACTCACCCATATGAGAGAAGCTGACGCTCCCGAGGTAGTTGGCATCAGCAAAGTCGAGCACCGCGCCAAAGCTGCTGCCTCCGGAGTCCTTCGTAAGGCAGTCGCCGACAGCCATGTCCCTGCGCAACAGTGCGCCGGTTGTCCGCCTTAGCACGATGCATTGCCCATTCCCATGGCATTCGTCCCTATTTCATGCGTTCAGCTTACCCCATCGTCTCATAAGACTGGACCATCCTGTCTAACTCTCCCGCCAGGCAAGGTACTCCGAGAAAGTCGCAGTCCCCGAAAAACATGTCCGATTCCTCCATTATTGGAGCGTGTGCCAAGGCGGCCATTTGTTTGTGTTTGTTGTCGACGCCGAAGAGACCTAGGAGGGGAACGTGACCCGAATAGAAATGCGGGAATCCAGGCGATGCTCACGATGAAGAGAATAGAAATTTTGTTTGTATACGTTGAACCTCTGAGGCCTGCAAGATGCCCTAGGCTGGGGCCTGGGTGCCGCGCCGGTTTGCTGCCAGTTTGCCAGCGCGACTCCCAGCCGTTGTCACTGCTGTCATGCATCCAAAAGTTTGCACTGCAAGTGTGTGTTACGCCCACTTACCAACAAGCAGTTTGCAAGCTGGGTGGGGCGCAGGGGAGCGACGACGACGGCAAACGCCTAGGAACCGAGGCTAGACTGGACAGGCTCGTGTTCAGCAGGGCATATATTCAGCGATATAGGAGCGCGGCGTTGCGCCTCGTCGCGGAGGGCGCATATGAGAACGTGTTCGAGGGTGAGGTCTAGCACCTACAGTCTAGCGCCAGATGACGCCAACCGGCAAGTGAACATAACCTTCTTGTCTAGTTTAGCAAGCGGTAGGGAGCGACTCGAGCGCGTCTGCTGTGGCCTGCCGCTCTCTGCAGGTGATGCAAGGCGCTTTTTCCACCGTACTCAGAACCTCCTCTACCTAAGCTCTAATGAAAAAGCACGCAAGTTGGATCACGATGCAGTTGTCTTGCTGTTGTGTATGAGTTAAAGAGTCAGCCACTCCGGATTTGCTGTGCAGGGTCACACGGCAAATCCTGCTTACCCATGGCCCGGCGACTCTCCAGAAATAAAAGTTTCGCTCAAAATATAATCTGGGTTTGCTACTTGTGCGAGGCTCGGGCTGCCACTCAAACGGAGACTCACGTGCCCCGGCAAGCTATGACAAAGATATAGGCGGGACGGCCGACAGCCAGTCCGTCAAAGCAGCAACCGCCGAGCTATACTCGTCTCGCTCCATTGAAACGTCTGCAATTGCTTTGACTTCGCGCTTCCTGAGGAGACCCACGGGACGTGCTGCTGCCCGCGCTCACTGTGTGACAGATCAACTCCGCGAAGCACTGCACAGGCAGGCTATCCCTACGATCTGGGTCAGAAGCGTCAGCTGGCCAGGATAAGTGGTGGGTCATACTGTGACGCAAGGCGTGCTGAAACGACGGTTTCACGTCAACGAAAGGCTAGCAAATGTGTTCAAGTGCAAGGCTCCATTGGTGTAACTGCAAGGCGAGCCAGTTCCAATTAACACGCACACCTCTCATCCGTGGCAGGCTCTGTACCCTCATTGCGCTCAACGATGCATACGGCTCTGTGGCACAGGTGTCCAACGCCAGTCAACCGGGCTCCCGGAGAGGGCTGCTTGCTCAGCTTGCTGGACAGTGTCGTACACGCCACCTCGGTCACAGGATGTGGCGGTTGTGGCCTCTCCCATTCCTCTTGTACGCGTACTCCCACGGTATTCCTGTTACCCGTCCTCTCTCTCCCTCGTCCCCCCCCACCTCCCCCACGGTTGCTTGCGTGTCACACGTACCCCCTCACACGTTCCTTTCTTGCAATCTGCGTTCGCAGTCCTTGCCCCCAGCCCAACGCATAGTGTGGACCTACGTTCTGCAACAGTGGGCCCTCCCAGGCCTCCCTAGGCGCTCCTGCCGTGCTGCGCCGTGCCGTGCCACGCTGAACGTGCCGTGCCGCGCCGCGCCGAAGACCACGACTCGGGCATTGCAGACCCCCTAAGCCTCCCCCACTGCCGGAAGGCTTTCCCCCTGCCCAGCTGCGCCCCCTCACGCGCGCCACCCCAGCTGCTGCTGCAGCCCCGCCGCGCCCGCCACCACGCAGCCTGGCGGCAGGCTCCGCATCCACTGCACGTAGGCGGCCCAGGTGGGGTCGCCCTGATGCAGCGTGGTCAGGTGGCCGGCCACCAGCAGCAGCCTGCAGGGGCGAGGGGGCAGGGGCCCGGGTCAGGCGGGCTGCGGCTAGCAAAACAACCCACGCGATCATGTGTACTAGTGTGAAGCGTTTGTAGCGGCGCAGCAGGCCAACGGAGCCAGGAGCCCAAGTGCGGAAGTCCCGGCTACACCGAATTGCGCCTTAAGGCCACACTGTACGACGGTGCATGGCGCTGCCCAATAACATCAAGGTACACCGATGCCGGGATACCATTCTTAGCATCATACTGGTCGTGGGTCCACCCCGCCTGCCCACCTCTTTGCGCGCGTGATGGCCACGTTGAGGCGGCGCCAGTCGTCCAGGAAGCCCACCGCCGCCTGCGGGTTGGCGCGCACCGTGCTGAATACCATCACCTGGGGAGGGGGGAGGGGGGAGGTTACCAGATCCGTGGGTGCGATAGGTTAGTGGGTGGGGGTGGCCTGGGCGGAGCTGAGTACCATGCAAACGGGGAGGGAGGGGGGAAGAAGGACATAGTTGCTAGCCAGCTGCATATAGCAGCTTATATTCTGCTGCTGCAGCAGTAGTGGAGTGGGTGGAATAGGAAACGCCGAAAGCACGAGGCACGGGGCCCTGCGCGGGGCGGGCAGCGGTGCGGTGGTGGCCCGCGCGCCGCGACCCTTGAGGCCCCGGCCCCGTCATGGCAACATGGGACTGATGCGCACAGTGACGCGTGCTGGCGCCTGGCCTGCCATCCTTCCACCCTCGCCCCCCCCCCCCACCTCCTTCTCCCTGCCTTGGTACCCGTCCACGCTGGATACCTCCAGGGTGGGGGCGGAGGGCGGCAGCAGCCCCTGCAGCAGGTCGGACAGCAGCTGCACCTGCGGGGAGCAAGGAAGCGTGGATGGTGGAACGGATTAGCCACAAGTTGTGCTCTGACCATGTCTGAAACGGCAAGCTGCATCGTAACTACAAGCGGTATGTCGCATACCGCTTATGTTTCCGTACGTGAGACTTTGTCTGTGGAAAGATTCGCGCATAGGCCATCGCGCGGAGCAAGTGAGGCAGCGCCGCATATCAAGGAAAGCTGGTCAGTTCAGATCGCTGGCTGTGCATACCCCGGGCCCCCACCCGCCCTGAACCCCCAGTCCCACCTGCGCCAGGTAGGGCGTGACCACCCCGATGTCCCCCGGGGACACCCCCGCCGCCAGCAGCTGCCGCACCATGGCCACAACCACACGCGCCTCAGCCGCGTTGGACTTGCTGCCGCCCTAGGGTGCGTTTGGCATGGCGTTTGGGGGGCAGAGGTTACTAGAAGCCGAGACGTGGCACGGAATGGAATGGACCGTGGCCTTAGGGGCGTGGGGGCCTAAAACCACCCCCACCTGCACACAGAGCCTTGGTCATTACGGCACCTCGCGCACAACTTCCAGCGAGCACAGTCGGCGCGGCATGGCCCCATGTGCCATGGCCCCCAACCCACCAAGAGCGAACTACCACCTACCCGCTGCGCGCGGCAACCTGGTCCCTCCCGCCCCTCCCGTCCCCCGCACCGCCCGCACACACTCACCGCCCCACCTAAGTGACCTTCTCCCTGCCCTCCGCAACATCCACTACCAGCACCACCACTGGTCTCTCCCGCCCCTCCCGTTCCCTATCTCCGGCCACGCGTGTGCCCCACCTGCGTCACCTCCTCCCGGCCCTCCGCCACGTCCACCACCAGCACGGGCACCCCCTGCGCCGCCAGCCGCAGCCCCGGAGGCGGCGGGCGCTGCTCCGCCGCCACGCCGTCCAACAGGCGGCCGCCGTAGAAGGCGCGGGAGGGGAAGGACGACAGCAGCGGGTGCATGCGGTACTGGACCTGGGGTGGGCAGGATGCGGCGTAGCATGATGCGGTGAAGGGGAGGACCACGCATGTATCTGAGCGAAGCTATGGGGACTGTACCGCGATGGCATGGGCGGGATGCCGTGCGATGTGCGCAAGGGGTGTGGGTTAAGGAACGTGTATTAGGCTTGTGCGGGAAGGAAGGGAGGACAGCAGCGGGTGCATGGGGTTTTGCACCTCGGGGGAGAAGCAGACGAGGCAGGCAGGATGGGCGTGTGCGATCCGGGCCGAAGAGACGAGAGTAATGGGCTGCCGTTCCCTGCTGTTCCTTGCTGCTGTTCCCCTAAACTAAACGCAGTGCACTGGCAGCCCCATACACCCAACCACCCCTTAGTACAGGACTTTTCCTGACAAGACATCTCCACCACGCATCCCCACTACCTCTTCCCCACCTGCAGCATGGTTGAGGGCACCCCCGCCCCCATGAGCCGCTCGAAGAGAGACCTGCCCAGCCCGCCGCGCGCCGCCGCCTCCGACTGCACCACGGGGGGCAGCTGGCAGTGGTCGCCCACCAGCACGGCGTGGGAGCAGCCCTGAGGGTATGTGTGTTAGCAGTGTATACGTTAGCAGGGTGCGTGGGTTAGCAGGGATCGCCAGGGGGGGATGTGGGTTAGCAGGGGCGTGTGAGTCAGGAGGGTGAGTGTTGCAGGCACATTTGGGCAAGCCACCATGCGTTCGCGCCAGGGGTGCCACAGTCGGCAGCGGCTGCCTACCAAGGATACGAGCAGCCGTGGGGACACAAGGTGTCAAGGGGCTACGGTGCTGCCCGCTTTCACCTTGAGCCTTCCCCTTCCAGCTCCACACCTCCCCCCCCCCCTCTCCTTTCATACCCTCTCCCCGAAAACGTGAGTACCTCCCCCCGCAAACGTGAGTACCTCCCCCCGCAAACGCGAGTACCTAATAGTCCCGCTTTGTTTGCTCACCTAGCGCTAATGTTGCTCTCCGCGAGCATACCTGCTTCCTGTTTCTGTCGCTGTGCCGCTCTTTGCTGCGGTTACGCCCCCCGCACCCACCCACGCCCACACCCACTCCCACCTTGACCAGCGGTATGAGGCTCTCCGGCTCGCAGCACTGGCTGCCCTCGTCCAGCACCACCAGCCCGAACTGAAGGTCGGACAGCGTGTCGCCGCCTGGGGGTGGTCGCAGAACCAGAGGTCGCAGGGCCAGCAAAGTGTCAGAAACAATAACCACAAGGCTTGCTTTGGGGGCGGGGCGTGAGAATGGCAACGAAGATGGATATCGACAGATGTGTCTTACGGGGAAGTGGGCCGGTGTGGTCGTTACTACGGACCAAATCAGTGACCACGCCGCTGGACGTGACACGGCAGGTGTTGTGGGGCATGTGATACGAAGGGTGTAGAGGGTGCCCAGGGCGGCCCAACGGGGCCGGCCCTTGCGGTGGCATGCAGTGCGGGGCCGGGTCGTGGAGTGGTGTGGTGCGTGCCGTTGCCCCGACACGCCAGCCGCTCCCACCTGCCCCCACGCATGTGGAGCAGATGACGTCCGCGCCCCGCAGGATGTCGGCCATCATGGCGGCGCGCAGCTCCTTGACCCTGCCAGGGGGGGGAGGGGACAACGGCGGAACGGGCGGGGGTTGGGGCTCAACGCATCCATGGCAAGGGAAGGGTGGGAGCGCCGGGTAGGTGCCAGGCAGCGACGGAGGGTTGCAGACGGCGTGTGGTGGCCGCGAAGGGGTGAGGGGCCATGACTTCACACATTATAGCCACCACAGCACCGCAGCTTCTTGACCTGTCACATGGCCTTACCTCCCAGCAAGCGCCCACCCCACCCCCGCTGCCCGTCTCCCACGTCGATGCACTCGAGGAACACCTTACCGCACCCCATCGCATACACACCCACCTCTTCCCCAGCAGCGACGCGTCCCTGTGCCCCAGCCCCCTGTCGCGGCCGTGCAGGGAGGGCAGCCGCCGGTACAGCTCACGCAGCTGGTCCTGTAGGTGTGGGCGTGGGAGTGGGCGTGGGTGGGCAGGCGAGGGCTGGCTTTCAGCGTGGTTTTGGAGGCAGACGCGCACGGCAGTTTGCGTGTGCTCGTATCAGGCGAGCAAGGTCCGACCGGTGGGTGAGTAAGCAGCCGCCTGCTTGTGCCGACAGAGTGTGCGGGTGCAGCAGTTGCCGTACACTACAGTGTCACCCCACACCCCTCGGCCCACCTGCTGTTCCTCGATCTCCTGGCGCATGGGGTGGTCTAGGATGCGGGCGTCCAGGGTGGCATCGCGCAGGGACTCGCGGACCTAGAGGGCAGGAGTGGAAAGCATGGGAAGCTGGGGGCGCAGAGGTCCGGGGCGAGGAGGCGGAAGGCCAGCCAGTGGGTGGGGGCGGCGCTTCAGCTTGGCCGAGGGCAAGGGCCAGGACGGCGCCGCCGCACAGGCAAGACTCCATCGGCACGGCTGGGAGGCCCCACACCGTGTGGACGCCAACGCAATGCTTGTGTGCTCAATCCTGACGTGCCCCATACGGCTGGCTGTAAAGCTCACGCTTACCCGCAAGTGTTCACCGCCTCGCCCCTCCGCCCACGCGCCCTGCAGCTCCGAATAGCACTCTGTGTCCCTCCCCCTCACCTTGACCGGCTGCCCCACGCGCACCGCCCCCACCCCCAGGTCCACCAGCCCCTCCAGCAGGTTGTCCACCGCCACATTGGACTGGGCGCACGCCAGGATGGGGTGCGGGTACCTGAGTGGCGGTCACATTGTAGTGGGAAAGTGGTCAGACAGTCGGACGACTGCGCTGAAGTGACCATATCTGTTGTTGCGGATGGCGGCGGGCTGTCACAAACGCCGTGCACAGACTCAGAGGCAGCGCTTACGCCTATGCCAGGGCATCTTACGCCGACGAGGGTCTCTGCAAGCTGAACCCATGCCAAAGGCCCTGAGCCTCATCCGTGCCGCATCTACATACCGATAGTTTCTAGTGCTCTGCAACTGCGCTGCAAGCTCTTGACCAGCAGCCCGCTGCCGCCCACCTTAGCGTGTGCTTCAGAAAGCGGATGAATCGCACAATGGTGGTGGTCTTGCCGGTGCCGGGCGGGCCCTGCAGCAGCACCACACGGTGACGTAGACCCAGCGCCAGCGCACGGACCTGGGGGGCAGGGGGGATGGTTGAGAGGCGGCAGGTGCGGCAGGATTAGGGGGCGGCAGAGGTCCCACCTTAGAAACAAAGGGCGAGAAGGTGCAGCGCTTCGTGAGACACAAACCATAAACACAGACAGCACAGCACTCACCGCACCATTCGGGAGGGCATGGCCAACGGAGGGCTCAAGGCAACACAGGGAGGGGAAGCGCATGCCGCAATGTTTGCAGGCATCGGATATCGCGGCACTTCCAGTGGCAGCACCGCACGGGCAATGTCCCATATGCGCAATCCTATATCAATGGCTCCACGTTTGCGCATCCGACAGAAAGTCTCCACAGAGCTCCTCCCCACCTGCGACATGTTGAGCCCCAGCTCGGGATCCTCCGCTGTGGGGTCCTGCGGCTCACCGCACCGCTCCGCAGCCCACTGCAGCCCAGCAGCCGGGATGAGGGGGGCAGCCTGCGCCGCCAGCGCCGCCGCCTGCCCCTCCCCCTGCCCCTCCCCCGCCAGCAGCACGTCCCGCACCGCACACCCCGGCGGCAGCCGGTCATCCTCCTCCTCCTCCCCACCTCGCTGCTGCCGCCGCCGCTTGTGCCCCCTACCCCCGCCCCTACCCCTACCTCGCCCTCCCCACCGCCCACCCCCACGTCCGTAGCCTCCTTCCCCTCCCCCGTGCCCTCCGTACCCTTCCCCGCCGCCGTACCCTTGGGCCCCGTCCTCCTCGTCCCCCTCATCCTCATCCCCATCCCCGAAATCCTCCTCTGCGACCCCTGGAGGTCTCCCCTGTTGCCCCTGCGCCTGCCCCGCCGCCCCAACCGCCACCCCGGGCGTCTTGTACAGCGCCTGCAGGGCCTGGGCCATGCGCTGGTAGGTGGTGATGTTGACACCCTTGTCAACCCTGGGGCAGGAACGGGGCGACAGAGGAGTTTACCGCATGCAAGGCAGGGCCGTCGAAGGGTGACTGTGCCAGATGCAGCGCCGTGGCATGGTAGGGGAACACCCCCGCGCTTTCCATCCAGTTCCACCCAGCCAGTCTCGCCCTGCCCTTTGCTGAGCAACTAACTGGCGGCTGCAGTACATACATCATATCAGGAGCCGATGAAGGACAAGTTGAGAGCTCCATCGAGACCCGCACAAGCACGACACAGCTTTCCGTCAAGTCTGGCCCCAGATGCATACATCCATGACGTACAGGACGTGCCACACAGCCGGCCATGCAGGGGGTTTCGAGCCGGCTCACCTCCACAGCCCCTCCGCCAGGTCCCTGGGCAGCCTGTCGACCACCACCCGCACCTCGCCCCGCCCGCGGTCCAGCACCAGCGCCTCAGTGGGCCGCTCCTGGGGGGCGAAGGAATGCAAGCACTGGGTTTGGTGTACACGTGCAACGCGGGGAACCTGGGTTGGCTGGCGCAGGTGTTATGGCGTCAAGGTGTGGCATGATGGAGACACGCTTGACGGCGGGCCAAACGGAGGAGCAGGTTGCGGTTGATCGGGCGCACGCTACTGAGGCCCGCGGGGGCACGACACATGAACACAGAGGAGAGTGCGAGGAGAGGACAGGCATGTATCCGTCTACTGGCGGCGGTGGTGGGGTTGGCGGTGGCGGTGTCGGTGCGATGCAGTCCGGCGGGGCTGGCTGGTCCCACCTGGAGGGGGTGGTTCCGGCACAGCGTCACCAGGGTGCCGCTCCTGGGGGCAGGGGAGGAGGGGAGCGAGGCGGGGGAGGATGGCCACCGAAAGGCGAGCAGTGGGCTTCGTATGGGGTGCGGCGTAGGTGGCGCAACCACAGTCATCAGCCGCACTTCGCGTCTGTACCCAAGGATGACTGATGGGAGTTCCAAAATGTAAAACAAGTGACGAGTACTGCCCGCCGCCTGGGCCCAGTCTTGTCCCCTCCCCCACCTTGAGCATCCGTTGACTGAACCCTGTTGGCATGGCCCAGTACCAGACCTACGTCTTCTGACCAAAAGCCTTCTCCATCCATTCCATTTCGCACTTGGGTTATCTCGTAGCTCGTCCCTCCTCCCCCCCTGCCCGCTCACGTGAACCTGTGGAAGGGCAGCTCGCCGCCCCCCGCCGCCGTCAGCCGCACGATGGCCTTGCCAAAGTACGCCCCCCGCTTGGCGCCACGCAGCTCCAGCAGCACCAGGCCCTCGGAGCGCAGGCGGCCCAGCGGCCAGCTGCGCAGCCGGGCCTCAACCTGGGGCCGAGGTGCAAACCATACCAGGAGTGACTCAGTACTCAAGTAACTCCTGGTATGGAGGCAGAGCATTCCGGACAAGCTGGTGGTTGCGCAGCCGGGCCGGGCGCAGCCGGGCCTACACTTGGGTTGGAAAGGAAGCAAAAATACGGTCAGGTGACAGGATTAACGGCTGTCTTTCCTTGAGTCAGCAGGGAAGCACCCAAGACCCCACGGGGGCGAAGGGAGGGTGTTACGGGTGCAGCGCATGGCAGCATCGATGTTTGGTAAGGGACATCACAGGGGCAGGTTGGGACCATGGCTGGGTGTGGCTTGACGTGTGGTACGAGCAGCGCGCACCACCACCTGACAGATCCTGCATGCAGCTAAAACCCATACCCCCTTTTTGCACGCGGTTGCACATGTTGCTACTGCGAGCTCGAGTGGCAAGGGCTGTGCATAGCAGCCGGTAAGTGGCACACGGCACGCGGCATCGGGCATGCGGCACGTGGCACGTGTGGCACGCGGTGTGTCCCACCTGGCGTGACTCCTCGTCCAGCTCCATCTGCACCAGCGGGGCGAACCTGGGGCGGGGGGACGCAATGCGGGCTAAGATGCAAACAGCAACTCCAGGCTGGGGTCAGGTAGCAGGCTGTCGGAACAGTAGGAGCGGAGCGCACGGGGCGGGGGTGCGGGCCCGCGGTAGAGGGCGCGTAGCTAGGGTCTTACATGCGCTACAGACGACCGCCATTCGCCACGGAACGGCAGCCATCCCCGCAGGACCTTTGACCTCTTGCCCCGTCCCACAAGTGCACCGCATGCAACGCTATCGCACCCAGGCGCACGCGGCCTGTTTCGCCGCGGCTGATGCACCGTACACAATTTGCATGTATGGTAGTTTGCCAATTAGTAAACCCATAGCATGTGCACGGCATGCCCCAACGGTCTCAACCGCCGGGCACACAGCTGTACTCACCGTCAGCCCCCACACCTGTTCGGACGTGCCCCGTGCCCATGCCCATGCAGGCCCCGTCAACCCACACCGTCCACCCACTTGCCCACGTATGCGTCCACTGCCCGCCGTACATCTGGGGGCAGCAGCGCGGCAGCAGCAGGGGCCGAGAAGTCCAGGGGGGAGCTGCCGCCGCCGCCGCCGCCGCCGGAGGAACCAGGGCCGGGGCCGGCCTGGAGCGCGGAGCGGCAAAGTGAAAGGGCTGGATGGCGCACAGTGCGGCAGGGGTTGAGAACGGCGGGTTAGGACGCCAAGGGACATCCGCGCAACACTGGTTACCATGTGTTTTGCAATTCAGCTGCATCTATGGTGCTGTACAAGTGGGTGGGCTTGGAGCATGGGGCGTGGGATGTGTCCGGTTGCAGTCGGCGTGTGGGGTTGGAGGTACAGCAGCAAGACGGCGAGGGAAGCGCACGAGAGAACGCTGAAGCACACCTGACGCCACAACCCGAGCATGCTAACTTACTTGCCCTCCGTCCTCCACACCGCCCATGCTGCCCCCGGGGCCCTGGCCGCCTCCATAGCTGTCGCCTCCATAGCCGCCTCGCCCGCTGCCACCCCTGCCACCGCCGCGCTTGTACGTGTGCCAGGGCCTCCCGCCGCCTCTTCCACCACCTCCTCCTCCACCGCCTCCACCGCGATATCCACCACCGCCTCCACGGTACCCGCCACCACCGCGATAACCGCGGCCGAAGTCACCCATCCTAGAGGGTCCGAGGCACAACACGTACACAGCTCTCTGGCCAACGATTGATGTGTCATATCAGCATGATGGCCTTCTCGCTTATTAGGAGTATGGAGCTTTGGACCTTCCTGAAACTGATCTACCCGCTCAACGGAAAACGGTGGAAACAGAAAGCTTTCCACTCGTCCACTGGTCCACGGGGAATGCGGCGCAATACCTGAAGCCTTTTGCTTCCACAGCAGTGTACTGTCCTGTAGTGACTGCACCATGGCTAATACAAACATCATGAATGACTTTCCCCTATCCCATAAGCGGCACGTTGCTCCCCAGAACAACCTTGGGCCTGGCCTTACACCACAGCAAGAGCATTCAAACGGGATACCGCACCTAACTAGAAGTCGGGTAGCGCACGACGGTGCCGAAATGGCCGAGGACCCCAACATGTGGGTCACGCAACAAGCTAAGGAGCGGCAAGCTCAAGAGTCACCCATGTAAGACAGTCACAAGGTTTACTGCTACGAGAAGTAGGAATGGGGAGGCAACGTAAAGGGTTAGCTGACGCCCTAGCTGGGACACGGCATGTCCCTAGACCCCCTCCTAGCACCTGGGTGCCCCCGGCGAGCACCACAGCTGGACGGGTGAATGTGCATGGCTGTGAGGTCAGAATGCCGGTACTGAAGAATGCAAGCGCACGCCTCGCTATGGGGTAGACGCATGGGGGTGAGGGGGCGAGAACGCTGCTTGGTGCAACAGCACCACGGACGGAGTCCGCAACCGTCCTTGCTCCAATGGCAGCAGGCGCACAGCATGCACTCAGGTCGCGTGGGGCGTTGTTATATGGGCTGGGTCCTTTGTGAAACCCTTGCAGCAACAGCTATGCTAACGGCACGTGTGGCCACGATCCCTGTACCGTATAAAGCAGTTGATGTCTGCACTCATCAGGCTGTCATCCAGCCCCTTACCGTACCGCTTCTTGCAATGGCATTGGTGTTCCTCATGCTACGCGCCTGCCACAGGATGTCTACGTACCAGGCCATGCAAGCGGGAGCTAGCTTGGACGCCAAGAAGCGCACGGGGAAGAAGTGCTTCAACCCGAACGCAATGCCCGGGGCCTCGCCGCTGCATGGGGGCGCAGGATTCGGCATGGCATCGGGCCTGCGGGCTGACCCCCTCACCGCACTCGAGGTACGTTGGCCGTGCATCGAGGGGCTCACCATTTAGGGGAACTGCCTTTGGACAGACTGTTTCGCGGGGGGGGGCCCACTTGCCCTGCCCCGGTACTCATGGGGTCAGACCACACGTCGTGTAATCTTCATCGCCGTTTAGTGTCTGGCCGATTTGGGAAAGGACCGGGCGGGAAGGTGTTGACGGCAGCTGACGGTCGCGGCCGCATCCCTGGCTGCCAGGCTCCAACTGCTGTCCAAGCAGAGCACCCACCTGTGTGTTGTGCGGCTGTTCCTTGCGGCGCAGATGGGGACCACCAAGCAGAGCCCGCACCTGCCAGGCTACACGGGGCACATCCCCCGGACAGCAGCGCAGACGGTGAGGCGCCCCCTTGCGCTGTACTGCATAGACAGTGCAGTGCAGGGCTGCATGCATACATTGCATACCATGCTCCCTTGCATATGGTCGGTAGTAAGGACGTCAAGGAAGTGCCGACAAGCCGTGTGCGACCTAGCACTCACCCCTTGCTGAAACCACTCCCGCCACACTGAGCTCCAGGCCCTGCGAGCGCCTGCTGCTCTACGTGCACCGCATGACCCTTGCGACAACCAGTAGCCACCAGTGCCCCTACATCTTATGCTATTTCTGTCAATTGTCATGGGCACCTGCCGCTTGCCCCCGATGTGCATACCCTGGCCCACCCGCACGCATCACACGCACTCAGCCCCTCGCCTCCGCCCCACAGGACGCCGCTCCTGCACGCTCCAACGACAAGAGCCTCATCATAGAGAACTACAAGCCGTACGGCATGGGGTACACCGGCAAGAGGAGCTGAGGCGGGGCGGGGCAAGGGAGGTATCGGTCCGCAAATGTGCCCAGTCTCTTTGAAATAGCCGAGCACGAGCTGAGAGTGTTCAAGGTGTATGCATGTTAGGCGTGTAGGGTTTGCAGAATGTGGACGGGTCCTGGCATGTGTTGCAGCTGCGAGGGGCAGCGGCAGGCGGCCAGTTCTCACTCCGGGGTTCCATAAGGGACATGACATGGTTTGGAGCAGCGGAGTTAACCAGTCAAGAGGGCTTTTATGCAGGGGTACGGTAGCTAGGCTTACGGGCGTCGCTTTGGGGAAAGCAGAAAGGATACAGCCAGGCTGCGCATTGTCGTCGGATGCTGGAAGGTCGCATCTACGGAACGGGCTACCGGTATTTGCTGGGGCATCCGACAGGTACCTCGGGACCAGAGTGCCAGGTGCCTATGTGCTAACCGAATGGCACCATAGATAGCTGTCCAGTAGGACTGTAGGCGTTTTGGATTACAAGTCCGGCGATGCGGTCAGATGCAGTTGCGCTGAGGGTAAAACTGTCGTATGGCTAAAGCAGGAGAGGACGGGCAAAACGTAGGCAGCTATGCGACGTACTGACTGCCACAGCACGCTGATGCCCACGTGCTTTTGTGGTAGCAATACAGGACCGGAGGACTGATGCAGGTTACGGTTCCGCTACATTCAGTCACCCGTGCGTGGATTGGAGTTGAGCCTTCTGTAAATGCACTTAGCTGAGGGTTGTGCCTCCTGTGCTGCAGCGCGTCCGTGCAGGTGCTGCACGCTGCGCGCCTCGGCACGTGTGCACTCCCGCCGTACCGCTGCGCCAATCCTGGCGGGTAAAGCGCGTTGAAACGCTTGCGGCCCGAGCCGCTCTCTCCAGTTTACAGCTATTGAAGCACTACACTTACATCTCAAAGCGCAATCACGTAGAGCGTTCGTAGCTTACGCGAAGATCTTACCGACAGTCGGGGCCCGTTTGATCGCAACGATATGGACATATTTGAACATGCTGATGGTACGATAACGATGACAATATCGGTCCCCTCTCAGCCGTAAATGCGACCTTTCACAACATGGCATAACGGCATGGTGTGCACTCGCTGCAGTTTACACCCCAAGCCGAGCGATATTGCAAGAAGAGGAGGAGGCAGCGGCATCTAGCTCTTTAGATTACTTGCGACCCGCCGTCTGCGTGGTGAGCTTGCGGGGGGCAGCCGTCGGGGCAGCTGAAGGGTGGTGGGGTTCACGCTGGCAACGTCCACCAACATTTTGCACCGCGGCCATAGGTGCATGGGCCACTGCTAGGTTCGCGAAAGGCTTGCTTACTTGTGCCTCGGCTGCGCCTGCTGACGCAGTGGAACAAGGCGCTACAACGACGCTTGTACCCCCAGGGTCTAAGATGTAAAGTCCTGGTAAGGCGCTGGCCCCATGCGGCCCCAACAAGCTGGAACCCAAGAGGCTGTGATAGTGCTCTGAGCGCAATTGGGGTTTGCAAACCTTGGACATGCAGCACGATCCTTCCTGCCCTGTGCAGGTCATCGCCACGTGTCCATCGTCCTGCGCAGTCTTCAACACCCTTCCCAACAAGCTGGTGGGTGTGTGGTGGTGCATTATTTAGAATGCGGGATTCGGTTTGCAATGGCGGGTTAGTGGCACAGCTGTTGGGCGTGTGCGCTTCCCTAGCCTGGGCTCTCCCCTTGAGGCACGCGCTACGCGAACGGATGCTTCCACATTCCTTTACCCATCACGTGTCTCCCTGAGACTCTGAGAGTACCATTAGCATGCATCCACTGCCACATTCGCCGTCACTTGCGTGTTCGAATACACCTCACCACGCCTTTCCTGCCTCCCACCCATCCCACTGACACACGGCCCCGTCATCCCGCTACCTCCTCTGCTCAGCTGCTGGGCACCATCATCACCCCGGGGGTGCCCTTCACCAATGCGGTGTGCCTAGAGCCGCAGCCGGGCGATGCCACGTGCTGCGTGCACACGCTGCCCGACGCGTCGTGTGACGCGCTGCTGGTGTGCTGCAGCCACCCCGTGGCGAGGGAGCGGGCGGGCGCGTGGGCGCGGGCGGTGCTGGGGCAGGTGGCGTTCGAGCACCTGCTGGTGGTGGGGTCCATACCCGCCGAGCAGTTCCGGGGGCAAGGTGAGGAGTGCGGGAATTGCCTGGGCTGGGGAAGGGGTTCTGTGTGCTGGTAGGGGTGTCGGTAAGGCCGGGAGCAGGCGAGGAACAGGGAGTGCGTGGAGTTCAGTGCCGGCGCTGAGGTCATGACCCGTTATGAGAGCTAGCAACGGAGGTGCTGCTCCAGACCTGCATTAGACGGGCGCCTGCGGAGGGAGTGACAGCCTCCGATATGGCCCTTCCTGACATAGCTTGGACTACGCTGTGCCAACGCTGCTACCAAAGCCATGCCACTTACCATAAGCAACGTTATGGGTTCATACTTGATACTCACAACGTCACGGCTCAGGTCTTAGACTGGTACATATACTTGATACTCGCACCGGTGCACCGCCCGCCCCGCAGGCGACCCCTCCCAGGAGGACCTGCTGTTCCTGCTGCGCACCCGCGCCGCGGCCGCCTCCGCCGGCGGCCCCCCGCCCGTGCCGCTGCTGCCCACCGGCACACTGCTGGGCGGCCTGCCCGCCGCCCTGCTGTCGCACTGCCAGGTGCGTTCCCTTGTGTGCCCATCGAAGTTTACGTCGCATCCACTGCACTACACGCGTGCCGCAGAGCGGAACACGGGTCCCGTGTCATGCCCTCTCAGCCGCAGCATCGCCGGGCCCTCCCCATGGCACCCGACCCACTCAGACCTCCCCAGCGGCCAAGGCCCTGGATTGCGGTACGCGTTTGTCGACACGGGCTCGGATAGCGGGTGGCCCGGTGCCCCTCTCTACAGCGGGCTAAGACACATCAGGATTGTATTGCAACGCAAGCGCCAGTCTCTAACTCGCTGCCGTACCCAGGTCCGGGGCCTGTCCGCCGAGCTGCTGGTGGCTGTGGAAATGGTGCCCGAGGCGCGGCCGGCACTGGCGCTGGCGGCGGCGGCGACGGCGCGGTCGCTGCTGGCGGCGCGCGGGGCGGCGGGCGCGGCGGCGGCGGTGGGCGGCGAGGAGGTGTGCCGGGAGCTGAGGAAGGCGGCGGGGGCGGCGGCGGCCAGGGCGGCGCTGGAGGTGTATATCTAATCCGCTTGGTGGCCTCGTGGTAGACCTTGGGTGCTTGGGCCTTCCAACTCGTATGTGCGTTAATCCCGAGTCAGCTGCAGCTGCGAACGCATGGCGGTGGAGTGCTTGCTGGTGAGATGCGATGGCTGCGGCTTTGTGGTGGCTGCTCATGGGCGTGGCCGAGTACGGTACTGGTGTGGTATGGTACCCGGTGTGCTGATGTATGGGCGACACCAAGGCGGAGGGTTGGTGTGCGCCCCCCGGTGCACATGGTTCTAGGAGGATTTGAACAGATGGCAAGTGGCAGGAGTGTGGTGAAATCGCGCCTGTGGCGTAAGGCATTTCTTTGGCATGTTGTGGTGCATTTCAGGTGGTGTGGCCGGTGGCGAAAAGCAGGGAGCGCACGCGTTACTGTGTTACACATGACACGCACTTCGTGTCTTTGTTCCTTGCGGTAGCATTCAGTGGCCTCCGATGCAATGTGCAACCGCGCCCGGTCACAGAGTGGGCCCCTTGATGAGCTGTCCTCCGTCAGCACCGACGGTCCGCTGCATGTGCGGCACCGGGCCAGCAAAAACCCCTGCGTGCCAAAAACACACCTCTTCCCCACTTTCCTCCTTACAAAGACCTCCGTAGCTCCCTTGCCGATTACCACTGGACATGCACTACCAACGAGACCAGACCAGCGCGTTTCAGCCGCCCAGGAGTGTTACTGTTGCAGTGCGGACCCCGCGACGCCCCACCCCTGCCCTCCCCTGTCATGAAACGGACGCCGGTAGTCGCCCTGCCTCAAAACGCCGTCAGGACCCCGTCAGCAAGCCCCTCCTCAGGATAGTGCCTAATTACACTTCGGTCACTAGTAACCGACACGAAGTGCGCACGCGCCCAGCACTGCACAGCGCAGGCGCTCCGTTGCCCTGGCTCAGTACTTGAGCGGCGGCGGCATGGGCCACACCTGCTCGCTCTCCAGGTCCACGTTGATGGGCGAGTCGAAGATGTCCAGGAACTCGGACACCGTGGGGGCGTCCTGCGGGTGCGGCGGCAGGGAACGCCGGGAGCGGAGTACCAAGGAGTCGTATGACAACTGCTGCACTCCGTTTAGTGGGGTAAGTCCCCCTAACGGCTCGGACAGACTGCTACGGCTGCACCTAGAGACGCTGTTCACAGCACACTGCTCGTTGACGGTACGGCACCAACAACAGTGCTGCCACGCGCGCTACCCCCACCCCCACGCCGCACCTCTGTGGGCGCCAGCGACAGCACCAGCTCCTGCGGGGGCACGTCGTCGAAGGCGGACTCGAAGGCCTGCAGCCGCCGCCGCGTGTCGCCCTGAGCATGCAGCAGGTGCACAGCGCCAGGGTGTAGGTTAGGTTGGTGTTGCGGCGTCGGATGCGGGCGCAGTGTGGCATGCAAGCAGGCAAAGTCGCAAAGGGTCGGCAAGATGCGACGGTGCGCAGTGCAGGTGTGCCAGATGGAGTGCCCAAGAGTGGAAAGACGAACGGCCGCGCGTTGCTTCTCAAGATGGTACGCGGGAACAGGTTGCAGGAACTGAAGTGCGCTCAAGTATGCCGCCGCCTTAGGAAGGCAGGGGACGGCTCCGGCGCTACAGGGGTTCTAACACCAGGAGACAGCCGGAGCAAGGGCCCGCAGCGGTACGGCGGTTCAGACGCGACCACGTGTTTTCACAGTGAGGTACGAGAGTTGACGCGGTACACCGCCAAGAAGGGTGGCGGGGAAGGGCAACCACTCACGTCGTTGGGTCCCTGCAGCTGCGGCCCGGTCTTGCGCAGGAAGGCGTTGATGTCGGACGCCGACTTCACGGCCCTGCAAGGCAGAGTCAGCGCCTTACGATAACCCCACGGCCGAGCGGCAGAGTTTCACAGCAACTTCCCAAATCTTCAATAACCGGTTTCACTGAGCAAGGCACGCCCCACACCCCCAACGTTGCGCAAATCCTTCGCTGGGCTCAAGCGCTAGCGGCAGGGGTTTGCAAGGCCATGCACGACGCCGCCCCCCCTTCCCTTCCCCCCTGCAAGCCAGCTGCTCCCGCGGGCTCATCCACAACGGACGAAGCGCCCTCTAGACAACAACTAAAATCCCCGTAACTGCCCCCACCCGTAAGCCCCATCCTATCCTACTCACCACCCTTCAGCGCCACCCACACATTCCCCTAGCCACCACCACCACCCTTTACCTACCACCCTCAGCAACCCCTGCCCCCAGCCCCCAGCCCCACCCACCCGAACGCGTCCAACGGGTCCATGGCCTCTGCGGTGCTGCTGGAGGGCACAAAGGCGGCGTACCAGGCGTTGAAGTAGCGGCTGGGCACGTCCTCGGTGCTGGAAATAACCTGGGGTAAGGGAGGGGCACGGGCAGGGGCAAGGTTGGGAAGTGCGTCAGCGGCCAGCCATGCACAGGTGCACAGGCAGGGCGTAACCCTTGCAGGGCAGGGCGGGACCCCGGATTCAGCGCCCATCGGACACCAGAAGAGGGAGAATCCGCTGCCGGTGGCGAGCAGGACTGGAATGCTGACGAGGTCAGAAGGAGTGTCCCTTATCCGCGCGCCCCGCCGTCCCCGTCCTACTGCAAAGTCTACGTGTCATTGGCAACATATCTGAACAAATAGGCCTCCCGCTGACCCGACAACCGTCTGTACCATCAGGAGTGTAGCCCATGTGCGGTTGCCCCGCGCCCCTACCCTCGTCTCGTGCAGGCGCAGCTCAGCCGTGTGTGTCAGCACCTCCCGCAGGATAGCCATCAGCTGAGGTGTCTTGCCCTGCGCACGGCAGCACGACGGGGATACACAGCAGTGGCATACGGCAGCGCACTCAGACTACCACGCAGGGCTGCAGGGCGCCGAGGAGGCGTACCAGTACTCCCACCCGGCAAGGCCAGCTAGGCATGCCGTGGAGCATCCATGCATAGGTGCATGCCCCTCGGGCTAGATCCTCTTGTTACAGCTTATACCATATGACAAAAGCGCATCCGGCCCATGGAGCGCCCCTCTGCGCGCCCCAAATCCGGGTCCCTCACGCGCGCCCCGCCGCCCTCCCTGCTCCATGCTCCCTGCAGCGGCCTAGGGCTGCCCACCTCAATGACGTGCACGTAGCACATGGGGTACGCCAGCAGGAAGCCCGTCACGTCGCCGTCCTGGCTCTGCTTCTCCACAGCTCGGGCCAGAGGCGCTGCAGTGCAGAGCCGCATGGTATGCACAGGCATAGCAGTGTCGGCTTGGCTAAGGGTATTTAGGTTACAATGTTGGCAGGCAGCGGCAGCGGCACACCGTGCCGGCACAGGAGGTGCGCAGGTGATGTGTGCGAGCGCGCTCACATGGTGCTTCAGCAAGCCTTTCAACCTGGCAGCTACCTTTTACAGCATCCACGCCGTTGGCACGGTGTTGCAACCGGGCCACGTAGACCAGCCGGCTGATCAGCACATTCTGCAGGCGCAGTCAAAGGTCATTTGGGTCAGCACCAAGAGCCTTTCGGATGTGCGGAACAATGCATCGAAACGCCGTGTGACTTGGGACCCATGGCCTGGTAGCGCAGTACATGGTACATGGTAGGCTAGTGGTATACGCCCATGCCAGCACAGCTCATCTAGCGCACATGCGCGCGGCACCTTGGTATGCCACGTAGACAGGCTTTTCCCCAGCTGCCCCCCAGGCCCCTCCCCTTCCATTCCAAGGAGTCTCTATGGCGCAGGCAGGAAATGCATTCCTGCACCAACCTTGCCGCTCTTTGATACTTTGTTGAGGATGACATCCAGGAGGGTGTCACGGGGCCCACCGTCCAGACTCCGCAAGGTATCGTTGGTAGCCATTCGCAGTACGAGGAGTACTTGAGCAAATATATATGTACTACGGTGTCCCTGTTCCCCGACAGGACCGGGTACGCTATTCTCTTTTACCCATTCGTTGTTGCCAAGCGGGCAAGGGACCCTGACGGAAAATGTATAATAACGTTACAAGGTGTTACAAGCGCGTCATTACGACCAGAAGCGAGTCGGTGTGGGCTTATTGCTGTGTCATGCCGCTGTCTCTAAGCTATCGACCACTGAAAAATGTGCGCAGATCTCCAGCTACAACAGAATGATAGTATGTAGATACGTCATGGCTTCCCTTAGTGAGTATCGTGAACACCTCCTTGCGGCCCCTCATGCGCAGCACGGTCAGTACTTGGATGCACGGATGGTTGCCCTGGTGGCATGCCTGCCGTCTCTTCGTACCGTGCCCGTCAGGTACGTGCATGGCTCCTCTGTGCCCACAGCAATGTCCGAGTCTCACCGTCACGTTGTTGCCTTCACACGGTGTTGTCTGCACTGGCTTCTCACGATACCAGGAGTACAGGAGTACGCAATGCAATCACAGCATCACAGGTGCCCTGAAACCCCTGATGCCACAACAGATGACTTTGGCTGATCAGCTGGCCAGCTGCCCTACGTTCCCTTCCCACTGTGATGTGACCTACCCGATCGTCAAATTACATACCTCTCTCGCGTGTGTGGAGATTTTCCGAGGGCGCTCATCCCTAGAGAGCTACTGCTGCGGAGGAGCCGCATGGGATCGCATAGCCAAGTGTGTGCCTCACCAGTCGTGCATGTCTGCCTGCACGCTGCATGACCTAACCCGATAGCGCCTCCTCGTGCCCATGCAGCCTGACAATGCCTCGTTTTATATCTGACGCCAGGAACGTCCGTTTGACGCAAGGAGTCCCAACAGAGCGTGTAACCGCGGTCAGCTAAACTTCAGCGGCAGTGGGAAGGTCACATGGCGAGCGAAAGGGAGCACAAAGCCTCGTGCATGGGGAACATTACAGGGGTGCCCCGCGCGTCGGCAAGGCAAGCCAGCAGTCCGTTAAGTACAAAAGAACACTGTGTATGCACTCTCCGCAGTTCAGCCAGCGCCCATGCCACGCCGCCTCACTGAAGGCTCCAGTACAAGCACACAGGGCGGCCGAGACGCACTGTCGAGAGCCAACCGTGCGCGCCGTGCTGAAGCATCGCTCTCGCGCCTCCACGTCAGTCAAACCCGCCCCTCGCCAAAAATGTCCATCCCCCGAAGGGAGGGGACCAAGATCGCCGTCAACGCCTTCAGCCGCAGATATCTGCTACGCAGCCCAAGGTCCGAGCTGCGGGCTTACGCCCACCAGGGCTCCAGGCCAGTGCGGAAGTCAGTCTCCGTCCAGGGGGAGAAGATGACAGTGCCAGCGTCGTTGACCTCGCAGTGAGCCAGGGCCAGCGACTGCGTTGGGGAACGGAACGGGAGGGGCGTGTCAGACCAAGCGTGCGCACCCGACAGCAGGGTCAGTGTCACGCACAGTGGCGTGTCTTGCATGCGTGTGCACTACGGAGTAAGCAACAGGGCAAGCGTTCTTAGGCCCCGTTTCCTTCCCCTCTCACCAGAGGAGCAGGGCCGCGGACCACCTTGCCCTCAGAGTTGTACTGAGAGCCGTGGCACGGGCACTTGAACTTGTTCTCAGCCTGCAAATGCAAACACAGACATAAGTGAATACCATCGTAGGCCGTCTGCGATGCCGCCTACAGGCCGACGGTCTGCGATCAACGTGGCCAGGCCCCAAACCTCGCACTCACCGCCACCCAAGGCACGACGCAGCCCAGGTGAGTGCACACGGCGTTGATGCCGAACTTCTCAATGGTGCTGTCCTGGGTCACCACCAGGTAGGTGGGGTCGCCCTGCAAGTCAAAGAAGCGAGCGCCGAGATTAAGCGCCAGGCAAGCAAAGAGGGCGACGTCAAGCGTCGGCACGAAGCGAACGCCCAATTTAAGCATCCTATGCACTGCTATATGCTCGCCTTCAGGCCCTGGGTCAGGGAGTGGTCGCCCTTCAGGTGGGTCTTCAGCCACTCCTCAGCCTTGACGTCGTTGCCGAGGGCGTCCTTGGCGGCCTGGCCAGCGCCGCCACCACCAGCGCTGCAATCAGCAATTATGTGATGATTAGAGCTCCAGAAGGTCCATGCCGCTGACTTCCCCCCCAAGGAGCGACGCGATGGTGTGCAAGGCGAAATCCTTGTCCTTGAGCTGCTCTGATTGCTGTGGATCGTAGGCGCTGATCGCTGCTGTATGACCTCTGCTCGCACCTCGGGGGCACGAAGAAGGCAGCGTAGCCGAAGGCCAGGTAGGAGGCAGGCAGAGCAACACCACCGGCCAGGATGAGGTTCATGAGGTTGCGCTTGTTCATGTCAGGCACCTCCGAAGAGACAGCAGCCGCGCGGACCACGGTCATGGCGCGTGAGCGGCGAGGGGCCTGCGCCTTGCAAGGCGCGGCCGCGCGGCGAGAAGCGAGCATGGCCATTGTGTTGAGGCTAGTGGTGTTGGTCTACCTAGTGACCTCTGACCTGAAAGCACTTTCTCTACGGTGATGCGTTCGGGGTATATTGTGGCGGTCGAGGACGGGAGCCGCAGATGGGCCGTACAGAAAGACTTATCTCGGGTTGGTGGAATTAGGCTTTCTTCCAAGCCAGGGTCTTCTCATTTTTGTGCTGCATAGCACTGTGTCATGGGTACAAGGTTATCACATAAATGGCGAGTAAGCGGCAGTTGCTTGACAATCGGATTAGCAGTGCCTCGGACCCATACGCAGACGGTACGCTGTCAGGGCCACATATATAGCAATTGGTATGCGACCGAAGCATGCTGAATCGTTCTTGGCAATCAGGAGCAGAGGGCTGCAGCAGGGCTGGTGGGGTCCGAAGCCCGGGAAGCGCACGTGGCACAAGCGTGGGCCCTCCACGGGGGCTTCAGCAGTGCATCTGGTCACCACTGTGAAGTTTCTGCACTCTCGCTTTAGCACGTGTGCTTTTGCAGCAATCACGGGGCACTGGATGTCGTCGTGCTATGAGCAAGTTGGCAGCGGGTCGGGGGGCCTGGTCCCCCGCCATATCCCCTCTCCGCTCGCGTCACGTTGCCAGACGACTTGGCGTATTGCAGCCGTGTTGACTGAGGTACCCTCCATAGCTTGGCAGCTGATCTTTGTCCAAGTGTGTTGGTATATGACACGGGCTCAACGCGTTTCGTGCCAGTTTGTGATGGTGCCAACCTGTACCTACTGGTACTTCATGGACCTAGGGACGTGACACGTGAGAGCATGCTGGAGCATGGCACCCCCCAGGCACCCCTTACCGTTAAATTACAGTGCTGACGCGCTCCTTGCCAGGGTAAAGCCATGTGTGATCATATTTTGCAAGTTCCTGAGTGTACCGTAGCTGCGTGTGCCGAGTGAGGCGCACGTCTGGGCGTTGGCGACAGGGGAAGTGACCCAGGAAAGCACCCGGCAGGATGTAACTGCAGCAGGTTCCTGGCAGTCCCCAAACCACTGCCAGGCAGATGGGGACCGTACGGGAGCTTGTCGCTTCACAGTGTTAGACTTTCACAGGCAAGCCAAGTTCCTGCTCGTTTATGATGCATAACATGTGTGTTGTTCGTACATTATGATCACATACATGGCAAGTAAGCGGCAGTTGCTTGACCATAGCAGCGTGTACATACCCACGCTGTCAGCGCCATACATATGACAGCTGCTATGGTAAGCTAAGCATGCTGAATGCTTGTCGGTAGTCAGGAGCAGAGCGGTGCAGCAAGGCAGGCGGTCCGAAGGCTGGTAATGGCACGTGGGCCGAGCGTGGCCCTTCCACGCGTGTACGGGGGCTACAGCAAGTTCGTTTGTGCACACTGGTCAACCACTTGTGAGGGATTCAGTTTAGCCAGTGCTTCTGCAGAAGTCATAGCGTACTGGATGTCATCGTGCTGGGAGCCAGTTGCTAGGGTGCCGGGGCAGAAGGGGTGCCGGGGCCCTGGTTACGCCGTATCCGCTCCGCATCCCCTCTCCTAGTCACATTGTCAGTCCGATCGACTGCTCTGGATGGCATGGCCCATTGCAGTCGTATTTAAATAGCCTGGCGTGCCCGTTAGAGCTTGGCAGCTGGAATGTGATTGCGTGTATCGGTATGTGACACGGGCTCGTTCTGGTTCGTGCTGGTACCTGCCGGTGCTTCATGGCGCCATGGACGTGAGAGCATGGCGCCCTCTTCTGTTGGATCCCAGTACTCACACGCTCAATGCCAGGTTACAGCATAGTCGGGTCTTATTTCGCGAGTTTTGGAGTATAGCTTGGTTTGGTTTGGTTGCTTACAGGGGAACCCTTAATAACCCTTAATAATTCCTGATAGGTGTGGTCGGGACCAGTAAGGATCGTGTGGCCACACCACCTGGAATGTAACATAAAAATGTCAAACAAAATTCCAGTCGGGGTGTCGTGCCACACACACTGCCCCTACAGGGCAACGAGACAGCCTTGCAAAGACAGCTCCCGTGCGCTGAGTGAGGCGCATGTGTGGATGGGCGTGCAGACAGGGGAAGTAACCCAGGAAACCACTCGCCAGACTGTAGCCTCAGCAGGTTCCTTGGCAGTCCCCAAGCACTGCCTATGGCGTCCATTGGTACCTGGGGGCGGGCTGGATGGGAAGCTGAGACGCTGTCGGCCGGGTGACGGAGCAGGATGGAACTGTTGTCCAGCTGGGCGCAGCACAGGGCAAGCAATGCGCGTGCGTTTACGTCAGGGGAACCAGCCTTTGGTGAACTGGGTGCACCAGACCTTGACACGCATGTTAGGCTTCCTCAAATTTGTTGCGCTCGTGTCCGTACAGGTTCATGCTCCACTAGTGGCCGGTTGGTCCGTTCACGCATGTTGTTCTTCAGGGCTGGTCATACTGGTAACTCAGGCCATCCCTGTCTGGTCTGGTGGGAGACAGCATGTTGCTCCCTTGCGTCACCGTCAGGCGGGGGGAAGGAGCTTGGCTCGTTTGGTGAGCCCCTGCTTCGTGATCTTCTTCACGAGGTGCTGGAAATATATACCAGGCATGTGTAGGGCGTTTGTGTGAGCATGCCGCTTACTCCACGGCTTTGTGTTTAGCCAGGTTATTATGCCGCTTACAATCAGTGCGGGCAGGCGGGTTACCTGGTAGGGGGCTAGGGGCGAGTGAAGCAACGTTGGCGGAGGATGCACGGCGAGTCCAAGCACAGCGTCCCTGGCCCTGTTGCTCAAGGGCCCACTGGGCAAGTGTGCACCACCGCTGCGCCGGTGCCACCAGCTGCCACATACGGTGGCGCCATCGCGGCATCGGCCATGCCAATCGGCACGCATGTACGGCATGCTCTTCGAAGCGCGGGCAATACCGTCTTGGGTCCCAAATCGGGACGCACCTGCAGCATCCTGTGAACACATCCTTTATCACTGCAAAATGTCGAACAATATGGCGCAACAGCTCATAGAGCAGACGGTGGTGTCGCTGGCGCGACAAATGGAGAAACAAGTAGACGCAGAGATCAACAAGCTGGATAACCTAGGAGATGATGACATTGAAGCTATAAGACAGAAGCGCATGCGGGAGCTTCAGGTCCGGCAAGAGAAAATGAAAGAATGGGCGGCACGCGGACACGGGGAGTACCGCGAAATCTTTTCAGAGCAGGACTTCTTCAAGGAGATGAAAGGAGAGGAGCGCATGATCTGCCACTTTTTCCGGGAAAACTGGCCCTGCAAGGTGACCGGGGCAGACCTCAGCTGTCGCCCAAGATGGCCCTTCAGTGTGGGCAGCAGGCTGGACTGCACCCACACTAGGCCATGCTACGCCGCTTTCCCTACTGCAGGTGATGGACAAGCATCTAGGCATCCTCGCTAAGAAGCACTTGGAGACGAAATTTGTCAAGGTATGGAACCGTGGAGTGTGGGGGTGGGGGCGGGAGTGAGGTTGCGCACGGGAGGTGTGGGCGCTGACTTGGTGCACCTTGGCCGATTATGACGGGCCAGAGCTCATACGCCAAGCATTCAAATTGCACAAGGGTGGCAGCCGGAACACCATTGAGGTTCGGGGAACACGTGCCCGCGCAAGCCTTGTACCCGAACTGCGTGTGGGCGAGGCATACTGGCCACACCCTCACGTCACAAACAACCAGCAGCAGAGCCTTGCAGCCTTGTCACCACCGCACCTTGCAGCCACCAGCAGAGCCCTGCAGCCCCCGCAGCCTGCAGCCTTGCCACTGCAACCTCTTGTGTGGAGACCTTGCGGGCCCGGGCGCTGCCCATACTGCCATGGGCGCCTGTGCAGCGTGTCAGCCCAACAACCTGGCTGCCGTGCAGCTGATATGCCCAGTGGCCCTGGGTAGGCATGGCAACAGCGCTTCACGGCGGGGGCTGGGGGGTGGCAAACGCGCCGGCCCGTGCAGGGATGACCATGCACGCATGCACCAACCCATCCTCCTCCAGCACGCCAGCTCCTTTGCCAGCCTTCCAGCCGCAACCAGGTCACACCCTCACCCCACTCGAGCGCCTGCCAGGTGCCCTCCCCCGCAACCCATGATGCCCCCTCCCACAACTAGTACCACCTTCCCACCCGCCGTCCACCCTCGCATCCCCCACCTCCATGCCCGGCCCCACGCGTCGCAGATCAACGCGGAGAAGAGCCCCTTCCTGACGGAGCGGCTCAAGATCTGGATGCTGCCCACCCTGGCGCTCATCCAGAACGAGAAGACGGTGGACTACGTGGCGGGCTTCGACCAGCTGGGCGGCAAGGACGACTTCGACACCAGCGTGCTGGCGGAACGGCTGGCCAAGAGCGAGATGATCGACTACGACTGGAGCCACGGGGGGAAGGCGGCGGCTGCGGCGCCCAGCGCCATCCGCAAGGGCGGCGCGGCGGGCTTCAAGCGGACAGACTCGGACGAGGACTCGGACTTTGACTGAGGGGAGGGGTAGGGGGAAGTTTTGGGACTGGGAGGAGGTGGCTCGTTGGGGGGAGGTTATGACGGAAGCAGGGGGACTGCAGAGGGACAGGTGCACGGCTGGGGCGGGAGCAAGGGGAGAAGGGATATCGCCTATGCGAGGAAGCAGTGGAGGTGTCAGGGAAACAGAGGAGAGGGGGATGGCGGGGCGGATGCCAGCATGCTGCGGCGCCATGGTGCGCGTAAAAATAAGGGTCCTACAGGGAACTTGCCTGCGGAGTGCGACATGACCCACGAACTTGTTATTGCACATTGCATGCGCTGCATCGTGGGACGTTTCAGATGGAGTGTGCGGCTTCCTAGGAGGCCGGCGTGGTGAGCGTGTTTAGTGGGTCTTCCGCATGCCTGACAAGTGGCTTGAGTGTTGGACGCGTCGAGTGTCCCAGTGTACATAGCAACATTACAATGGAGCGTTCCCAAAGTCCATGCTTGGGGGCCGTTGATGGGGCCATGAGCTTGCTTGCGACGGCTGCCATGCATGCATGTCAAGATGGACGTGGATTGGTGCATGGGCTAGCGACCTTCAGGTTGCGACCTTGACACGGCTGGAACGAGAGGGGCCATGCGACACTGGTGGAAGTGTGCTGAAAGACGGTGCAACGCCGTGATGCAAGAGCAAACTGTACATATACGTGTGTAGCGCCGGTTCCTTCTCTGCCTTTGCTCAGGACGCACAAACTCCGCAGCAGTGCTGACTACTTTCCTTGGTGCACTAGATTAGCAGCGGCAGCCATGGTCATTTGCGTGCATGCGCCATACGCTGTCTTCCACGCACGCCCGTGCCCTCTGTCGGTAGGCAACCCCCGGGGTACCAAGCGCCAACGCCAACCAGACAGCCGAGCACTGATGCCCTTCCACCCTTGCCGCCTCGCGGCGTTGTGGGTACAGTTGGACCTGCTTCAATCCTGGTTGGAATAGCAGCAGGGATCCGGAGGCAGCGGCACTTCACGAACCTGGTCCCTGGTGTGAACCCACCGTACGAACGGCCATGCGGCCGTACAGACCTTGCATCGCCCAAAGCCTTTTTGTCTTCTGCAGCGTCGGCCCCGTGTGCCGTGTTGTTAACAAGCTGCACCGCAGGCGTGCGGGATTTGGGTGAGCAGGCACAACCAGCGAACCAGGTACGACACCTCCACGGACAAGGGCAAGCATGGGGCCCTGGCCGCAACGTGCCAACCTGAAGTCGTCCTTGCCGTCCCCATTAGATTCGAGTGGCCCCATGGGGGCCCATGCGCCATGCTCACGCCATGCCGGTATCGAGGGGCCCCATGCGCCATGCCCACGCAAGCCCGACACGAGTTCGGCACCCCTGACACAGACACGCAGCCAAGCCAAGGCGGCTAGCAACCTGGCTCCATGTCAACCCCCGTCAACCGCCGAGCGCCACGCGTACGAGAAGGTACGAGACATGTGGTACGTCATCCCGCAGTCATCCCGCCATGTCCAGCGTCACCGGCGGCAAGCCGGCGCGCAGCGAGTCCACGCTGCGCACACGACGTCAAGGCGCAAGACGAAGTGTTCATGGAAGGACCGTTACAGTTGGGTGTACTCCTGCTCCGCACTACTGTCAAGCAAGCTGCAGTCGACAACACTTTTAAGACACGTTTCCCCACGTCTACCTTTCCATGTCGCCACCCACCAGCCTGCTGCCAGCCTCACTAGGCTACTGCTCTCCAGCAACGTCCTGCTCGAATCCCCTCCGCCCATACCTATAAGACACTGACCACCGCCCGCCCTGCGGCTCGCGAGCCCTCTCCTCAACGCACCCCAACCCACCCGACGCACTCCTGGCTCCCTTACACGCAAGCCGCGAACCACACAATACCTTCAACCCCTCAACCCATGCAGGTAACGACGCCTTGCCAGTCTGCGCCACTCCGCAAGTGCCTCTCAATCCAGAAGCACTGTATCAAAAAGCACCTTTGCCCCATTGTTCCCCAGTACCCTAGGAACTGTCAGCTCGCATCATTACTTCTTGGGTGCCCCGAAGCCCTTGGCGGCCTTGGGCGGCGGCACGCGGTTGATCTTGGCCCCCGGGTTGGCGGCCAGGAAGCCCTCCTCCAGCGCCACCAGCTCGGGACGCACCGTCTCCAGCACGGCGGGCTTCATGCGGTCGTGGAACAGCACACCCTGGGGGAAAGGCAAGGCACGTTGGAGTAGCGGACAGGGTGAGGGATGGGCCTCCAGCACGGTGGACTTCAGGCGGTCATTAAACAGCAGGCCAGCATGCAATGAAGAGCGAGTCAACAGGGTTGTGGACCGTGTACTGTACCGAAGGATGAGAGCGCCCGAAGCTATGGCAGACCTCCAGCAGTACCGTACGACCGGACCCATGCAATCCTCACTTGCAGGTATCCCTGCTTGTGCGCTGGTTTCAAGGCCGGCAGGGACTGCCCTGGAACTACCCCCCGATCGACAAATGCCCGTAGGCACACGAATGGCACGTGCCTCACCTGCAGGTGGTCGTACTCGTGCTGGAAGATGCGCGCGACCCACGGGTCGGTCAGCGTGAGCTTGACGGGGTTGCCCTTCTCATCCTGCGCCTTGATGGAGATCTGCCGGCTCCGCTGCAAGGCAGAAGGCCAGGCAGGTGTGGGTCACGTGTAGCGTGGCAAGAGGGGTTTAGAAGAGGAAGCCATCGCGGCTTGCTCGCAGCACGGGAACAGCACCATGTCCATGACGCACGGGTATGCCCATCTCCGCACTGCCGCCAGTCCCCGCTGTGCCCAACTTACTACATCCATGTCCATTCCATTTCATTTGTCACAACGGCAAGGAGAGGAGGGAGCGCGGGACCTCACGGCCCCATAGGCCTTTGGACATGCCGCAGCTAACCTGCTTCCGGACCCGCCCCCATTTGCCGCCCCGCCCCACCTCCACGTCGCCGTATATCTGCGGGAAGGACAGGCAACCCTCCGTGTCCGCCTCCTTGCCGCCCAGCTGCTCCACGATCTCCGGGTTGACCAGGATGGACTCGTTGCCGGGCTTGTCGCGCCCCGCCGGGTTGAACACCATCAGCCGCACGTTGACGCCCACCTGGGGCGCGGCCAGACCCACGCCGTCGTCCCTGTGGAGAGAGAAATCAGCAAAAGCATAGCGCCACCAGGGTCTTATTTGAAGCGGCGCCAGTAGCCCGGGTCTGGGACGAAGGGTCGGAGGGGCTATGCGCACGTGGGAAATGCTCGTCAGCAGGATTGGTAGTGTTCATCCCCGAGTCCATCAGGTGCCGCTCGACTCCCAGCTGGATCCCCAGCTTCTTGCATGCGTGAGTGACCAGCCACCTGGCGCATGTCGTTTGCAGAGATGCGCCTGCTGGGCCCTAGGGTGTGCCTGCTGCGCGAAAACGCGCCACCATGCTGCCCCGCTGCTGCTGCTGCTGCTACTGCTAGCTACCCCTGCCACCCCGCTGCACGGGCAACGAACTCACTGGTACATGACCTGAATCATCTCCTTGGCTAGCCGTAGCAACGAGTCGTCAAACACGCCGATTTTGGCGTTGACCGCTCGGAGCCGGGGGTCCGGATACTTGACGATTTGAAGCGGGCTGCTCCATTCAAGCTTGGTCACTGGGGAAGGCACGCGTTTAAATAGGCGCCACGCTGAGCTGAAAGGCGAGATGTGGGTGCATTAGCGCATACTGGATGTGGGCTTACAGGGTGTGGGATGCGAGGGTGAGGTTGCGGGTTCTCTTTGGTCGTGGTGGCGGCAGCGGGGCCATGTGGAGGCAGCACGGGAGTTGGGCTTGGGACGGGGCTGTTTGGAAGGGCCGACCGGAGCCCGCCAACCCGCGTGGGCACACACGAGAAGCGGCGGTACAGCAGCCAGCAAGTGACTCGGGTGTGTGGCTGCGTGCTCGTTGTGGGTAAGGGTGGCCATGGTGTATGGGCCTTCGTGAGGACCAAGCACCCCCCCCCGTGCAGGGGCAGGTCGTGGGGTGTGCTGCTGAGACGAGCTAGGGCCGCGCGCTTAATGTCGTTTTGTAACTGACCTGTAGGTACCTCCTGCATTCCTTTTGTGGCGGTCCCGAAGCCCTTGCCGCTTTTTGCCGCTTTCGCCTGGACCGCAAGGGGGCATCGGCTGTCGCGAACTGCTACCCACGGTAGACGCGATGCATGGATCCTAGAAACAGATCGCAGCAACATATGGCTTGGAAGGCAGCGGCCACTAAGGCTCGAGGATGGTGCACTCATCCGTGTGTTGGAAAATGATTTGGGTTGAGCGGGCCTCACACGCTGCAACAATATATATGTATATCTTATAGATTGTATTACATTGACGAACCCAGTGAGCGATAGAACCCCTGCTTGTGTACGTTCTGGCTGCCTCGGTTATTTCCACATCATTGCCTTTGTCGATGGAAAGCGCCAGGGGTAAGCTCAATTGTCTTATCCTGTGCGGTGCTTCCTCAGCCTGATAGTGATGGAGGTGGTGTTACTGGGGTAGACGGTGGCCATTCGACGGACGGTCCAGCCAAGGAGGACCGTGAGGAACACGCCGGCGTTGGATGATGCTTTAGACATCATCATCAACTGGAATGACTCGGGAGACGCATGCTCCTGCGGCATATGAAGACGATTGTAAGCGCATGCCCCTCAACCCGGCGACATATGCGCACCGAATGCACCCCTAACGCCTAAGACCTGTGGGTTTGACCTGCAGATTTTTACGCGTCGTCGGACGATGACGATCTGTTACCGGTAAGTTACAGCGGCCGCTCTCCGTCCTGCCCTTCACCCCTGCTTCCCCACGGGACGGGTTGCGTCTCTCCCCGCCTGCCTCTGAGCGCTAGCTCTACTCACTGTCATGCCTGCCTCAACACCGCACGCGCAGGGTCTCCACACTCCCCCGCCGCACACACACAGTAACAGCACTGTGCAACGCAACTCGCAGCAGTGGGATCAGCGGCATCAGCAGCAGGCTCCGCAGCAGAGCAACTGGCGATGGGCTGGGCTGGCCATTGAGGTGGGCTCAAGGGGCACATCGGCCACCAGCAGTGAAATAGCTCCTGCTCTTGGTAGCTCCTTGGTAGCTTCTATTGCACACCGGGCCAGTGGTATGCTTGCATCCTTGTGCAGTGCACACCCTGACACTGCTGAGAGTTGTTCAGACGCTGGTTGCTGGGTGTTGCTACCGGCTCAATGGCGTTCACGCCGGGGGCCAACCGCTTCACCTGTTGTGCCTTCACCTGCTGCACCCCTGCCCGTCGCTGCATCCCTGCTGCCCGACCCAATCCCACATGCGCCGCTTGCTTACTGTACCTGAACCGCTTACACGCATCAAGTGGCTTCCTTGACACGCATTCAACGGCTCCCCTAACGGCAGGACGAGGACGAGTTGTATGACTTCACCGGGAGCCTGGACTATGGCGCTGCGCCGCACACTGCTGGCCCTGCAGCAGCATACGGGGCCCGCTCCCCTGCCCACGTCAATCCAGCGACAGCAGCAATAACCGGAGCAGCAGCAGCAACTGCAGCGCCAGCGTTACGCGCACCAGCACCTTATCCCACCAGCCACCACCTGCAGCATAACTACCCGGACCCCGGCGGCGTGGGCGGTGAGTCAGCAGCTGCCAGCAGCTATTACTCTCTGCACACGCCGCAGGGCGAGTGGCTGGAGCACCACGAGCAAGACCAGCAGCACCTGGCGTGGGAGCTGTGGCAGCCGCCGCCGCCCTCCCTGCAGCGCGACAGGCAGGCTGCTGTGCCCGCCCGCCTGGATGGCGGCAGCGGCCACAACCCACCCGCACCCGCACCGGACAGGGGCGCGCCGCCAGCTACACCCACAGCACGCAGCCACGCACAGCAGCATCAGCGCACTGGCAATGCCGATGCCCCCCAGGTCGTCACTACGACCTCCAGCACCGCCACGCGGCCTCTCCCGTCCCCCAGCAGCCCACTCCTGCCCACCGGCGCTAATACATATCGCCCCGCCGCCCACCGCCCCGCCCCATTGTCCACCCCATCCGCTTCTCCCTACCCCAACTTTATCACGCCCCTCATCAGCACCCCCACACGCTCACCCGCCGCACCCGGGCCTTCCACACCCTCCCGGGCTGCCGACCCCCTGCGCCGACCCGCCGCCTCCCCGACACACACTACCACCACCGTCCCCACACCCCTGGCTACCTCCTCCCTCGCCCCCGCGCCCCCACGCCAGCTGCCCCGGATCGCCCCCTCCCCGCGTGCTGCTGCCTCAGCTGCCGCGCTGCCGCAGCCCCCTGCCCTGTACTCCCTGGACTCGTACGGCAACGCACCCCACCTGGGGGTGGGGCTGCGGCTTAGCGTGGAGCTGGGGATGGAGTCACAGCCTCAGACCCTGGCCGCGAGCCGTGATCGCCACACCTACCCCCATGGCCACCGGGCTTTTGTGGGCAGAGGCGCAGCAATGGATGCCGCACTGGGCACGTATGGGGACCGGAGTGTAGGGGAGGACAGCGAGGCGGAGAACGGGGACGATGGGGATGGGGATGATGAAGATGGGGAGGATGGTGACTACTTCGGGCCGTTGTCCACGCGTTCGGCGGCGGCGGCAGCTAGGGGCGTTGCAGCCCCGGTCGCTTCCTCCACACTGCCGTCCCGGGCGGGGCTGGGCGGGCGGTTTCCGGAATACTTTCGGGGAGGGGGCGCCGGCAACAGCCACCACAGCAGCAGGACTAACCAGCAGGGGCAGGGCCATGACCAGGGGCGGGAGCACCTGCAAGCGCAGCTGCATCATCAGCAACAGGTGCACCTGACAGAGCTAGGTCCAGGGTTGGGGTTAGGGTTGGGTTTGGTGTCCCTGGGGCTGGGGTGGGGCCGGGGTTTGGGGAACGGCGGCGGCGGCGGTGGCGGTCTGGGGCTGCTGTCAGCCGCCGCTGGGGTCGACCGGGGGAGGTGGAGGGAAGCAGACCAGCTGGATAGAGTCGGTGTGTACGAGCCCACCAGCGGCGGTGGAGGAGGAGGAGGTGGTGCTGGGAGCGGCAATCATGGTGGTGGGTACCACAGCGACGAGGATGGGGGCACGGTCAGCAGTGAGAGCAGCGACAGCAGCGACAGCAGCTGGGGTGATCATGGAAACACCCTGTGGCCGACGGGTGTGCAGGGATATGGGGCTTCCTCACGGGCCGCAGGGGCAGCGGTGGCGGGCTCCAGCCTGCCAGCCTTGCGCACTGGTGGCGGCGGCGGAGGCCGGGGCGGGGAGGTGACGGTGGCGGCGGCGGGGTGGCGGCTGCCCACGCCTCCATCGGCTCTGGGGGCGGGACAGGGTACGCGGCAGCTGCGGCCCAGCCTCAGCGTGGGGCACGCGGAGCACGGAAGGGTGGAGGGCCGAGGAGGCTACACGCCGCTCCCCGGTGGGTGCCGGTATCCAGAGGGTTGCACGGTCTTGAGCATGCGCACGCTTCGGTGGCGTACAGGGTTGCTTTGTTGGAGTTCACCGCGCCCAGGCCATGCGTGACGTGCTGGTCTGGCGCTTGCCATGGCCGTGCACGGTTCACGGTGCTGTGTGCATGCCCTTACTGTTCGCACACTGCGCGCCCGCGCTGCCTTACACCACTCCATGCGCCTTGGGCTACGTGCCGTGCTGCGGCGGCTGACACGTGCCGCTATCTGTTTTGCTCCGCAACCACAGGTGGCCCCAGCCCCCGCCTTGCTCGCCTCAGCGAGGCCTCCGCCCTCTCTCCCTCCGCTTCCGGACCCTGGCGGCCGTGGGAGGCGGCGGAGGAGGCGCAGCACCGCGGCGGCGGCGGCGGCGGCGGCGGCGGCGCGGCGGCAGACCCATGGGTCGACCGGAGCCTCGCGGCCACCGCCCTCGGCCCCTCCTCGCGCCTCCACAGGCCAACGGAGCCCGACAGCCGGAGGCAGCCGCTGCCTCCGCACAGTACGCACCAAAGCCACGACTATCACCACAACCACTCGCACAACAGACAGCAGCACAACCACCACCATGACAGCGGGCGTTACGGGGCCAGGGAGCAAGGTGGACTACACGCCCAAGGCCAGGGGCCGTACGGCTGCGTCACTGCCTCGCTCGACTCGCCGCTGCTGTCCCTGCCCCTGCACACGGGAGCCCCGGAGCGCCGCCGGGCCGGCCTGCAGTCCGCAACCCGCCGCTCCCTTCCCCTGCCCATCGACCCCTTTGCCGCGGCATCCTCTTACAGTACCGCCGCCCAACCACCTTCGGCAGTCCCTGCCGTGCCGTACTTGTACGATTTCCAGGACGACGGGCAGTCGGACCAGGATGAAGAGGAGTACGAAGTTGAGGACGTGCTTGAACCGGAAAGACATGCGGGTGTTGGCATCGGGAGGAGCGGGGCCGAGGGAGGAGGCGGAGGCGGAGGGGGAGGGGGAGGACTTGCAGCAGGACCGGGCGTGCTGACCAGCCTGCAGCTGCAGGAGTGGATGAGCCAGCACGCGTCGCGGCTGCTGCTGCCGCGGCACCTGCACGACATAGCCGACCTGGTGTTCAGGCCGCCCTCGGCCGTGCCCCTGGCGGAGAAGAGGTGGGATGGGGGTTGCACCGGGGGGCCCAGAGGACGTCTGGGCATGGCAAAGCCAGGGGGACAAGCTTCTTCTGTGCCTTCATCACAAAGAACTGACCAATGTTGTGCATTCATGTTCTTGCCGCAACCTCTCTTGGTTGCGCACAGCGCGCAGGCGAAGCCGTGCGATGCGCTCGCGCCCTGGCTGTCCCTAGCCTGCCGCCACCATCTGCACGCTTGCCCTTCCCTCTTCTTCCCCTCCCGTCCTCGCCTCATCCTCCCCACCTTCTGCTTCGCCCCTCCCCAGGCCGTCCAAGCGGCCCGCCACCGCCGGCGCGGTGCTGGTGCCTCCTCCCGTGCTGCTGGGCGGCCGCTACCCCCCGCGCCACGTGTCACGCCTGGCAGCCGACGCCTCCTTCCTGGGCCCCCTGCTGGCCTCCCTGGAGGGCGTGGACCCGGATAACGCCAGGGTGGCGGCGGTGGTGACCGCGCTGCAGGGCAGGGACGTGGAGGTCGGGGCTGCGGGGGCGGGGGCAGTGCTGTAGTTGCTGGGCAGGTGGGCGGTAGGGTGGTCGAGAAGATGGCGGATTCGGTGTGTTTGGTTGAGGTGCTGGAGCGAGTAGAGTCAGGACGGGCAGGTTGGGGGCGCTGAGCGTGCCTGAGTGGGGAAGTGGGCAGGGAGGGTGAGCAGGGGCGGGGATGCAGGCGAGCAGCAGCGGCGGGGTGCCATTGCGCGCGCCGGGGATATTTAGGGTGATAGCTTGGAACACATGAGAGCGTAGCACCTGGAGGGTTTGGTCACCATTCATCGGGGGTGCGGAAGCCGCCAGCTGTGAGAATGCGGGCGCTATGCTTGTGTACCCAGGTGTACCTGTGGCACGACGGGGCACCATGTACTACGTGCTGCGCTGTACTGCACTGCTCTGCACTGAAATACGGATGATTGCCATGGATGCGACGGGGTGTGCGAGCTCGGCATGACCACGGGCTCACTCTGCAATTACACGACATGTCTTGGCATGTAGGCAAGCGATGCCCGGCAACACCTGTGTCTGCGGGATGTGCAACATTCAGTTGCACCAGTTGTCGTTGGCTCGTTGCAGTTGAAGCTGCACACTTGTGGAGCATGTCCGGTAGCTGGCCGCCGTAGCGTCTCACCTGGTTTGGCTGCATGCCGTAGGGGAAGCTTCATGGGTCCCCCCTTCACGGCAGTGAAGGTAGCACTGCTGCACTGGTGTACCGCTCCCCTTGCGGACACGCAAAGCACATGCCACATTGTGCTGTACCAGGTAGAGACTGCAACTGCCTCTGTAGCTGCGTGCAGCTGCTGAACAAGCAGCCTGTAAAGCAACCGTGCGTGGCCCTTATCGGTTCTCGCACCGTGTCGGTGACACGGAGTTACGGCCTGTCATGGCTTGTCTCGTCAGCGAGCAGCTGCTATGTGCGTACGGCCAAGCAATTCCTCCGCTTACTGCAGAAGCCTGTTACAAGTTGCTCCCAATTGCTCCACGAATGAGCAGTGTTACCGGGCATTTGAGCATGTCCATCCCCTATGCGCAGCTACCGTACCACAGAACTGCCGTGACTAGTGAGGCCGCTCAATGCCAGCAGACGAGGTCTCAAGAGGACGCAAGCGCGCACCGCATGCATCGCCAGCCGTGCGCTTGTGCCACAACGCAGCAGTGCAGCTTACACACGCTAACCAGGCTCACACCAGAAACATACGCCTTATCAATGCGACCAGGTGCCATTAGTAAGCAGACGCACGCAGTATCCGGGGGGGTCCATACAGCTCACAGTACCCCGTGCGTTCGAGGGCCCCATCCGATAACCAGGTCACAGGTCAGCGGTCCCCGGGCTGCATGTCACCTGTCCTTCATTGCTCAGTACATCCCACCGTGAGCAGCCCGTCACACAGTGCATACACGACATGCCACATGGCCAGTGGCCGAGCCGGCGAGGAGACAGCAGGCCTTGCCGCACGCCCCTCGTACGAAGTCCGCGGACAAACCTCCCCAAGTGCATCCATAGTGAGCAAACATGCGAGGGGTGCCATCACCCGTCCGGCCAGCACAACCAGGCGGCGGCACCGGCGCCCTTGGCTGGGCGTCCAGCGCACACCCCGACCGCTTAGCATGCCATAGGCGCGGCCAGGCTATTTGGCGTACGATACCGCGTGCCTGCCTGCTGCACGCCAGCAGGCACTCATGCGCCGCCTCCCTACTGTTGGGCCGTGCCGTGCCTCTCTGCGGCACACTCACGCGGCACACTCATGCGGCACGCCCACGTCCCCACGTCAGGAGCTGTGCGTGCCGCAAGCCCGGTGATGACAGCCCAACCTGGCCCCGTCCACCGCCACCTGCCGCACAGCTCGCTATCCGTCCACTTGCTAGTGCTGCTTGTGGCGCGCGAGCTTGGCGGCGGTCTGCTCCTTGCGCGCGGCGATGGCAGCCTTCGAGGGCCTGCGCGAGCGCTTGCCTTCGCCCTCCCGCCGCGCCTCCTTGGCCCCTGCCGCCGCGGCGCCCAGGCGGCGGTAGGCCAGCCCCGCCGCCGCCGCCCCCAGGATGGGCGCCGACCAGAACACCAGCCAGTGCTCCAGCTGGTCCTGCTGCCGGTAGTGGTAGTGCCACGAGAAGCTCTGGGGAAGGGTGGGTTAGGCCGGGGCGGTGCGGGGTCGGCGGGTGGGTGAGGGCCAAGTACGGGCGCGGGTTGGTACGGATGAGCGAGGGGCGGGAGGGGGCCAGATCGTGCATACATGGAGTGGACTTGGGTGCTGTGCGACGTAGGGATGGAGCGCATGGTGACGACGTGAGCGCGGGCGGTGGGGTGGCGAGTGGGAGCTGGGGTGTCGCGTGTGTATGCTGCCTTACCACGAAGGGGTTCAGGGACGGCCCTGTGAAGTAGAAGCCGATCCAGCTCTGCAAGCGTCAGGAGATCGCTTATGGCAAGACTCAAGAGTACACATGAGATGTCGACACCGGTACACCAACAGCCCTACATCAGTTGTGAAGTACAAGGTAGCCAGGCTACCGGGTAGAGGCCTTCTGGCCACCGCGTCGCTGTTCGCACCCCTCACCAAGATTACAGTGGATATCATTGGCGCCCAAGTGTCCAGCAACCGGCTGTTCGCATCTGCATAGTGTTTCACAGGAGATGCAGGTCAGCGTGCGTCAGTGTGTGACAGCAAACAGGACATTCAAGCCCCGCGGCATGGTGCAGGCCTCCCGTGCGGGCCACCAGCGCATCCCAACCCAGGCAGCGTGCACGGCGTCTACATGACCTTCCCATGCTTGACAACCGCAGCGCTGCAAGGATCAGAAACATGAGAAGGAGGTGGCCACCGCACGCGGCAGACACGTGCAACAGCCAGACACGGCACGTGCGTGTACCGTAGCTGCCAGGTGGGCCAGCCCGTGCTGAGGCGCCCCGCATCAGGACTCCAGGAGCACACCCCTTGGCACGACTCACTGCCATAGCTCCACCAGCTGCAGCCCCGCCTGCGCCCCAGCCCCACCTAGCGACTGCAGGAACACGTAGTTGAGGACGAGGGACATGGTCCCCTCGCACGCGAACCCCAGCTCGAACGCCACGCCCTCCCGGATGCCGCCCGACAGGGCGCTGAACTTCCTGCGCGAGGGGCAGCAGCAGGGGGCAGTTGATAGTTAACGGCAATAGAGTTATGCACAGTGCCCCTCCCCGCAGGAAGCTTCACGGAATGACGGTGGTACGTATGCAGGAGCGGCCCGGCATGCCAGGGAGGCTTGCTGAGCGGACATTGCCTCCTGGCTGTTAACATAGCAAACAGCGGCAATCATTGCATGCTGTCGCGTCCTTGAACGGCGAGCGCTGGTACCATTTCCCATCTCCGTTCTGTCCGCCCCGCCCTGCCCCTACCCTACCCTTGGAGGTAGTCCGGCAGGAAGACCCTAGCTGCTACGGTGCCTGCCAGCGCGCCTGCCAGCTGCCCGATCTGCACGTCCAGCAGGCGTGGGGCAAGGCACAAACTGCGTCACGAGACCCCGAATTGCACACCACCAAACCTCGTCACAGGCACCGAGACAAGGTCTGTGGAAACAGTAGACAACTGGTGTGCAGGTGCGGCACAAACAAGGTTCGCCCCTTCGCACCAGTTAGCACATTGTCGGCGACAAGGCACGGCAATCCTTTTGTGGCCCTGAGGACAGCGTAAACGGGCGGGCCACACCCACCATACGGATAATGTGGGAAGGCAGGCTGCCTTTCCCGCTGCACACCAACGCAATGCTGTTGACTGGGTTGAAGAGGGCGCCCCCGAACACGCCGCACAAGGGGCCAAACACGGCCAGGGCCGCCACCGTAATGGCGATGCCCAAGAGGAGCTCATCGAAATTTGTGTACTTTGCAAGGTAGGCACTAGCCTGCGTAATGTGGAGCAAGACGAGGGTGTGCGTTAAGGACCGTTGCGCGAGGGGGTGTTGGGACCCATACCCTACATGACTGGTGACCCACGCCCTGCCCATGGCACGCACCTCGGCAAAGCAGCTGGATGCGAGCACCCACAAGGCCGTGACGAGGAAGTCTGGTGGTGTAGGAAAAGGGGTGTGGGATTTGAGGAAGGTCGTTGTGACATGGCGTTGGTGTTGCAGATGAAAGGGAAGAGTGTGGCGCACACAACGGGGAGGGGAAAGGGCCAGGCGAACGACGGCACACCCGACTCCCCTAAACTCCTCGAAGCAGACACTCTGAAGCGATTGGCTTCCTCAAAACATGTTGCCGCTGCGTCGCCCCAGAGCCCTACCTCCAAACAGCAGGGTAGCCAACTTCGGCTTTGGTCGTTCCTTCACCGCAGCATCGGTAGCCACAGCCATCCTAGCTCCAGCGAGCGAGCTATATTTGGTTACTTAGAGAACCTCATGGGCATGGTCCCGTGTCCAGCAGAACGAGGTACACGTCGCGCAACAGGCCTCCTTACTGGCGAACAACTGACTGCTTTGTGGCTAGTGTGCCGTCATACTGTGATAGTGTCCTTTAGAGTTGACAGGGTGATCGCTGATCGGGAAAGCACGTGCAAAGTCTTTGAGCAGAAACTGTCGTGCAGTGGTCGTTGATTTGACGCGACTAAACCAAAGCCTGCGAACTACCCTACTTGTACCAAAGTCGGTATTTCATATGTAAGCAGGATAGGTAGAGGAACCAAGCTGGCAAAGCCACCGTTCAGACTTTCTTTGACCACGCCTTCTAGGCAACATGGACACGTCCAAGCCACTGGAAAAGTGGACAGTTGCTGAGCTGAAAGCCGAACTGAAGACCCGAGGCCTGCCAATAAATGTGAGAGCGCTGAACAGAGGTTGATCCTGGCGCACACAGGACTCCAGCTTCTTGCCGACCCACATTACTCCTTGCCTTGCGACAGGGCGTCAAGGCTGATCTGGTGCAGCGTCTCGGTGAAGCGATGAGCGCCGGCGACGAAGCTCCTACTGCTGAGCAGGAAACTGGCGGCGATGCGCCCATGGCTGAAGTTAAACAGGAGGCCCCCGCTGATGAGCCAGAGGTGAAGCAAGAAGATGCGCCGCCTGAAGAGGCAAAAGCCGCTGCAGAGGCTGTCCAGCCAGTGGAGACCAAGGTGCGCGCAATCGGTCTCCTACGTTCCGCCAGGTCCGCGCCCACTTCCCTACCACTGACTGTGGAAAACACTTACGCAGACTGAGCCTGATGCGGGCGACCAGCCTATGGGCGATGCTGCGGCAGAGCCTGGGCAAGAGACCACCGAGCCAGCTGCGGACGTGAAGGCTGAGCCGGACAGCGCAGCGGCTGCGCCCAGCGCTGACGCTGCGGAGCCGGCAAACGAGGGCGATGCCGCTACAGCGCCGGCTGAGGGTGAGGCTGTGGAGAAGGCCGCGGCTGACGCGCCCGTGCCTAAGCAGGAGGAGACACCGAAGCAGGAGGACACCCCCAAGCAGCAGGAGCCTGAGCCTGAGCCTGAGCCCGACTATGGGCCCGAGGAGTGGGAGTGCTTTGACATCCCCGAGGAGTTCCGCCCCTTGCCGCTGCTGAGGGTAAGCCGTGCAAGGGGCCAGCAGCAGGTCGCACGTCACCACCTAACAGCGCTCTCGTCCTTGCCAGCCCCCAAATGCGCTCCCTGCTCACCACACGCCGCCGACGGTCCACCTCCCCATCCCATCCCACCCTCCGCATAACGCCGCACCCATCTCCGCCTCTCCCTGCCTCAGGTCCGCAACATCAAGCAGGAGGCCACCCTGGAGGAGGTGAAGCAGGTGTTCGAGGAGGCGGGCATCCCCGTGCAGCACATCGTGTTCGACAAGCCCGAGCGCATCCGCAACGTGGCCCTGCTGCGCCTCAAGCCGCTGCCGGTGCCGTGGGCCACCAGCAGCGAGGAGCTGGCGGCCAACCCCCTGGACGAGGCGCTGAGGGCCTACACGGAGGCCAGGGAGCGCGAGGCGCAGGCGGCCAAGGAGGCGGCGGAGGCGGAGAAGGCAGCGGCGGAGGCAGCAGCAAAGGAGGCGGCAGCGGCGGAGGCGGCCGCTGCTGGGGGTGAGGGCGAGGGTGCAGCGGCGGAGGCGGAGACGGCGGCAGCGGCCCCGGCTGAGGAGGCGGAGGCTAAGGCTGAGCCCGCGGAGGAGGGCAATCCGGCGGAGGAGGGCAAGCCGGCGGCAGAGGCAGACGGCGAGAAAGCAGCCGATGCTAGTGCGGAGTCGGCGGCAGCGGGTGCCACCGGCACGCCGACGAAGGCGATTGCCACCACCAACCACCCGCCGCCGCCCTCTGTGCACGTGGACGACGGCCGGGCCGATGGCGACGTGATCAAGGCGGCGCGCTACGCCGCCATGCGCCTCAACTCGCTGCCGCACCCGCTGGTGCTGGGCGGCGAGCGGCTGACCATCGACGCGCCGTCGCTGCAGTGCACGCTGTACCTGGGCAACGTGGTGCGGGACGACGACGCGGCGCTGCGGGCGGAGCTAGCCGCGCACGGCGACATCGTGCGCTGCTTCATCATGCGGGGGGCGGGGGGCACGTCCAAGGTGGGGAAGGGGGCGGGGACCGGGTGAGGGGTCCAAGGTGGGAAAGGGGGCGGGGACCGGGTGAAGGGGCCAAGGTGGGGGGGGTGCAGTTCATGGGTCAAGGGGGGAAGGGAAGGATATGGGACCGATGGAGGGGAGCCCGGGTGCGCAGTGAAGGGCGCGGGGCCTGGGAGGATGCGTGGTTGGGCAGCGACGGGACGGGGAAGGCGTGCGAGAGAGATAATGTGTCAGGGGATGTTCAGGTGTTAACGTTGCGTGTGGTGTGCGCCGCAGGGCTACGCGTTTGTGGAGTACGCTACGCAGGGTGAGGCTCTGCGTGCCAAGGAGTCGCTCGAGGCTCAGAGCCGCAAGCAGTTCCAGGACATGATGGCCACCAAGAACGACCTGCAGCGCCAGCGGGGCATGGGCCGTCCGCAGCAGCAGATGCAGCAGCAGCAGCAGGCGGCGAAGCCCGCCGCGCCGGAGGGCGAGGGGCAGGGCCAGGAGGGAGAGAAGAAGGAGGGCGAGCAGGACGCTGTGGAGAAGAAGGAAGGGGAGCAGGCTGAGGGAGAGAAGCAGGAGGGCGGGGACACGGACATGAAGGATCAGGCGGAGGGGGCCGAGCCGGCAGAGGCGGAGAAGAAGGACGGGGCGGCGGAGGGGGCTCAGGTGGAGGCCAAGGAGGAGGAGCAGAAGGAGGAGGAGGCGGCTGGGGAGGAGGGCAAGGGCAAGGAGGGTCAGGAGGGCGGCGAGCAGCAGCAGCAGGAGGGCGGTGCTGCGGATGCTGCGGGCAAGGACCAGGACAAGCCCATCCGCAGTAAGATCATCCGCGCCGAGTTCACGCACATCCGGCGCGTGCAGGACCTCTTCTCGCGCAACCTGTACCTGGCCAGCCTGCCCATGGTGGGTTGGTGCGTGCGGGGGTGTAGCGTGCCCTTGGTGGAGGCAACGGGAGGGAAAAAGGTCCTGTGCCCAGCGTGTCACTCGGTTGTGCGGCCGGAGCGATCAGTCTTGCGCTTTTGCTTAGCGGCGTTCTGCTGTCAGGGACAGTTCTGCTTGCGTTCTGCTGAAGCGCACCTGGAGTGCACCCCGTTACCCACCGGTAGCCTTCTCGCCCCTTTCCGTGCAGTCCTTCTCCGACGACGCGTACCTGCACCGCGTGTTCGCCGAGTTCGGGCCCGTCAACATGGCCTCCATCACGCGGGGGCCGCAGGGCTACTCCAAGGGCTTCGGCTTCGTGGAGTTCGCGCGCAGCGACCACGCCACAGCGTGAGTGCACTGCGGCGCTGGCGTCATGTACCAGTGGACATGGGGCGGAGCGCCGCGCTAGGGCGCTAGCTGAACCAGCAGCGGGTTGGTGCACAAGGCTGCATGTTCCCTGGCGCTGTCCTTTGGGCAGACCAGACCACCTGGATGTGTGAAAAAAAGATTGCTTCGCTTCTTGGCCAAGCGACGGGGCCCTACAACTGACATACATCTTCCACTTTGCTTCCGCTTCTGACTCTGCCCCGGCAGTGCGGTCAAGTCTCTGGACGGCAAGGAGGTCGACCGGCTGGGCAAGCTGCACATCTCCTTCGTCAACCCCTCCAAGCACTCGGACCGCCGCAGCAGCAACCAGTACGACGGTCGTGGCGGGCGCGGCGGGCGTGGGTACGGCACCATGTCTGCGGGCGGCCGCGGCGGCACGATGACGCCCAATTACCACGGCGGCCCGTCGCCGCGTGGCGGCAGCGCGCCGTACTACTCCGGCCCGCCCCGGGGCGGCGGCGGCATGGGTGGGTACGGCATGCCTCCTCAGTACAGCATGGGCGGGCCCATGATGCGCGGGGGTCCGCCGCCGTACATGGGCGGTCCGCGCGGGATGGGTGGCTCGCGGGCGCCGTACAGCATGGGTGGGCCGATGGGAGGCATGGGGCCTATGGGGGGCATGGGGCCGATGGGAGGCATGGGGCCAATGGGCGGGTCGGGGTACGGGGGCGGACGGGGAGGGTACGGCGGTGGTTACGGGGGCAGCGGTGGGTATGGGGGCGGGGGCGCTGGTTACGGGTATGGCGGCTACGGGGGTGGTGGATACGGGGCGGGGGGTGGCAGCGGGTACAGTGGGGGCGGGGACGGGGGTAGCG
>VFQN01000708.1_pt1 | contig 60098 bp, 54 predicted proteins | sample 3512371 | NCBI WGS metagenome assembly VFQN01 (sample SAMN10412370, study PRJNA504923) | tailings metagenome | isolation source: Replicate 2 from Balatoc abandoned mine | place: Philippines: Itogon, Benguet | collected 2017-08-28 | reverse complement strand
AACGAGGAAAAAGGCTCCTTCCTGATCGACCACGACCGCCGCGCCGTCAAGTTCCTGTTCCGCGAGATCGACCGCGAGCGCTTCTGCGGCATGCCCGGCAAGATCACCGGCAGCCTGACGGTGACCCGGGGCCGCGCCCAGTGCGAACTCGAGGGTGTGATGGATTACGTGGAAGAGCCGCCGGCACCGCCGCCGCCGGCGACACCGGCGGAACTGCAGGGCGCGCCGTTGTCCTGACCGCGGCTCAGCCGTTCCCGGAAACCATTTTCAGGCCGAAGATCCCGGCCACGATCAACCCGATGCAGGCGAGCCGCGCAGCAGTGGCCGGCTCGCTGAACAGCACGATGCCGAGGATGGCCGTGCCCACGGCGCCGATGCCGGTCCATACGGCGTAACCGGTCCCCACGGGGATCGATTTCAGTGCCAGCGCGAGCAGCCACACGCTGGCGACCATCGCCGTGATGGTGACGACACTCGGCAGCAGCCGCGAAAAGCCTTCGGTGTACTTGAGGCCTATGGCCCAGATGATTTCGAGCAGTCCGGCCGCGAGCAGCAGCAGCCAGCCGCTGGAGGGAGGCGTCATGACGATGCATTCCCGGTTGCGCGGTACTTGTCATAGAGCACGCCCTCGGCGAACAGCGCGCTGATTTCCGCGTCGCGGTAGTCGAGGCCGCGCAGGGTTTCCTCGGTGTGCTGGCCGAGCCAGGGCGCGGAACGGCGGATCGCGGTCAGTTCACCGCTCGACTTGACGGGGATGCCCAGCGATTTCATGCGCCCGATTTTCGGGTGGTCGTATTCGACGACCATGTTGCGCGCCTTGATGTGCGGGTCGCCGAGGATCTGCTTGTAGGTGTAGACCGGGCCGCCCGGAACTTGTGCCTCGTCGAGTTTTTCAACCCAGTGCGCAGTCGGCGCTGTGGCGAAGACCTTTTCGATCTCGGTTTCCAGTTCGTCGATGTTTTTCAGCCGCGAGGGCAGATCCTTGAAGCGCGGATCGGTCAGCCATTCCGGCTTGTTGCAGGTGATGTTGCAGAAGTTGGTCCACAGCTTGTTGTTGTTGGCGCCGACGGTGACATAACCGTCCTGCGTCTTGTAGGCCTGGTACGGCGTCGAGCGGCGGTGGCGGGTGCCGGTGGCAAGCGGCTCCTCGCCGCCGCCGAAGAAAGCACCGGACTCCCAGTGCGTCCACGCGAGCCCGGCCTCGAGCAGCGAGGTCTCGACGTACTGGCCCTTGCCGTGGCGCAGTTTGCCGATAAAGGCGCCGAGGATCGCGTAGAGCGCGGTGACGCCGCTGGCGATGTCGTTCATCGCGATGCCGACCTTCGCCGGGCGGCCGCCGGGGTGGCCGGTCATCATCATGATGCCGGACATGCCCTGGGCGACGATGTCGAAGCCGCCCTTGTGACCGTAAGGCCCGGTCTGGCCGAATCCGGACATCGAGGCGTAGATCACCCCGGGATTGATTTTGCTGACGCTGGCGTAATCGATGCCCAGCTTCTTCACCACGCCGGGGCGGAAGTTCTCGGTGATGATGTCCGCCTTCGCGGCGAGTTTCATGAAGATTTCCCTGCCGCGGGGATCCTTCATGTTGATGCCTATGCTCTTCTTGTTGCGGTTGAGCACCGCAAAACAGTACGACTCGCCGTTGACCTTGGGCTCGAAACGCCGCGAACCGTCTCCTTCCGGAAAGTTCTCGACCTTGATGATGTCGGCACCCATGTCGCCGAGCACCATGGTGCAATAGGGGCCTGCCATCACGGTGGTCAGGTCGAGGACGGTGACGCCTTCAAGCGGCAGTGCCATGCGGTGAGTGCTCCATTCTGGTGCGCCGCCGGTGGCGGCGATCGGCGCGGCTGGATGCGGGGGACGGCAAGGCCGTGCATCAGTAAATCATTAAAAACCGCGTGTTAGGCGCATTTTATCGCGGAGCCGGAGCCCGGGAAAATTGGCATTGCCCCGGCAAAAAGTGTCACACATAATGGAATCGGCCCAGAGCCGACAACTATAAAGGAGGAGTGTGATGATCTCAGCCATTCGTTTTGCCGTGTTGCTGCTGGGGCTGCCGCTGCTGTGGCCGCTGCCGGCATCCGCCCAGAAATATCGCGAGATATCCGTGCGCGTGGTGATCGTGTTTCCGCCCGGCGGCTCCAACGATGTGGTCGGCCGCATCGTGTTCCAGAAGGTGTCGGAACTGGCCGGCCAGCAGTTTGTCATCGACAACCGCGGCGGTGCCGCGGGGCAGATCGGCTCGGAAATCGTCGCCAAGAGCCCGGCCGACGGTTACACGGTCATGGTGCAATCGACAACGCATGTTGCCAATGCACATCTCTACAAGAAGCTCAACTATGACCCGCTGAAGGATTTCACCGGCGTCACCACGCTGGCGCGCCAGGTGGGCATGCTGGTGGTGCATCCCGCGCTGCCGGTGAAGAACGGCAGGGAACTGATCGCGCTGGCGAAGAAGCGTCCGGGCGAGCTTGTTTATGCTTCGGCGGGCAACGGCAGCTATGTGCACCTGTCGATGGCGCTGATGGCGGAAATGGCCGGCATCAGGATGGTGCATGTCCCGTACAAGGGCGGCGGTCCGGCCGGCACCGCGCTGATCGCGGGCGAAACCCAGGCCATGCTGGCGACCATCGGTTCGCTGTTTCCGCACATCAAGTCGGGCCGCGTGCGGCCGATCGGCGTTGCCACCGACAAGCGGGTGACGCAGTTCCCCGATGTGCCGGCCATTTCCGAGTTCGTGCCGGGTTATGACTTCACCGCCTGGGTCGGCTGCTTCGTGCCCGCGGGCACGCCCAGGCCGGTTGTCGATGCGCTCAATGCGCTGCTGGCGAAGGCGCTTGCGGATCCCGGTGTCACCGAAAAGCTGGTGGCGCAGACCCTGGACCCGATGCACATCACCCCGGAGCAGTTCGCGGCGCGACTGAAGGCCGACTATGACAAGTATGGAAAAGTGGTGAAAGTCAGCGGCGCCAGGGTCGACTGAACCCGCCCGGCCGGGCGCCGTTTCTCCAGCGCGCCCGGCCGGCAGCGGAACGTTCCGCGACCGCCGCTGTCCGTCTGCAGGACCGCCGTTGAAATGCAGTGCGGTTGTCGCGGATAATCCGCCCCGCGCCGCAATCCGGCGCATCCTGCTTATTCGGAGAAAACCCCCAAATGTCCAGAAACATTTCCAGCCTGACGGCTGCCCTGGTCGGCGCGCTGCTGTTCGTGCCGGCGATTTCGATCGCCCAGAACTACCCGGTCAAGCCGGTGCGGGTCATCATTCCCTGGCCGCCCGGCGGCTCGAACGACATCGCCGGCCGCCTGGTGATGCAGAAGATGACCGAGAATGTCGGCCAGCAATTCGTCATCGACAACCGCGGTGGTGCCTCCGGCATCGTCGGCTCCGACGTGGTGGCGAAAAGCCCGGCGGACGGCTATGTGATCATGGTGCACTCGACCACTCATGTGTCCAATCCGCACCTCTACAGCAAGGTGCCGTACGATACGATGAAGGATTTTGTCGGCATCGCGCCGCTGGCGCGCCAGGTCGGCATGCTGGTGGTGCATCCCTCGCTGCCGGTGAAGACGGTCAAGGAGTTCCTGGATCTCGGCCGCAGGCAGCCGAATGCCATCACCTATTCGTCCTCGGGCAACGGCAGCTTCGTACACCTCGGCATGGCGCTGCTGAACTCGATGAGCAACACGAAGATGGTGCACGTGCCGTACAAGGGCGGCGGCCCGGCCGCAGTCGCGATCGCCTCCGGCGAAGTGCAGGCGATGATGGCCACCGTCGGATCGGTGATTCCGCACATCAACTCGAAGCGGCTGCGTCCGATCGCGGTGACCTCCGAGGAGCCGGTGTCCCAGTTTCCGCAGGTGCCGCCGATCGCATCGGCGGTCAAGGGTTATGAATTCACCGCCTGGATCGGCGCGCTGGCTCCGGCGGGCGTGCCGAAGCCGATCATCGACCGTCTCAACGCCGAGATCCACAAGGCGCTGAAGGACAAGGGCGTCGCCGAGAAGCTGAGCGCGCAGACGCTGGATCCGATGTTCATGAGTCCCGAGCAGTTTGCGGCGCGGCTGAAGTCGGATTACGACAAGTATGCGAAGGTGATCAAGGAAACCGGCGCCAGGGTCGACTGACCGCGCTCCGGAAACCGCGAAAAGCCGGCGTGCGCGCCGGCTTTTTAGCGTCCGGTTTGTGGTCTCCGCGCATTTTGTCCATAATGTGCGCGAGCCGGCGTCGATAGCGGCACGGTTTTCGATAACAACAGGAGGAGGCTCATGATGAACAGCAGGAGCATGATTCGCCGCGCGCCGCTGCTCGCGGCACTGGCGGTGACGGCGTGGACGGTGTCGCCGGCGCTGCAGGCGCAGAATTATCCGTCCAAGCCGGTGCGGGTGATCATTGCCTGGCCGCCGGGCGGTGCCAATGACATTGCCGGGCGCATCGTCGCCCAGAAACTGACCGAAAACACCGGCCAGCAATTCGTCATCGACAACCGTGGCGGCGCCTCCGGCATCGTCGGCTCCGACGTGGTGGCGAAAAGCCCGGCCGACGGCTACACGATCCTTGTGCACTCGGCGACACACATCTCGAATCCGCATCTCTACAGCAAGGTGCCGTACGACACGCTGAAGGATTTCGTCGGCATTTCGCCGCTGGGCCGCCAGGTCGGCATGCTGGTGGTGCATCCCTCGCTGCCGGTGAAGACGGTGAAGGAATTCATCGATCTCGGCCGCAAGCGTCCGAACGACATCACTTATTCATCCTCGGGCAACGGCAGCTTCGTGCATCTCGCGATGGCGCTGATCAACTCGATGAGCAACACGAAGATGGTGCACGTGCCGTACAAGGGCGGCGGTCCGGCCGCGGTGGCGATTTCCTCCGGCGAGGTGCAGGCGATGACCGCCACCGTCGGTTCGGTGATCCCGCATCTCAACGCCAAGCGCCTGCGCCCGGTCGCGGTGACCTCGGAAGACCGCATCTCGCAGTATCCGGATGTGCCGGCGATCGGCGAAACCATCAAGGGCTACGAGTTCACGGCCTGGGTCGGCACTTTCGCGCCGGCGAAAACGCCGAAGGACATCGTCGACCGGCTCAATTCGGAAATCCAGAAGGCGATGAAGGACAAGGGTGTCGCCGACAAGCTGGGCGCGCAGACGCTGGATCCGATGTTCATGACGCCCGAGCAGTTCGCCGCGCGCCTGAAGGCCGATTACGACAAGTACGGCAAACTGATCAAGGAAACGGGCGCGAAGGCGGGCTGAACGCAATCAACGCCCACATCGTGCAAAGCCGGCGCCTGTCGCCGGCTTTTTTTCGTCCTGAACATTGTGGGAGAGGAGTGTTTTTCGGATAATCAGGTGCATCCCGCGCGATGCACGCGGGTGAACACCGGAGGAGAAAATCCATGAAACAGGCATTAAGCATGGCCGGCATCGCGCTGGCTGCGGCATTCGGCGCGTCGTTTGCGGCGCAGGCGCAGAACTATCCGGCCAAGGTCGTGCGCGTGGTCATTCCCTGGCCTGCGGGCGGTTCCAACGACGTGGTCGGCCGCGTCGTGATGCAGAAGGTGTCGGATGCGCTGGGCCAGCAGTTCGTCATCGACAACCGCGGCGGCGCTTCGGGATCGATCGGCGCCGATCTGGTTGCCAAGGCCGCACCCGACGGCTACACGATCATGGTGCATTCGACGACCCATGTCGGCAACGCGCATCTCTACGGGAAAAAGCTCACCTACGACACGATGAAGGATTTCACCGGTGTCGGCATGCTGTCGGCGCAGCCGGGCGTGTTGACCGCGCATCCCTCGCTGCCGGTGAAAAACGTCAAGGAATTCATTGCGCTGGCCAAGTCGCGTCCCGGCCAGATCAATTATTCGTCCTCGGGCAACGGCAGCGCGCCGCACCTGCAGATGGCGCTGCTGATCTCGATGACCGGCATCAACATCACGCACGTGCCGTACAAGGGCGGCGCGCCGCAGGTCACCGCCCTGATGGCCGGAGAAACCCAGGCCTCGTTCGCGACCGTGGGCACGGTGATCAACCATATCCGCAGCGGCAAGCTGCGCCCGCTGGGCCTCGGGTCGACCAAGCCGAGCAAGGCGCTGCCGAATGTGCCGACGCTGGCGGAGTCTGGGGTGCCGGGTTATGACATGAGCCCGTGGATCGGCGTGTTTGCGCCGGCCGGCACGCCGAGGCCGATCATCGACCGGCTCAATGCCGAGATGAACAAGGCGCTGGCGCTGCCCGAGGTGATCAAGATCCTCGAGAACCAGGCGCTGGATCCCGCGCCGAGCACGGTTGACCAGTTCAACGCCACGCTGAAAACCGACTACGAGAAATACGGCAAGCTGATCAAGCTCACGGGCGCGAAGATCGAATAGGTCCGGCCCGACCCGGGGCGTCATCCGGGCGCCGGCAACGGAACATGCTGTTCCGCAGGCCGGCGCCCTGTTTTTTGGAGCAAGGCAGACATGGATCTGGGCATCAAGGGTGAATGGGCGCTGGTGGTCGGCGCCAGCGAAGGCATCGGCTACGAATGCGCGAAGGGGCTGCTGGAAGAGGGCGCCGAGGTGATGATCTGCTCGCGCAGCGCGGACCGGCTGAAGCAGGCGGCGGCGGAACTGGAGTGCACCACCGGGCGCGCGGTGCGCTGGTTTGCCGCGGACGTGACCAAGGTGGCCGACGTTGCAGCGCTGCAGTCCTGGCTGCAGCAGCAGACGGAGCGTCTCGACATACTGGTCTCAGCAGTCGGCGGCAGCCAGCGTGCGTTGTTCGGAGAGCTCGACGACGCCGCCTGGTACGCGAACTACGAATTCAACGTGATGGGCACGGTGCGCGTGATCCGTGCCGCGCTGGAACCGCTCAAAAAATCGGCGAAAGGCGGCCGCATCGTGATCCTCGGCGCGGCGGGGCCGCGCATGCCTTATCCGCATCAACTGGTGTCCAATGTGCACAAGGCCGGACTGATCGCGATGGTGAAAACGCTCGGCGTCGAATTCCTGCCCTTCAACATCCGCGTCAATTCGGTGTCGCCCGGCCGCACGATGACCGGTCTGTGGACCAAGCGCATTGACGGACTGGTCAAGGAGCGCGGCGTGCCGGCGGAGCAGATCGCCGCGGAATTCACGCATGAAATCCCGATGGGCCGCTTCGGCAAACCTGAAGAAATCGCGCCGATGGTGGTGTTCCTGGCCTCGCACAAGACCAGCTACGTCACCTGCCAGTCGATACTGGTGGATGGCGGCATCGCCCGCGGCCTGATCTGACCCGGACACCGGGTCCGTATCGTGGCGGGCCGTCCGCCTGCGGTTGCCGCTTGGCGGCGATTTGTGCATTATCCCTGAGCGCGCAGGAACAATAAAAAACACGCCTTGCCCGCCTGTCGGAGGAGATGATGGCGCGCGCCGCCCGCATTGATCCGCAGCTGACTGCAGCACACCCGGGATCAACAGCACAGACAGGACAATCCGTATGCATGATTTCAGACTGACCGCGGAGCAGCTCGAGTTCCGCGACGCCATCCGCGATTTCGTCGACCGCGAGGTCAAACCCGCCGCGATCGATCCGAAACGGCTTGAACCCTTTGAAAAGCCGCTGATGACCGGCTTCCTCGACCAGCTCTCGCAGATGGGCCTGCGCGGCCTCGCGCTGCCGGAGGAGGCGGGCGGCGCCGGCGCCGATCTGCTGACCCGCTGCGTGCTGCTCGAGGAAATCGCCGCCGGCGACCTCGACCTCGCGATGGTTCTGGGCGAGACCGCGCTGCTGGCACTGGCCGCGCATGGCGCGATGAACGACGCCCAGCGCGCGCGCTGGATGCCGAAATTCGAGGGGGGTGACCGCTTTCATCTGGCGCTGATCGCCCGTGACGAAAGCGCCGGCCTCGCCTGGAGTTACCACCAGGAGGCGCCGGAGGATGCCGGGGTCATCGGCGAGCCGGATGTCGTCGCCACCCGCGACGGCAAGGGCTGGACCATCAACGGGCTGGCGCCCTTTGTCGCGAATGCGCCGGTGGCCGGCCTGTTCATCGTGCAGGCGAAAATCGACGGCGAGCCGGGCACGGTGACGGTGCTGCTGGGGCGGGATACCCGGGGGCTTGAAGTGGACGAGGCTTTGCCGTCCTTCGGCGATGGTGGTGAACGCGCGCGCTGGCAGCATGGTGCGGTGGCCTCGGTGACGCTCAATGACTGCAGGGCCGGCGCCGACGACGTGATCGCCGCGGATGCCGCGCACCGCCTGCTGTCGGGGCTGGCGGCGCAGCGCATGCTGCAGACCGCGGCAGCCAACGTCGGCGTCGCCCGCGCGGCCTACGAGGCGGCGGTGGACTACGCGAAAATGCGCTGGCAGGGCGGACGCCACATCATCGAACACCAGTCCATCGGCCTCAAACTCGCCGATGTCGCGATCCAGCTCGAAGCCGCGCGCGCGCTGGTGCAGAAAGCGGCCTGGATCACGGATCATCCGGACGCCGTCGGCGAGCGCCATGTCAGCGATCTGCCCTGGCATGTGGTCGCGCGCAGCTTCACCGCGCAGGCGCTGCACCGCGCGACGCTGGAATCGGCCGAGTGTTTCGGCGCGATGGGCGTGATGCGCGACATGCCGCTGCAGAAATACGTGCACGACACGCTGGTGCTGCAGCACTCGGTCGACAACGATCTCGCGGCGCCATTGCTGGTGGCCGAAGCCGTCGCCGGTTATTCCCGGTGATTTTATAAGTATTTGATTTTATTGATAAATTTATAAAAGGCTCATCATGGATTTTTCGCTCAACGAAGAGCAGCGCCACTGGCAGGCCGAAGCGCGGCGTTTTGCCGATGAAGAGATCCGTCCGCTGTCGCTGGCGCGCGACCAGATCGCCGATCCGAAAGCCACCTTCGACTGGGAGATCATCAAGCGCGGCTCCGAGCTGGGATTCCGCACGCTGGCGGTGCCCAAGGAGTGGGGCGGGCACGAGGCCGATTTCGTGACCCAGGCGCTGGTGATGGCGGAACTCGCGCGCGGCGACAGCTCGGTGTCGAAAACCTTCAGCCAGTGCTGGAAGTGGAGTCACCTGATCGCCGCATCCTGCACCAGGGACCAGAAGGAGCGTTTCCTGAAACCTTTCATGGCCGACCACGGTTTCGTGCTCGGCAAGGGCGGCACCGAGGCCAATGCCGGTTCCGACAACCGGATGCCGCCGGAGAACGATCCCAAGGCGGGCTGGAAACTGCGCGCCGAGCGCCAGGGCGACGAGTGGATCCTCAACGGCAGCAAGATGTTCATCGCCAACGGCAGCGTCGCCAAGCTGTTCTTCGTTGATGCGCGCACCAACCCTGACGCCAACATCCGAGAAGGCAGCACGATGTTCATGATCCCGCGGGACACGCCGGGATTCCGCATCGGCAAGGTGTTCAACAAGCGCGGCTGGCGGTTTTACCAGAACGGCGAGCTGATATTCGAGAACGCCCGCGTGCCGCATGCCAACGTGGTCGGCGAAGTCAACGGCGGCGTCAAGGCGCGCGCCACCGACAAATCGGAGTTCGGCGACATCGAGCTGGCCGCCAACGCGCTGGGCATCTGCGAGGATGCCTGCGGCATGGCGATGCAGTTCGCGAAAACGCAGAAACGCGCCGGCAGGCCGGTCATCGACCATCAGCTGGTGCAGCTGAAGCTGAACGAGATGTACATGCTGACCGAATCACTGCGCGCCTTCGTGCTGCGCACCGCCTGGGAGCGCGACCGCAAGCTGCCGGATCTCGGCAACAACGTGCTGGTGATGAACTATTCGCAGGAAGTGGTGCAGCGCGTGACCCGCGCCAACATGGATATCCACGGTCCCGAGGGCTGCATGATGCATGCCCGCGTCGACAAGCTGGTGCGTGACGCGATGGTGTGGACTCATCTTGCCGGCGACACCGTGCAGCGGGTCAAGGTCGTCAAGCGGCTGCCGATGATGCCGCTGCCGATGTAAGGCCGGCGTTCCCTAAAGCAGTTTTGCCGCGACACCCTCGACCATCGCGTTGAGGGTGTCGTAGACCGTCACCCCGGCGGCTTCCAGCGCCGCGCGTTTCGCGGCATAACCGCCGTGCGAGCCGTAGGTCAGCGCGCCGGCATGGCCCATCGCCACGCCTTCGGGCGCCGTTTTCCCGGCGATCAGCGCAAACACCGGTTTGGCAAAGGCCTGCGCTTTCAGGGCTTCCGCGAAATCCTCCTCGTCACGGCCGCCGATCTCGCCGATGATCAGCAGCGCTTTCGTCTGCGCGTCCCCGGCATAGAAGGGCACCAGGTCGGAATAACGCAGGCCTTTCACCGGATCGCCGCCGACGCCGATCCACACCGAAGTGCCGACACCGCGCTGGGCGAGGCGGAAACCCGATTCATAGGACAGCGTGCCCGATTTCGACATCAGCCCCAGCGGGCCGGATTTCAGCGACACATCGGGCAGGAAGCCGAGCTTGGCCACTTCGGCGACCGCCATGCCCGGCGTCGAGCCGCCGACCCACAACACGCCCGCGTCCTGCGTCAGGCGCTTGGCCTGCAGCGCATCATGCACCGGCATGCCTTCTGTCGGCGTGACGATCATCCGGATGCCGGCGGCGACAGCCTCGCGCATGGCGTCCAGCAGGTCGTAGGCACCGACCAGTGCAACGCTGACCGTGGCGCCGGTGGCTTTGACCGCCGAAGCGCAGTCCGGGAACAGGGGAATGCCGTTGATCTCCTTCACGTCCCTGGCGGGTGCCACGCCGCCGACGAGGTTGGTGCCGTATTCCTTCATCAACCGGCTGTGCAGCCGCCCGGCGCGGCCGCTGATGCCCTGCAGGATCACTTTTGTCGAGCGGTCGATCCGCGGGAGATTCATGGATTCGCTCCCAGGTGTTTGCGCACCTCGGCCAGTGCGGCATCCAGATCGCTGTGGAGCGTGATGCCCGCTTCGGCGAGCACGCCGCGCGCGGCCTCCATGCCGTTGCCGACCAGCCGCGCCACCACCGGCACCCTGAATTCCGGCACATCCTTCAGCGCGCTGACCAGCAGCCGCGAAAATTCGCCGAGTTCGGTGATGCCGGCGAAGATGTTGATCAGCAGCACTTTCACCTGTCTGCCTTCGCGCATCCAGTTCAGCACATTGACCAGGCGCTTCGTTTCGCCGCGCAGGCCGCCGGTGCGGATGTCGAGGAAGTTGTAGGGTTTCAGTCCCGCGCCGCGCATCTCGTCGATCAGCATCATCGACAGCCCGGCGCCGGTGGTCAGCAGCGCGATTTCGCCCGCCGGATCGACCACCACGTAGTCGCAGCCATGCGCATCCTTCAACGCGGTTTCGACGTAGGCGCCGCAGGTGTCGGCGAGCAGCGAGCGCTGCTGCGGCTGGCGGGGCAGTGCGGAATCGTCAGTGACGAACTTGGCATCGCCGGCCAGCCAGCGGCCATCGGCGTGGACGAACAGCGGATTGATCTCGATCAGCAGGGCTTCCTCGGCGAGGAAGGCGGCGGCCATCGCGCGGCCGGCTTCAGCGAGTGCCTTGCCGGCGGCGCCGGGAAACGAGGCCGCCAGTTTTTCGGCAGCCGCGGCCAGCGCGGCAACATCGGGCGCGGCCGTCGCGGTTTTCAGCGCATCGCGGGGCAGAGCTTCGATCTCCATGCCGCCCTGTGCCGCCATGATGATGCGCACGCCGGCGGCAGCCGGGTCGAGCATCATTGAAACATAGGCTTCGCCGGCGTCGTGCACCTGCTGCTCGACGCGCACGGCGTTGACGCTGCGGCCCTTTGCGGTTTTGCCGATGATCTCTGCGGCGCGTGCCGAAACATCGGCGGCGCTGTCGGCTGTCCTGATCAACCCCGCCTTGCCGCGGCCGCCGGCGGTGATCTGTCCTTTGACCACCCAGGGACCTGGCGGCAGTGCATTCAGATCAGCGGAGTTCAGCAGCAGGCTGCCTTGCGGCGCCGGAATGTGATGACGCGCCAGCAACTGCTTGGCGTCGTGTTCCAGTAAGTACATGATTTAATTGGTAATTCTATTCGACGCGGATGCGATTCAGCAGCATGGCCTGCTGATGGCTCAGGGTTGGCGCGATCAACCGGTAGAGCGCGCGCCGTGTGTTGCTGAACAGCGAGCGCATTTTCTCGGTCCACGGCGTCCTGCGCGCCTGCAGCGCGGCGGGACTTTCCCAGACCTCGGGTCCGCTCATTTCGTAGGCGGTCAGGTATTTCGGTCCGTCCGCGGTGCCGCCGAGGATGCCGGTGGACATGTAACGCCGCGCGCGCAGCACGCCGGGAATCGCTGCGCAGCGCGGCAGGTGCTCGCTGTCGTACCAGGCGTTGTATTCGTCGACAATGTGGTCGGGGATGTCGGTGTGCACGATGTACATCCAGGGCGCATCGTCGATATCCGTCCGGCCGACTTCGCGCATCAGCCGGAAGTTCATGCGTTCGCGCTTGTCGCCGTAGAGCCTGCGCATGCGCTGCGACCAGGGTGTGGGGCGGGCGACGATGTGCTGGAAATCCGCGGCCGCCTCGACGGTCTCGTCCGCGGTTTCATACCAGGCGAGGTAGCGGATGTCCGCACTCTCGCAAAAATAGCGCCGCGTGCGCAGGAAGCCGGGCAGGGCGGTCAGCTGCGGCACATGCTCCAGCGTGTACCAGTCGTTGAACTCCGCTTCGTGTTCCGCGGCGACATCGAGGCGGACCGTGATCAGCCCGCCGGCCGGCGTGCTCATGCGAGCATCAGCGCGTCGGCGACCGCGGGGCCGCGCACGGTGGTGCGGTAGAGCAGCCGCGGCAGCGGGTCGTAGTCAAAGGTGGCCTTGTGCTGGACCGCGATGTTGTCCCACATCAGCAGGTCGCCGGGGGTCCAGTGGTGGGTGTAGATGAATTCCGGCTGCGTGATGTGGTCGTAGAGCCAGCGCAGCAGGGTGTCACCCTCCGCCTGCGGCATGTCGTGCATGTGCGAGGTGTGGCCCTCGTTGACGAACAACCCCTTGCGGCCGGTGACCGGGTGCACGCGCACCACCGGCGTTGCGATGTCGGGCACGCTGGCCAACTGCTCCGGCGTCGGCGCATGTTCCTGCACGGTGCGGATGCCGCGGCGCTCGTCCTCCTGCTGCGCGGCGTAATTCTTCAGGCGGTAGTCGCGGTAGCTGTGGATATTGCGCAGTCCGGCAATCCGCTGCTTCAGTTCCTCCGGCAGGGCCCTGTATGCGGCGGTCGTGCTGGCGAAATGGGTGTCGCCCAGCGGCTTGCCGTCCTTCACCGGGATCTCGACCGCGTACAGCGCGGAGAGCAGGCTGGGCTCGCGCTTGTAGGACAGGTCGCTGTGCCAGAAGCGTCCGGCGTCCTGCGCGCCGATGGCCTTGCCGCTGGCATCCAGCTTGTTAGAGAGGATGAAGATTTCCGGATGCTCGCCGAGCCGAGCCTCCTTGCGCACATGGTGTTCGAGCACGCCGAAGCGCTGCGTGAAGGCGATCTGCTGGGCCGGCGTCAGCTTCTGGCCGGGGAAGACCACGACCTCGTTGTCGAAAAAGGCCTGGCTGACCTGGGCGAAAGTGTTGTCGTCGAGGGGTTGCGAGAGGTCGACGCCGGTGATGGCGGCGCCAATGTGTTTGCCGAGTCGGGTGACGTTGATCATGGTGCTTTCCGCTGTTGCACAAAATGGACCGGGTGATGGTAGCAGCGCACTCCCTCAGGATAAAGGGACATTCCATGTTGCGGATTGACGGAAGAGCGGGGCGTCACGCCGGCCTGTTAAAATCCGGTTTTGCCCACCCACCGAGGGAGTTGCAACACCATGAAGCTTTACGGTTCGCCCACATCGCCGTACGTGCGCAAGGCGCGCGTGCTGATCCACGAGAAAAACATGCCGGTCGAGTTTGTCGTCGAGGATCCCTGGACCGACGACAGCCCGATCATCGTCAAGAACCCGCCGTCCAAGATTCCCGTGCTGGAGATCGGCACCGACAGCTACATGTTCGAATCGCAGCTGGTGGTGCATTACCTCGACCATGCCGACGGCAAATCCTTCAACCCGCGGGATCCCGCCGGTTACTGGCAGTCGCAGTGGTGGCAAGCGCTCGGCAACGGCATCATCGATGCCGGCATCACCCGTGCCTTCGAGAACCGCCGTCCGGAAGACAAGCAGATGCCGGAAAAAAAGGAGCGCGAGGAGAAGCGCATCGACCGCGCGATCGATCTCGCCGAGAAAACGCTGAAAGAGGGCAACGAGTTCCTGCTCGGCAACCGCTTCGGCCTCGCCGACATCGTGATGGGCGTCGCGCTGCAATACACCGACTTCCGCTATCCCAACGACTGGCGCAGCCGCGCGCCGAAGCTGGCGAAGTGGGCCGCCGGCGTGCATGCGCGCCCGTCCTTCGTCGAGACCGTGCCGCCGGGGTTCGTGCCGCCGGCAGCCTGAAGTCCGCTGCAGTTCGATAAAAAAGGGCGCCGAGGCGCCCTTTTTTGCGGGTGTTGCGGGGGCTCAGCGCAGCACGAAAGGATTCGGCACCTCCGTTGCCGTCGAAATCCACACGCTCTTGGTCTGCAGGTATTCGTAGATCATGTCCTGGCCGCTTTCGCGGCCGATGCCCGAGCGTTTGTAGCCGCCGAAGGGCGACATGAAGGACACCGCGCGGTAGGTGTTGACCCAGACCGTGCCGGCCTGCAGCTCTTCGCTCATCAGGAAGGCTCGGCGCATGTCCTGGGTCCACACGCCGGCGGCGAGACCGTAGACCACGTCGTTGCCGATGGCGATGGCCTCGTCCTCATCCTCGAAGGGAATCACCGACAGCACCGGCCCGAAGACTTCCTCCTGCGCGATGCGCATTGCGTTGTCGACGCCGGTGAAAATCGTCGGCTCGACGAACCAGCCGCTGCCGCACTCCGGGCGAGTGGCCTTGGCGCCGCCGAGCACGGCCTGCGCGCCTTCCTTTTTCGCGACGTCGATGTAGTGCAGGATCTTTTCGAACTGCGGCGCGTTGGTCACCGGACCGACCTGGGTGCTCATCTCCATCGGATTGCCCATTTTCGCGGTCTTTGCCAGCGCCACCAGCTTGTCGACGAAGGCGTCGTGGATCGAACGCTGCACCAGCAGCCGCGAGCCGGCGATGCAGGTCTGCCCGGTGGCGGCAAAGATGCCGGAGATCACGCCTTTCACCGCGTTGTCGATCTGCGCGTCGTCAAACACGATGTTGGGCGACTTGCCACCGAGTTCCATGCTCACGCGTTTCAGCCCCCTGGCTGCGGCTTCGTAGATGCGCTGACCGGTGGCGTCCGAGCCGGTGAAAGCGACCTTGGCGACCTTCGGATGTTCGACCAGCGGGGTGCCTACTTCGGTGCCGAAGCCCGTGATCACGTTGACCACGCCCGGCGGAAAACCCGCGGCCTCGATCAGCTTCATGAACTCCAGCGCCGAGGCCGAGGTGTATTCCGAAGGCTTCACCACCACGGTGTTGCCGGCGGCCAGCGCCGGCGCGAGTTTCCAGGCGAGCAGCAGCAGCGGCGAATTCCAGGGAATGATCATCGCGACCACGCCGACCGGCTCGTAACGCGTGTAGTTGAAGGTGTCGGGCTTGTCGATCGGGATCACCGAGCCTTCGATCTTGTCGGCGAGCCCGCCGAAGTAGTAGTACCACTGCGCCATGTAGGCAGTCTGCGCACTCATCTCGGCATAGAGCTTGCCGTTGTCGCGTACTTCGGTTTCGGCCAGCGCCTTCGCATGTTCGGTGATCAGGTCGCCCAGCTTGCGCAGCAGTGCGCCGCGTTTGGTCGCATTGCACTTCGGCCATTCGCCGCTGGTCAGTGCCTTGTGCGCGGCTTCCACGGCGCGCTCGACATCGGCCTGGCCGCCGCGCGGGATCTCCGCCCAGGGCCGGGCGGTGTACGGGTTGTCGCTGGGAAAGGTGTCGCCGGAAGCGGCCTCGACCCATTCGCCGCCGATGAACATGCGATATTTCTTGAGGGATTCAGTGGATGTATTCATGATCGATAGCTTAAGTATTCCAGGAATAAATTCCCTCTCCCCGCATTCTTGCGGGGAGAGGGCTAGGGTGAGGGGCTGCCTAAAGCGTCAAATATTGCCTGCATGACATCTTCAGTTCGCGACAACGCATCGTCATCCCAAAATCGCAGCACCCGATATCCGGCCTGTTCCAGAAACGCCGTGCGCTGCGCATCGTAGTCCTGTTGCTGCTGATGCTGACTGCCATCAAGTTCTATGATCAGCTTTTCATTTATGCAAATAAAATCAACAACATAAGGTCCGATTGGGTGCTGGCGCCGGAATTTTGCACCGTTCAGACTGCGGCTACGCAGTTGTTGCCAGATTTTGCGTTCGGCGTCGGTTTCGGATTTTCTGAGTTTGCGGGCGAAGGTTTTACCGCGCTGCGTATTGCCCTTCATGGGTTGCCCCTCACCCTAGCCCTCTCCCCGCGAGTCCGCGGGGAGAGGGGACTGGCTATTGGCAACTTCATGACCATTTCCAAGCCTTTATTCCCTCTCCCCAAATGCTTTTGGGGAGAGGGTTAGGGTGAGGGGGAACCACCACAACGTGTTATTCCAATGCTTTTGAACCCAACAAAGCCGTCCGAAACCGATGCTTGATCGCCGTCCCGTCGCGCAGCGGCAGCCGCATCGGCGCCGGATCGGCCGAGACCTTGATGTCGGCGAACACCGGGCCGGTCCTGCCATGGCATTCCGGCAGCCAGCGCTGCAGGCCGGCCATGCTGTCGATCGGGGTGGCCGACTTGAAGCCCGCACCCTTTGCGATGCCGACCAGATCAACGCCGCGCGCGGTGTGCGCGCGCTGCATGCCGGTTTCGCCATAGTGGCCGTTGTTGATGACGGCGATCACGAGGTTCTTCGGTGCTTCGCAGGCGATGGTGGCGAGCGAGCCGATGCCCATCAGCATCTCGCCATCGCCGGTGAGCACCAGCACGCGGCGTTTCGGCTGCGCGAGTGCCAGGCCGAGGCCGGCCATCGCCGCACCGCCCATCGCGCCCCAGAGATAGAAATTGAGGTCGTGGTCGCCGGCGGCGTAAGTGTCATAGGTCGGCGAGCCGAGGCCGGTGACGACCAGCGCGTCGCCGCGATCGGCGAGCAGGGCGGCGACGACCTTGCGACGGTCGAGTGCTGAGGATTTTTTCATGGCCATATGGATGCCTTTAAAGGTCCAGAGTTCGCCCGGATGCAAGGCGCGAAAAAAATTTCGCAGCGCGGCATATCGGGACATATGTAAGCAAGAAATTTTTTTCGCAACGCCGCAGCCGGGATGAAATCTAGGGCTTGAAAGGCATCCATTTATTTGTTCCAGTTCTTGAAGCCGATAACGCGCTGCTGGATCAGCACCGCGACCGGGCGTTGGGTATTGAAGGCGAGCGCTGCCGAGGCGTGGACGGTCTCCTTGATCTCCTCCGCACGCTCCACCGAATGCACGATCACGCCGGCGTTTTCCAGCGCCGCGGCCGTGCTCCCGCCCATCGGCACCTGCCAGGGATTGAACTCGCCCCAGACCCCGCGCATGGTGACGATCATCAGCAGCGGCAGCCGGCATTCCTCGTACAGCGACAGCATGTTGATGCAGTTGCCGACGCCGCTGGACTGCATCAGCAATACGCCCTTCGCGCCGCCCATCCAGGCGCCGGCGAGCATGGCCACGCCTTCCTCCTCGGTGGTCAGCGACACCGCGCGCATGGTCTTGTCGGCATGGCAGCGGTTGATCAGTTTGGCGTGGCCGGCGTCCGGGACATAGGCCACCTGGGTCACGCCGGCGTCCTTCAGGACGTCGTAAATCTGGTCCGGCCACACGGTGGCGCGGGTTTGCTGGTCGGTCTGCACGTTGTCTCCTTCTTGCGGGAACCCGAGTGTAAAACGATTGTTCGCACAGACCAATGGCCGGCAGGGCGGGGTTTATAATCCGGGCTCCCTCGGACTTCCAAGATGTGAATCCCATGCTGTCTATCCCCCAGAACACCGACCATGACGACCTGCGCGACGGCGTGCGCGCCGTGTGCAACCAGTTCGACAACGCCTACTGGCAGAAAATCGACGAGGAGCGCGGCTATCCCGAAGCCTTCGTCAACGCGCTGACCGAGGCCGGCTGGCTGTCGGCGCTGATTCCCGAGGAATACGGCGGCTCGGGCCTGAGCCTCACCGAGGCCTCGATCATCATGGAAGAGATCAACCGCAGCGGCGGCAACTCCGGCGCCTGCCACGGCCAGATGTACAACATGGGGACGCTGCTGCGCCACGGCTCCGATGCGCAGAAGAAAAAATACCTGCCCAAGATCGCCACCGGCGAACTGCGGCTGCAGTCGATGGGCGTCACCGAGCCCACCGCCGGCACCGACACCACCAAGATCAAGACCGTCGCCGTCAAAAAAGGCGACAAGTACGTCGTCAACGGCCAGAAGGTGTGGATCTCGCGCATCCAGCATTCCGAACTGATGATCCTGCTCGCGCGCACCACGCCGCTGGACCAGGTCAAGAAAAAATCCGAAGGCATGTCGATATTCATCGTCGACCTGCGCGAAGCGATCGGCAAAGGCCTGGAAGTGAAGCCGATCCGCAACATGGTCAACCACGAAACCAACCAGCTCTTCATCGACAACCTCGAAGTGCCGGCCGAGAACCTGATCGGCGAGGAGGGCAGGGGCTTCAAGTACATCCTCGACGGCCTCAACGCCGAGCGCATCCTGATTGCCGCCGAATGCATCGGCGACGGCTACTGGTTCATCGACCGCGCGAAGAACTACGCCAAAGAGCGCGTCGTCTTCGACCGCCCCATAGGCCAGAACCAGGGCGTGCAGTTCCCCATCGCCAGGGCCTACGTCAACATCGAAGCCGCCAACCTGATGCGCTACAAGGCTGCCGCGCTGTTCGACGCCAAGCAGCCCTGCGGCGCCGAGGCCAACATGGCCAAGCTACTGGCGGCAGATTCATCCTGGGAAGCGGCCAACGCCTGCCTGCAGACCCACGGCGGCTTCGGCTTCGCCGCCGAATACGACGTCGAGCGCAAGTTCCGCGAGACGCGGTTGTATCAGGTGGCGCCGATTTCGACCAATCTGATCCTCTCTTACGTTGGTGAGCATATTCTGGGTATGCCGCGGTCTTTCTAAAAATATCAATAAAAACAAATACTTATATAAATTTCCAAAATACGGTTCTCGGGGCAGCCAGGATGCGCAGGTGTGCAGCTTGTGGGTTTGGCGTCCCCACGGGGATTCGAACCCCGGTAGAGACCGCGGCAGGATCGGCGCTCGTTAATTTACGACAAGCCCCAAACGTAAAATAACGCCGCCTCTTGTTTTAGCTTCATCCGAAGCTCTATTGCCGCATCGTGAGAAGCCGCTGATTCGCAAGGCATTTCGGCGAATCCGGCTACAATCGACGCATCCTTCATTGAGCCGGGCCCTCAGTCAGGACCGCAGTTGATGAACAGCGACGACAAGAAAAAACTCAGCGAAAGCGACATCTGTGACCTGTTCATCACGCCTGCGATCAAAAGCGCCGGCTGGGACCCGGTCAAACAGGTTCGCCGCGAGGTCACGCTGACACCCGGCCCGGTCGTCGTGCGCGGCAACCTGTCCTCCCGCAACAAGAAGAAAAAGAAGTTCGCCGACTATGTGCTGTCCTGGGAACCGGGTGTTCCCATCGGCGTGGTCGAGGCCAAGGACAATACCTTCAGTGTCAGCCACGGCATGCAGCAGGCGCTGGGTTATGCCGAAATCCTCGAAGTACCCAGTGCCTTCAGTTCCAACGGCGATGCCTTCGCCTCACATAACAAGGCGCCCGCAGCCGGCGAGGACATCGAAACCCAGCTTGCGCTCGAGGCTTTCCCGAAACCGGCAGACCTCTGGGCACGCTACAAGCGTTTTCGCGGCATCGAGGACCAGGCCGAGGCTCTGGTGGTCCAGCCGTACCACGACGACCTGACCGGCAAGGAGCCCCGTTATTACCAGGTCGAGGCCATCAACCGCACGGTGGAGGCGGTGGCCAGTGGCAAGCGCCGCGTGCTGCTGGTCATGGCTACCGGCACCGGCAAGACCTACACCACATTCCAGATCATCTGGCGGCTGTGGAAGGCGAAGGTGGTCAGGCGCGTGTTGTTCCTCGCCGACCGTAACATCCTCGTCGACCAGACCCTGGTCAACGACTTCAAGCCTTTCGGCTCGGTGATGACCAAGATCAGGAACCGCAAGATCGACCCCTCCTACGAAATCCACCTCGGCCTATACCAGGCCATCACCGGCCCGGCTGAGGAAGACAAGATTTTCAGGTCGGTGTCGCGCGACTTTTTTGACTTGATCATCATCGACGAATGCCATCGCGGCAGCGCCGCCGACGATTCGGCCTGGCGCGAAATCCTCGAATATTTCTCCGGTGCGGTGCAGGTGGGCCTGACGGCGACGCCGAAGGAAACCAAGTACGTCTCCAGCAGCAGCTACTTCGGCGAGCCGGTTTATACCTACAGCCTGAAGCAGGGCATCGAGGACGGCTTCCTCGCCCCGTACAAGGTCGTGCGCATCGATATCGACCGGGATGTCGACGGCTGGATTCCGCCGGCGGGCATGAAGGATGACCTTGGGCAGGAGATCGAGCAGCGCGAATACAACCAGAAAGACATGGATCGCATCCTGGTGCTGAATCAGCGTACCAAGCTGGTGGCCGACCGTGTCATGAAATACCTGCGCGCCACCGACCCGTATTCCAAAACCATCATCTTTTGCGAAGACATCGACCATGCCGAGCGCATGCGCGTGGCCATTGTCAACGCAGCCGGCCCGCTCGCGCTCGACAACCCGAAATACGTCATGCGCATCACCGGCGACAGCACCGAAGGCAAGAACGAGCTGGACAACTTCATAGACCCCGAGAGCCGATTCCCAGTGGTTGCCACCACCTCGGAACTGCTGACCACCGGCGTCGATGCCAAGACCTGCAAGCTGATCGTGCTCGACAAGACCATCACCTCGATGACCGTGTTCAAGCAGATCATCGGCCGCGGCACCCGCATCGACGAGGCCAACGGCAAATGGTTTTTCACGATCATGGATTTCAAGAAGGCCACCACGCTGTTCCGCGACCCGGAGTTCGACGGCGAACCGGCGGTGATCTACGAGCCGGATGCCGATGATGACCCGGTGCCGCCCGATCCGCAGGAGGAGGGCGACGAGCCGCCAACCGCCGAGGAACCGGAAGGCGTCTACAAGGTGCGCGTCAGCGGGGTGCCGGCGCGGATCATCGCCGAGCGCATCGAATATATCGGCCCCGACGGCCAGCTGATGACCGAGTCCTACCGGGAATTCAGCCGCAAGCAGATCCGTTCCGAATTCACCTCGCTCGATGATTTCCTGGCGCGCTGGAACAGCGCCAAGAAAAAACAGGCGCTGATCGACGAACTGGAGGAGCACGGCATCGTGCTGGAAAACCTCGCTTCCGAGGTGGGCAGGGATTACGGCGACTTCGACCTGATCTGCCACATCGCCTGGGACCGGCCGCCACTGACGCGCAGGGAACGCGCGAACAAGGTCAGAAAGCGCAATTACTTCACCCGATACGGCGACCGGGCGCGGGCCGTGCTGGCGGCCCTGCTGGACAAATACGCGGACGAAGGAATCGCCACGCTCGAAAGCGCCAAGGTCCTGCGTCTCGAGCCATTCACCGCCATCGGCACGCCTGTGGAAATCATCAACAACATCTTTGGCGGCAAGGATCAATTCGATGCCGCCATCGCAGAGCTCGAACAAGAGCTGTACAAGGAAGAAAAATCGGCATGAGCAATGTTTCAGGCGTCATCAAATCCATCCAGGACATCATGCGCAAGGATGTCGGCGTCGACGGCGACGCCCAGCGCATCAGCCAGCTGGTGTGGATGTTTTTCCTGAAGATCTTCGACGATCGCGAAGCCGAACTGGAACTGCTCGAAGACAAATACCAGTCGCCGCTGCCCAAACACCTGCGCTGGCGCGCCTGGGCGAAAGACCGGGAAGGCATCACCGGCGACGCGCTGTCGGACTTCATCAACAACCAGCTGTTCCCGACGCTGAAGGACAAGCTGCCGACCCACGGCGCGGCGGGCGAGCGCGCCCGCGTCATCCGCGGCGTGTTCGAAGACGCCTACAACTACATGAAGTCGGGCACGCTGATCCGGCAAGTTATCAATAAAATCAATGAGATAGACTTCAACAACACCGAAGACCGCCACACCTTCGGCAGCATCTACGAACAGATCCTGCGCGACTTGCAGAGCGCGGGGAACGCCGGCGAGTTCTATACGCCGCGTGCGGTGACCCGCTTCATCGTCAACCGCGTCGATCCCAAGCTCGATGAAATTGTGCTCGATCCTGCCTGTGGCACCGGCGGCTTCCTTGCTTGCGCCATCGACCACAAGCGCGATCAGTACGTGAAGACGCGCAAGGATGAGGAGGTACTGGTCAACTCCATCCGCGGCGTCGAGAAAAAGGCGCTGCCGCACATGCTGGCCGTGACCAACATGATCCTGCACGGCATCGACACGCCGACCCAAATCCGCCACGACAACACCCTGTCACGGCCGTACAAGGACTACGGCAATGCCGACCGCGTGCACGTCATCGTCACCAACCCGCCCTTCGGCGGCATGGAAGAGGACGGCATCGAGAACAACTTTCCCGCCCACCTGCGCACGCGCGAAACCGCCGACCTGTTCATGGCGCTGATCATCAAGCTGCTGCGCGACGGCGGCCGTGCTGCGGTGGTGTTACCGGATGGTTTCCTGTTCGGCGAGGGCATGAAAACCCGCCTCAAGCAGTCGCTGCTGGAGGAGTGCAACCTGCACACCATCGTGCGCCTGCCCAATGGCGTGTTCGCGCCTTACACCGGCATCAAGACCAACCTGCTGTTTTTCACCAAGGGCCAGCCGACCCAGCAGGTCTGGTACTACGAGCACCCCTATCCCGAGGGCGTCAAAAGCTACAACAAGACCAAACCGATGCGTTTCGAGGAATTCGAAACCGAAATCGCCTGGTGGGGGAAGGAGTCCGACGGTTTCAAGAAGCGCCAGGAAACCGAGCAGGCCTGGTGCGTGCCGGTTGCTGACATCGTTGCGCGCAACTACAACCTCGACCTCAAGAACCCGCATGTCGGCGAGCAGGTCAGCCACGACCCCGACGAACTGCTGCGCCAGTACGAGCAGCAACAGGCCGACATCGCCGGTCTGCGCGGTCAGTTGAAGGCCATCCTGCACGAAGCGCTGAGCCGGGCATGAACGATCCGCGTTTTTCTGGTGAAAGCCGGAACCCGGTGACCGATCACCTCGATCTGTGGACCTCGGCGCTGCTGGTCAAGTCGACGGCGGGGCGCGGCAGCAATGACCGGCTGGAGGCTTATGGCATCAAGAAACTGCGAACCTTGATTCTTGAGCTGGCCATGCGTGGGAAGTTGGTTTCGCAAGATTCAAGTGATGAGCCAGCAGAAAGTCTCCTTAAAAAAATTTCTGAGGGGAAAAAACGGCTGATTCAAGATGGGAAATTAAAACGGGAAGATCTATGGTCTGAGGTTCCAGTGGAAGAACGTCCTTATAGTCTTCCAGTAGGTTGGCAATGGGCAAGGCTGCCTGATGTTGCGTCATACAAGGTTGGAAAAACGCCTTCTACAAAAGCGCCAGCATATTGGTCTGAGGGAGAATCGGGCGTTCCTTGGGTCAGTATTTCTGATATGGAGCATTACGGCGTACTTAAAAACGCAGGGAAAAAGGTAACTAAAAAAGCGATCGAAGATGTGTTTGGTTATGAGCCAGTCGCTAAAGGTTCATTGTTGATGAGTTTTAAGTTGACTGTCGGAAAAATCGCAATCTTGGGCGTCGACGCGTATCACAACGAGGCAATAATTTCGCTGCAACCATATACGGGAATTGCTAAAGATTATTTATTCAAGGTTCTTCCATTGAGTGCGCAAGGAGGGAATACCAAGAGCGCAATTATGGGGAACACCCTAAATTCTTCGTCACTGGCGCTGTTACTTCTCCCCATTCCGCCTCTCGCGGAACAACACCGCATCGTCGCCAAAGTCGACGAACTCATGGCGCTTTGCGATCAACTGGGGCAGCAGCAGGGCCGCGGCATCGAAGCCCACCAGACCCTGGTCGAAACACTGCTGGACACGCTAACGAACGTCGAATCTGCCGAGGAGTTCGCCGCGGCCTGGAACCGCATCGCCGGGCACTTCGATACCCTGTTCGCCACCGAGCACAGCATCGACCAGCTCAAGCAGACCATTCTTCAGCTTGCGGTCATGGGGAAACTTGTTCCGCAAAACGTTAAAGAGGAGCCGGCTCAGGCTTTCCTAAAGAGAATTGCGAAGGAGAAATTGCGCTTGCTAGATGATGGTGTTCTGAAGAAGGAAAAGCCCTTGCCCGACCATCTATCAAACAATGTTCCGTTTGAGGTTCCGTCCGGTTGGCAATGGGCGAATTTTGAGGACATTGCGATTATCACGAGCGGGCTGACACTCGGGAAAAAATACGATGGCAAAAAGGTGGTGACCTTGCCGTATTTGCGCGTTGCCAATGTGCAGCGTGGGTATTTGTTGTTGGATGAGGTGAAGGAGATTGAGGTTCTTGAAAGTGAAATCGAAAAATTGATGGTCCTTGAAGGGGATTTATTGATCACTGAAGGCGGTGATTGGGATAAGGTTGGCCGGACTGCGATTTGGCGAAATGAACTGCCATGCGTTATCCACCAGAATCATGTTTTCAAGGCGCGCCGTTTTCTGAGCGAGCAAAATGAAGTTTGGTTGGAAATGTATCTAAATTCTGAGGTGGCTAGAACCTATTTTTCCGGTTCAAGCAAACAGACAACCAATCTTGCATCGATTAACAAGACGCAATTGCGGGCATGTCCTGTCGCATTGCCGCCGCTTGCAGAGCAGCGCCGTATCATTGCGAAAGTTAACGAACTGATGGCCCTCTGCGACTCCCTCAAGGCCCGCCTCGCCGAAGCCCAGGCCACCCAGATCCGCCTCGCCGACGCCATCCTCGAGCGGGCGGTTGCCGCCCCCGAATTGGCTAGCGCTTGAAACCGCGGGCGTGTAACTGCTGCTCGACATCGTTCCAAGGCAGACGCCTGCGGGCTGCTTTCATGCTGTCGTAGGCTGCTGCAGCCTGTTGAACGGTCAGTATCCCGGCCTCCATCAGTTGCTCCATCAGCCACAGTGTGCCGTGGACCTCTATTTTTTCTTTGACCGCGACGCTGCGCAGTTTGTCGTCACCGGTGAGCAGGGTGGTTTGCTCCTGTCGGGCAAGAGCAAGCGCCAGAAGGTCGTTGATGCCGGCGCCGCTTTTGGCATGACGGGTGATCAGGGCTTCCGCCCAGGCAACTGTTTCCTCCGTTAATACCAGTGTTCGCAGCCCGAGTTCGGGCAGCTGCGAGTGTTCTTCCCGCAGTTCTTCCTCGTAGAGAGTGTTGGGAACGGCAAACACCGCATCGAGCTGGAACATCTGGCGCGTGATGCCGCCTTTTTCCATGTCGATGAGGATGTTGGCATCACTGATCAGGAGTCGCGGCGTCACCCTGCATGTTCCGTTCTTTTTGGAATTGCGACAGCGGCTTGCGCAGCAGTTCCGCAGCCTTGGATTCGCTGATCAGTTCTTGGCCGAGTGCGCGGTAAACCAGTTGTTCAAAGAGTTGCGGGCGTTCCTTGGGGTATTGTTCACCGGGCTCGGTCCTGGTCCAGCCTTGGGTCGAGAAGAACTTGCGCATCTCGACATAGGCAAAGCCGGGCAGGATGCCGAGGTCCTTGGCGCGGTGCATCCAGCCCTGCATGCTGAGGCCGTAGGCTTTTTTCAGTGCAGCGAGTTCCTTGGGTTCCAGCCAGTTGCGTTGCTCCCCCAGTTCCTTGCGCACTTCGGAGGCGGGCGCAAGGAAGGCGCCGGCGAAACGGTTGCAGGCGGCTTCGATTTCGAGTGCCGGCGCCAGGCGATCCTGCAGCAGCAGATGGCCCAGCTCATGGGCCATGGTGAAGCGCTGGCGGTCGCCGGGCGCCTGCGCGCTGACCGCAATGACCGGGATGTTGTTGACGCTGCAGGCCAGGCCATCGAAATCGCCGGGTATGGCGTCGGACTGGATCACCTTGATGCCGCGTTCTTCGAGCATGTCGGTGACGACCGGGATGGGGTCGATGCCGAGGTTCCACTTGTCCCGCAGTTTCAATGCGATGTCCTCGATCGCGTCCATGGTTTCGATGTGTGCCGGCAGGCCGGCGGGAACCTTGAACGGCGCGACCGGTCCGTTGGGCAACAGCTCTTCCAGTTCAAGAAAACGTTCGAGCTGCTCGATGGCATCGCCCTCGATCTGGCTCAAGGTTTTGACCGCTAGCTTGGAGTGCTTGCGGTAGTTGACCTCATGCAGTTCAACCTTGACCGGGCGGAAGAAGTATTCAGTGCGCACGCCCAGCGCCTTGGCGAGGTTGAGCAGCACGCCCGAGGAGGGGGTGGATTTGCCGGTTTCGTATTTGGAAATCGCCATGGCGGTCACTTGCGCGCGCTCAGCCAGCGCGCGCAGGGATAGGCCTGCGGCCTTGCGCGCCTGTTTAATTCGTTCTCCGATCATCTTCGCTGCCTTTTCTCGTTTTATTTTTATAGTTTACAAATTTGATTTTTATATTGTTATTTTGTAAACTATGCATCAACTACTGGTTGATGTCAATTAATTTGTTTTATATCAATGAGTTAGAGGTATAAATCATGGCCAAAAATGCACCTTCCGGGGATAACCGCCGCGTCGGCGCGGTCAAGGACCGCACCCAGGTCTTCAATCCCCATAACCAACGCTGGGTGAAGCGCAACGATGACACCGGCCGGTTCATGGACCAGAAGGCCGACAAGCAGCCGTTCAAGGGTGTGAGGCGGGAAAAGTGAATTTAATTGGGCTTTTACGGTCGATGTTGCTGTAGCTGTCCGCGATAATGCCCATGCCCTAGAATGAACCCATGACGAAGCCCCCGGCAAAAAAAGAGACTCAAAGCGATGCGCTCAGGCGCCTGGGGAACCCGTACGCCAAATTGCAGCTGCTGGACAACGTAATCGAAACGGCGCGGTTGCTCCAGAACCCTTATGCCAAAGAGCAGATGCTGTTTGACGATCACACTGACGAAGTTGTGGCCGGCGCTGCTGCTGATTCGGTGGCTGCGGCTGTAGTTGAGGCTGAAACCACCCAGCGTGAATTTGAGGCTGAATGTCGCCGGATCTTCAAACAATACATTCCTGCGGTCGAGAAGGGGCGCATTCGCGATCATCACCGGGACTTTATCGATCGAAACCGATCGCGGTCGGCAAGGCAACGTGCCCGGCTGCTTGTCGAGCTGCGCAAATACGATATCAGCAGCATCAAAGGCCTTTCCGCTCAGTTTAATCGTGAGCGTGACCAGTTGACAGTCGATAAATTGGCCAAGATTGAGCGCAACGCACTCGGCGAACAATCGTAGTCGTCGTTCGCTGAATCATGAGCCCAAGCGCACTCACACAGATCGCGCGCGTTTGCGTTGATATTTCAAATGAAGTTTCCGATGAGCTTGGCTTTGTCGCCATGCGTCGGCTTCTCGCGCGTTTTCATGCGCGACTGATATCTCAGCCATTGCTTGTCGAGGGGATGCTGGCATCGGTGCAATCCGACGCCAAGTCGGTGAGTAATGCCGCCGAGTGGGCTGTATTGATCGATTCTGAAACCTATTCAGTTGATGCGGACGCATTGGAGAAGGAGGATTCTTCGCGGCCGTTGGCTACTAGGTTAAGAAATACAATTGCTCACGAATTAGTTCATTCTTTTGCATTCCGACCTTCCGAATTTGGTTTACGTCTTAACGTAGATTCAAAGCGGAAAATTGGTGCAGACGAGCTGGTGAAGGAAATCGAGAAAGAGACTGAGCGATTCTCCCCGTTGCTGCTTCTTTCGGAGAAGGCATTGGCTCGTTTATTTGCCAAAAGACAGGAGCCGGTTTCAATTGAGGAAATTTGCGAGTTTAGAGAAAGATTTGCAGTTTCCCGCTATGTTTTTATTAACCGATTAAATTTGCTTGGTATGGTTGATGATGGTGCGCTTCTCTCGAAGAGGCCATTGAGAAACATTGCAATTGGACTTGCGGAATGGATGGCGGGTGGTAAGGCGGTAATCCGGCAATGGCCAATGTTTTATAACTTTGATAATCGAATAGTTCCGGCTTTTCTATTTGAGGCAATGCAAAAAGATCGCTTGCCGATTGAGGCGGTAGTTTGTGACGATAATTTTGTTATGCGAGGCGGTGCCAACCCTAGAGCCACGCTGGATGTTGAGGCTGGAACTAAGGCAACTCCGCGTCTGCGACGCTTGAATTGTGTAATTTCAGCGGAATCAGTAGCTCGCAAAACGGGAGCGCAGTTTTTATTTTCTGTGCATTCCGTATGATTTCTCAAACCGCTGGCTCATGACTCAATTGAAACATCCCTTATTTGAAAAAGAAGACCTATGACCTGGTTGTGCAGGGCGAGGCGGGATGAACTGGGCGTTACTGGAATCCGCCGTTAACCGGCGATAAGCGGGCCGCTGCCGGAGGGTGAGCGCCATCCCCAGGCGCTTGCGCCGGACAGGCGTTTCAGGTAGCGTTGTGGAACAACATCGAATTGTATTCCACAAAAGTATAAATAATTGATTTCATTAAATTATTTTGATCTGTCGCTGCACACGGCCTATGCCCAGGCGAAGGAACTGGCGCTGGCGCAGCGCGCGGTGCCGCTGCTGACGGCGGGCAGCCTGCAAACGGAGCAGCGGGCCGGCGGGCGTTTTGTCTACCGTTACCGCTACGACGCGCGCGGCAAGCGGGTCACCGAGTATCTGGGCGCGGTGGCTGATGCTGCGACCGCTGCAAAACTCGCGCAGGCGGAGCAGGAAATCGACGAGCAGGCGGCGATCGCCGATTACTGCCGGAAACTGCGGCGCATCGGCTTTTACAGCGCGGACAATTCGGCGCTGGTGACGGTGGCTTCGCTGTTCAACGCGGGTGTGTTCGGCGGAGGCGGGGTGCTGGTCGGTACGCATGCGTACGGCGTGATTCTCAACGAGCTGGGCGTGTCTGTGCTGCCGATGGCGATGACCGAAGACGTGGACGTGGCGCGAGCTGGTCGCATCGAGCTTGCCGCAACACCGGATGAGGGTTTGCTTGGATTGCTCAAGCAGACGGGCCTGCCGTTTCACGAGGTGCCGACGCTGAAACGGGGAGGGCCGTCCACTTCGTTCAAGGTGCGTGGCCGCAAGTTGAAAGTGGATTTGCTGATGCCCGCGCGTGGCGTGCCCTATAAAGCCATTGCCGTACCTGAACTCAACGCACACGCGATGGGGCTGCCTTATCTGGAGTATCTGCTGCGGGACACTGCTTCGTCGGTGCTGATCGGGCGCGATCGCATGGTGCCGGTGACCGTGCCGCACGCGGGCTGGTTTTGCCTGCATAAACTGGCGCTGTATTCGCTGCGCACCGGCGCGGACAATCCCAAGCGCGAAAAAGACGTGTTCCAGGCCGCGGTGCTGGCGCAGACGTTGATGCATAAAAGTGATTTCCTGTTGTTGGAAGCGGTCGAAGGCATGGACAGCAAGTTGAAAACGCGTGTGCGCGCCGGCGCGAAGCGCGCGCTGGCATTGCTGGGGGAAGGTGCGCCGGAAACGTCCAGCGTTCTGGAAAAACTGGCCTGATTGTGGAATAGAATCGGAACGCATCCCACAAAAGAAATCATCAGCAACGCATCCCCGTAAATCGTCAACAAAGCCTGGAATTTCACGCATGTGCAGACGCTCCCGCCGTTCAGCCGACCACCGATAAACGCCCTGACCAGTTACGTGGTGTGGCGGCGTCATTGAAAACCTGGAAATTGCTTATGTCGAAACTCCCCTTATCCAACATTACCGTCATCGCTCTCGAACAAGCTGTCGCCGCCCCGTTCTGCTCCCGCCAGCTCGCTGACCTCGGTGCGCGGGTGATCAAGATCGAGCGGCCCAAGGTCGGTGACTTCGCGCGGGACTACGACCAGTCGGTGAAAGGCCAGTCGGCCTATTTCGTCTGGCTCAACCGTTCCAAGGAAAGCCTGACGCTGGATGTGAAGCATCCGGAGGCGAAGAACATTCTCGCCAAGCTTATCGCCGAGGCCGATGTGTTCATCCAGAACCTGGCACCCGGCGCGGCAAAGCGGCTGGGGCTCGGCGCTGCTGAGTTGCGCGCGAAACATCCGCGGCTGATCGTCTGCGACGTGTCGGGCTACGGCACGACCGGGCCTTATTCGAAAAAGAAGGCCTACGACCTGCTGGTGCAGGGCGAGGCGGGGGTGCTGTCGCTGACCGGCACGCCGGAGTCGCCTGCGAAGGTCGGCATTTCGATCACCGACATCGGTACCGGGCTGCATGCCTATGCCGCGATCCTCGCGGCGCTCTACACGCGCGAGCGCACGGGCGAGGGCGCGCACATCGACCTCACGATGTTCGAGACCATGGCGGAGTGGATGGGGCATCCGCTGTATTACACGCATTACTCGGGCAAGGCGCCGCGGCGCAGCGGGCCGGACCACGCGACCATCGTGCCCTACGGGCGTTTCAGGACGAAAGACGGCGACGTGCTGTTCGGCATCCAGAATGAGCGTGAGTGGGCGAACTTCTGCGACAAGGTGCTGGGCCGGCCGGAACTGGCGAAGGATCCGCGTTACGACAACAACACCAAGCGCACGGCGGCGCGGGCTGAAGTGGTGGCGCTGATCGAAAACACCTTTGCGGCGTGGACCAGCGAGGAAGTCGTGGCGAAGCTCGATGCCGCCGACATCGCCAATTCGCGGCTCAATACGCCGGACCAGGTCTGGGAGCATCCGCAGTTGCTGGCACGCAAGCGCTGGCGTGAGGTGGAGACACCCGCGGGGCCGATTCCGGCGTTGCTGCCGGCGGCGACGTTTGAGGGATTTGAGGCGCGGATGGATCCGGTGCCGGCGATCGGTGCGCAGACGGAGCGGATTCTTGGAGAGCTGGGGTACTCGGCGGCGCAGATTGCTGAGTTAAAAACTGCCGGAGCGGTGTGACCGCTGGCCTTGGCATCGACAAGCCCAGTGTCTGTATTACTGGCTGATGCGCTGAATCCCCGAACGTCATTCCGGACGCGTAGCGATCCGGAATCCATTGCAGTGAATTCGAAAAAGTCCTGGATTCCGGCGTAAGCCGGAATGACGGCTATGGGGCGTGGCTGTGGAATAACCAATAACTATTTGTTTTAATTGACTATTTTTTAACGCCCGCGGCTTGCCAGTTGTAGGCCTTCAGGTCGAGCAGCAGTTCCGGTTTCATTTCCTTCGGCGAGGTCACGCCAACCAGCGCCATGTCGGTCATCAGTTCGCTGCGCATCAGGTTGATGACGTGCTGTGCGCCGTGTTCGGCGCCGATGGAAATGGCATAGAGGAAAGGCCGGCCGATGAAGACGAAGTCGGCCCCGAGGGCCAGCGCTTTTAGCACGTCGGTGCCGCGGCGGATGCCGCTGTCCATCATCACCGCCATGTTGCCGGCATTGGCCTTGACGCCGGGCAGCATGCGCAGCGGACTGACGGCACCGTCCAGCTGGCGGCCGCCGTGGTTGGACACCATCACGCCGTCCACGCCGGCGTCGCGCGCGCGCGCGGCGTCCTGCGGGTCGAGGATGCCTTTCAGCACCAGCTTGCCTTTCCACAGCCGGCGCATCAGGTCGACGTGTTTCCACGACAGCCGGTCGCGGCGGCCGGCCTGGCGGTTCAGCGCGGAGATCATCGGCACGCGCGGGCCCATGTTTTCGAAATGCGGCATGCCGTGGCTCAGCGTGTGTTTGAGCATCGAAAGGCACCAGCGCGGGCGGATGCCCATGTCCCAGGCGAGGCGCAGGCTGGGGCGGAGCGGCGTGCTGAAGCCGGTGCGCACGTTGTTCTCGCGGTTGGCCAGCACCTGGACGTCGACGGTCAGTACCAGCGTGTCGTAGCCGGCCTTCTCGACGCGGTTGATCAGCGCCTTGATCACCTCGTCTTCACCCGGCAGATAGGCCTGGAACCAGGCGGTCTTGCCTTCCTGCTTGACGCGCTCCAGCGAGGTCAGAGCGGCGCCGCTGACCACCATCGGGATGTTGTTGCGTGCCGCGGCGCGGGCGAGCGCGACGTCGCCGTCGGCGCAGGCCATCGCGGTGCCGCCCATCGGCGGGATGCCGAAAGGCAGGTCGTACTGGGTGCCCATCAGCGTGGTCTTGAGGCCGCGGTCACCGGTGTCGACCAGGGCTTTCGGGATGAACTGCAGTTCGTCCCAGACCGCGCGGTTGTCGCGCAGCGAGGCGTTGGTTTCGGCGCCGCCGTTGATATAGCCGAAGATCGGGCGCGGGATGCCGCGACGGGCGGCATCCTCGAAATCGTCAAGGGCGAGCATCTGCTGCAGGATGCGGGGGGCGGAGGAGGACAGGGCTGCGGTGGCGGCGTTTTCGTAGCTGACGCTGGTCATGGTGTCGGGTGGGGGTGATTGCGGTGAAGGGGCGATGATACCGTCAGCCGGCGTGTTTCGCGCGTGCCGGACCGTTCCGGAGCGGGAGATTGATGCTAGGATGGCCACCGGCCGCTGGGGCAATGCAGGCCGACCATAAAAATCCTTGGAGGAGAATCCGTAATGCAATCGAATACCCGCAATGCGCCGCTCCGTCCCGCGTTCCGCATGATCCTGAAGCGCCGCGCGACGGGCGCGCTGCAGTGCCTGGGCATGGCCCTGCTGGCCCTGGGACTGGTGGCGCCTTCGCTGGCGCAGCAGCAGTTTCCGAACCGTCCGTTGCGGCTGGTGCTGCCTTTCCCGCCGGGCGGCTCCACCGACATCCTTGGCCGCATCGTCGCGGCCAGCCTGAGCGAAAAACTCGGCCAGCCGATCATTGCCGACAACCGGCCTGGCCTCGGTGGTTATTACGGACTGGACATGGCGTCAAAGTCGCTGCCTGACGGCCACACCTTCACCATCGCTTCACTGGTCTATGCCAGCGGCCCGGTGACCTATCCGGACATGAAATTCAACCCGCAGAAGGACCTGACCTCGATCGGACAGATCTCCGAGGCGCCCAACTACCTGGTGGTCAATCTCGGCGTGCCGGCCAAGTCGATGAAGGAACTGGTGGCCCATGTCCGAGCCAATCCGAAGAAGCTGCATTACTCGACCAGCGGTGTCGGCTCGACGCTGCACCTGTCGGCGGCGATGATGAATAGCATCACCAAAATGGACATGGTGCACGTGCCGTACAAGGGCGGCGGCGGCCCGGCGATGACCGCGGTGCTGGGCGGCGAGGTGCAGGTGATCGTGCTCGGACCGGCGGCGATCCAGCATTTCCGGGCGGGCAAGGCGCGTGCTCTGGCGGTGCTGAGCGACCAGCGTATTTCGGTGACGCCCGATGTGCCGACGGCCAAGGAGCAGGGCTTTGACGTCGTGGTGGCGGGCTGGCACGGGCTGCTCGCGCCCGCCGGCACGCCGCGCGCGATCATCCAGCGCCTGAACAAGGACTGGGTGGACAGCGCGAACAATCCGACAATCAAGGAGCGGCTGGAGACGCTGGGCTTCTTCCCGCGTCCCGGCACGCCGGAGCAGTTCACGGCCTACCTGAAAAACGAGACCGTGCGCTGGCAGCGGCTGATCAAGGAAATCAACCTCCAGCCGGCCCGCTGATGGTGGGGCGGAGCCGGTCATGAGGTTACGCAGCGTCGAACTGGCCCTGCCGCAGGTGCAGGCTGCCGCGGAATTCCTGCTTGAGCCCTGGCGGCTGCTTGCGGCCGGCACGCAGGGCGGGGCGCTGTATTTCCGCGGCACCGGCCCGCATCCGTACATCCTGTCCCTGCGCGAGGCTGCGGCGCCGGCGGTGCTGGCCATCGAATTCTCCGGTTCGCCGGAAGAAGTCGCGGCACTGCAGGCGCGGGCGCGGGCGGCGGGTGCGCCGGTGGATACCTTTGCTGAACTCGATGCGCCGGGCGGCGGCGCAGGCTGCATCGTCACGGGGCCGGAGAAGCAGAAATACCGCTTCGTCGCCGATGCCGCGCCGGTGGCCGAACTGCCGCCGGAGCGCGACCGGCCGCTGCAGATCACCCATGCGGTGCTCAACTCGGTGGATGTCGCGGCCTGCGAGCGGTTTGTGGAGACTGCGCTGGGTTTCCGGGTGTCCGACCGCACGAAAATGATGACCTTCGTGCGCTGCAACCGCAAACACCATGCACTGGCCTATGCGCACTCCGATGTGTCCTCGCTGAACCACATCGCCTTCGAGATGAACGATGTCGACGGCGTCATGCGCGGCATCGGCCGCATGCGTGATGCCGGCTACGATGTGGTCTGGGGCCCCGGACGCCACGGTCCCGGCGACAATGTCTTCGGTTATTTCATCGCGCCTTTCGGCGGCATCGTCGAGTACACCGCGGAAGTCTCCGAAGTCGGCGACGACTACAAGGTGGGCTCGCCCGAGGACTGGAAATGGCCGCCGGGACGCATCGACCAGTGGGGCATTTCGACCAAGGACGGCACCAGAATTCCGGCGGCGGAGCGCGTGTTCCGTTTTATCTGAGTCTGTTGCCGGCGCCCCGTAATCGAAGCGGCAATTGCCGGCCTGTCAAGCTGTTGCCCTGCGAAGCGCGTCCGTATAATCGGCCGCTTTGCAGCGATTCCCGCTTTTCTTCATTCCTCCCATGTGGCTCAAGAATCTCGTGGTTTACCGCCTGCCGGCGGACTGGTCCGCCGACGCGGACGCCCTTGAACAGAAGCTCGCGCAGCAGCCGCTGCAGCCCTGCGGCGGTTTCCAGATGGAAAGTTCGGGCTGGGTCTGCCCGCATGACGACGGCCGTTTCCTCTACACCTTGCAGCGGCAGTGGCTGCTGGCGCTGGCCACCGAACAGAAACTGCTGCCGGCCTCGGTGATCCGCCAGGAGGCGGAGGACCGCGCGGTGCAGATCGCTGCGCAGCAGGGGCGTCCGGTCGGCCGCAAGCAGATGCGCGACCTCAAGATGCAGGTCACCAACGAGCTGATGCCGCGAGCGCTGGCGCGCCGGCGCACGACCCACGGCTGGATCGACACCGCACAGCGCTGGCTGGCGGTGGATGCCGCAGGTGATGCCAAGGCCGAGCAGTTCATGGAGGCCTTGCGGCGTTCCGACGACGACATCCAGGCGCTGCGGCTGGAAACCCGGCGTTCTCCGGCAGCGGCAATGGCCGAGTGGCTGCTGGCCGGCGATGCGCCGGGCAGCTTCACCATCGACCAGGATCTTGAGCTGCGCGCCGCCGACGGCAGCAAGGCGACAGTGCGTTACGCGCGCCACAACCTCGACGGCAAGGAAATCCGCGACCACATCGCCGGCGGCAAGACCGTGGTGCGGCTGGGCCTGACCTGGAATGACCGCATTTCCTTCGTGCTGACGGAGCAGCTGCAGGTCAAGCGGCTGGTGTTCCTCGACATCCTGCGCCGCGAGTCCGATTCGGAAGCGGGGGACGAGAGCGAGCGTTTCGAAATCGATTTTGCGCTGATGACCGGAGAGCTGTCGCTGATGCTGGCGGACCTGGTCAAGGCGCTGGGCGGAGAACAGGCGGAAGAATGAGCAACAGCACCACAGTCACCACGGCAGCCGTGCAGGAACGCATCAACACACTGATCGCCGGGGAGATCGGCGTCGCCGCGCGCCAGGTCGCCGCGGCGGTTGCGCTGCTCGACGAAGGATCGACGGTGCCTTTCATCGCGCGTTACCGCAAGGAAGTGACGGGCAATCTCGACGACACGCAGTTACGCACGCTGGAGGAACGGCTGGGTTACCTGCGTGAACTGGAGGCACGCCGTGCAGCGGTGATCGCGTCGATTGACGAGCAGGGCAAATTGACCGATGTGCTGCGCAAGGCCATTGAGGCGGCAACGACCAAGCAGGTGCTGGAAGACCTCTACCTGCCGTACAAGCCGAAGCGCCGCACCAAGGCGCAGATCGCGCGCGAGGCGGGGCTGGAGCCGCTGGCCGATGCGCTGCTGGCCGATCCCGGCCTGCAGCCGGAGGCCGAGGCGGCGAAATACATCCGCGTCGAGCCGGCGAAGGAGGGCGTCGAGGCGGTCAACGTGCCGGATGCCAAGACGGCGCTCGACGGCGCCCGCGACATCCTGGTCGAGCGTTTCGCGGAAACCGCGGAACTGCTGGCGAAGCTGCGCACGCGGCTGCAGCAGGAGGGCATCCTCGCCTCGACGGTGATTCCCGGGCAGGAGGCGGCGGAGGAGGAGAAATTCCGCGACTACTATGCGTATTCGGAGTCGCTGCGCGCGATACCCTCGCACCGCGCGCTGGCGCTGTTCCGCGGCCGCGCGCAGGGCGTGCTGAGCCTGCAGCTGGGGCTGGGCGAGGCGCTGGAAGCGGAGAGCCCGCATCCCTGCGCGGCGATGGTGGCGGCGCATTTCGGCATCGAGAACCGCAAGCGGCCGGCCGATGCCTGGCTGGCGAATGTCTGCCAGTGGACCTGGAAAGTGAAGCTGCAGCTGCATCTCAGCACCGAGCTGATGGTCGAACTGCGCGAACGCGCCGAAGCCGAGGCGATCCGCATTTTCGGGCGCAACCTGCATGACCTGCTGCTGGCGGCGCCGGCCGGCCCGCGCGCGGTGCTCGGGCTCGACCCGGGGCTGCGCACCGGCTGCAAGGTGGCGGTGGTCGATGCCACCGGCAAGCTGCTGGACACCGCGACGATATATCCGCATGCGCCGCGCAACGATGTCGAAGGGTCGCTGGCGACGCTGGGGCGGCTGGTGGTCGCCCACGGCGTCGACCTGATCGCCATCGGCAACGGCACCGCCAGCCGCGAGACCGACCGGCTGGCCGGTGAGCTGATCAAGCGCGTGAAGGCGCTGAAGCCCGACCTCAAGCTCGCGCGCATCGTGGTCAGCGAGGCCGGGGCTTCGGTGTATTCGGCATCGGCTTTTGCCGCGGCGGAATTTCCCGATCTGGATGTCAGCCTGCGCGGCGCGGTGTCGATCGCGCGGCGCATCCAGGATCCGCTGGCCGAGCTGGTGAAAATCGAGCCCAAGGCGATCGGCGTCGGCCAGTACCAGCACGACGTCAACCAGCGCGCGCTGGCGAAGGCGCTGGATGCGACGGTCGAAGATTGCGTCAACGCCGTCGGCGTCGATGTCAACACCGCTTCGGCGCCGCTGCTGGCGCGGGTGTCGGGCCTCAATGCAACGCTGGCGCGCAACATCGTCGAATACCGCGACGCCCATGGCCCGTTTCCGGACCGCGACACGATCCGCAAGGTGCCGCGGCTGGGCGACAAGACCTTCGAGCAGGCGGCGGGTTTCCTGCGCATCAACAACGGGCGCAATCCGCTGGACCGTTCCGCGGTGCACCCCGAGGCCTACCCGGTGGTCGAGCGCATCCTCGCGCGCATCGGCAAGGAAGTCTCCGAAGTGATGGGCCAGACCGCGCTGCTGAAAACGCTGTCGGCGGCGGATTTTGCCGACGAACGTTTCGGCGTGCCGACGGTGCGCGACATCCTCGCCGAACTGGAAAAACCGGGCCGCGACCCGCGCCCCGAATTCCGCATGGCTGCCTTCGAGGAAGGCATCGAGACACTGGCCGACCTCCGACCCGGCATGATCCTCGAGGGCACGGTGACCAATGTCGCCGCCTTCGGTGCCTTCGTCGACATCGGCGTGCACCAGGACGGCCTGGTCCATATTTCGGTACTGTCGAACCGCTACGTCAAGGACCCGCACGAAGTCGTGAAGCCGGGACAGATCGTCAAGGTGCGGGTCATGGAGGTCGATCTCAAGCGCCAGCGCATTGCACTGAGCATGCGCCTCGACAGTCGCGAGGACACGGCGCCGCGGCGCGAAGCTCAGGAGCGCCCGGCGGGTGCAGGGGAGGCGGGCCGTCGCCAGGCCGGGCGCCGGCATCAGGACACGCGGCAGACGGCCCCGGGGTCCCGCGATGCACCGATGAGCGCAATGGCCCTGGCTTTCGCGAAACTGAAAAAATAAACCGCGGAGGCCTCCCGGTCTGCGCACTGAGGCCGTCGCGGTTCCGGTGCGGCCTGTCTTCGCTTATCATTAAAACAACAGTGGTTTCGCGGCGCTGATCCCGGCAGGGCCGCATTGTGTGCCATGGACAGTCTCCGGGAAGCCGCAACAACCCGTTGAACGGAGTTTTTTGACCAGGCGCCGATGCTTGTACTCTCGCTCGTACTGATCCCCTTCCTCGGCAGCGCCCTTGCCGCGGTGCTGCCCCAGCGCGCGCGCAACAGCGAGTTCTGGCTGGCGGCGGGGGTCTGCGTCTATGCCCTGGTGGCGACAGCCAGCCTCTATAACGAGGTGGCCGCCGGCGCCGTGCTGCGCGAGGAATTCGCCTGGTTGCCGGCCCAGGGCCTGGATTTCGTGCTGCGGGTCGACGGCCTGGCCTGGGTGTTCGCGATGCTGGTACTCGCCATCGGGCTGCTGGTCGTGCTGTATGCGCGCTACTACATGTCCCCGGAAGACCCGGTGTCGCGGTTTTTCTCCTTCCTGATGGCCTTCATGGGGTCAATGCTCGGCATCGTCCTCTCCGGCAACCTGGTGCAGCTCGTGGTGTTCTGGGAGCTCACGAGCCTGACCTCCTTCCTGCTGATCGGCTACTGGCATCACCGCGCGGATGCCCGGCGCGGCGCGCGCATGGCCTTCACGGTCACCGCCACCGGCGGCCTCTGCCTGCTGGCCGGCGTGCTGGTGCTGGGGTACATCGTCGGCAGTTATGACCTGGACGTTGTGCTGGCGGCGGGTGACCAGATCCGCGGGCATGACCTGTACCTGGCGGCCTTGCTGCTGATCGCGCTGGGCGCGCTGACCAAAAGCGCGCAGTTTCCCTTCCATTTCTGGCTGCCGCATGCGATGGCCGCGCCCACGCCGGTGTCGGCCTTCCTGCACTCGGCGACCATGGTCAAGGCGGGCGTATTCCTGCTGGTCCGCCTGTGGCCCGCGCTGTCGGGGACGCCGGAATGGTTCTGGATCATCGGCAGCGCAGGGGCGCTGACGCTGCTGATCGGGGCTTTTGTCGCGATTTTCCAGCACGACCTCAAGGGCCTGCTGGCCTATTCGACCATCAGCCATCTCGGGCTGATCACGCTGCTGATCGGGATGGGCACGCCGCTCGCCGTGGTGGCTGCGATATTCCATATCCTGAACCACGCGACCTTCAAAGCCTCGCTGTTCATGGCCGCAGGCATCATCGATCACGAGACCGGAACCCGCGACATGCGCATTTTGCGCGGTTTGCGCCGCAAGCTGCCGGTCACGGCAGCCCTGGCGATCTGCGCCAGTGCGGCGATGGCGGGCGTGCCGCTGTTCAACGGCTTCCTGTCCAAGGAGATGTTCTTCGCCGAGGCCTTTTACCACGGCACCGACCAGGACTGGGAACTGTCGGTGGTGGCTCTTGCGATGGGCATATTCAGCGTGACCTATTCGCTGCGGTTCATCTCGATTTTTTTCGGCGAGCCCTCGAAGGATCTGCCGCGCGACCCCCACGAGCCGCCGCGCTGGATGCGCTTGCCGGTCGAATTGCTGGTGCTGGCCTGCCTGGTGGTGGGCATCATGCCGGCGCTGAGCATAGGCCCCGTGCTGCACCTGGCGGTCACGGCCACGCTGGGCGCGGATTCGCCGCCCTATGACCTTGCGGCCTGGCACGGTCTCAACATACCGCTGGTGATGAGCCTCATCGCACTGGGCGGCGGCCTGATTTTCTACATCATCCTGCGCCGCTACTTCAACCTGCGGGAGCGTGCGAGGGCGCCGGTGCTGCACCGCTTCAGCGGCGCCCAGATCTACGAGTCTGCGCTGCTGGCGCTGACGCGTTCGGCGGAGTGGCTGCTGCGGCGCCTCGGCACGGATCAGCTGCAGCCGCAGCTGTTTCTGGTGATGCTTGCGCTGCTGGTGATCCCGCTGCTGCTGGCCGGTTTTCCCGGCGGATGGGCGCGGATTCCGTTGCAGGATTTTGATCCGTACTTCGCCGGCATCTGGCTCATCGGCGGCGGCTGCGCGATTGCCGGCGCCTGGATGGCCAAGTTCCACCGGCTGGCGGCGCTGATCCTGATCGGCGGCACCGGCATTGTCACGGCCGTGACCTTCCTCTGGCTGTCCGCGCCGGATCTTGCGCTGACGCAGCTGATGGTGGAGACGGTCACCGTGGTGCTGATCCTGCTGGGCCTGCGCTGGCTGCCGCCCAGGGTGCCCGAGCTGTATGCGTCGACACCGGCCGTTGTCTGGCTGCGCCGCGGCCGCGACATGCTGCTCGCCGTCGGCGGCGGCCTCGCAATGGCCGCGCTCAGCTATGCGGTCCTCGTGCATCCGGTCACCGACACCATTTCGGACTTTTTCCTGCTGCGCGCGCTGACGGAAGGCGGGGGCAGCAATGTCGTGAACGTGCTGCTGGTCGACTTCCGCAGTTTTGACACGCTGGGTGAGGTGACGGTGCTGGCGATCGTGGCGCTGACCGTCTACGCGCTGCTGCGCCGCTTCCGGCCGGCACCCGAGAGCGCCGAGGCGCCGCCGCAGCAGCGCCATCCGACCGATCCTGCTGTCCGGCAAAGCCCCGCTGAGCAGGCCGACAGCGGCTATCTGATGGTTCCCGGCATCTACATGCGGATGCTGCTGCCCTTCATCGGCGTGATTGCCGTCTACTTTTTCATGCGCGGCCACAACCTCCCCGGCGGCGGTTTCGTCGCGGGACTGATTTTCGCGGTGGCGATACTGGTGCAGTACATGCTGGCCGGCGCGGTCTGGGTGGAGAGCCATCTGCACCTGCGGCCCAATCGCTGGCTGGCTTCGGGGCTGTTGATCGCCTGCCTGACCGGCCTCGGCGCCTGGATGTTCGGCCATCCCTTCCTGACCACGCACACGGCCCATCTTGACCTGCCTGTGCTCGGCGAGCTGCGCGTACCGAGCGCGTTCCTGTTCGATTTCGGGGTGTTCGCGACGGTGGTCGGCATGACGTTGCTGATGCTGATCGCGCTTGCCCACCAGTCGCTGCGCGCACACCGGCATGCCGCCGAGGATCAGCCCGGTCGTGACCGGCCCGGTGCCGCGAGGGAGACCGGCTGATGGAACTGGTGCTGTCCATCGCGATCGGCGTGCTGTTCGGATCGGGCATCTGGCTGATCCTGCGGCCGCGGACCTTCCAGCTGATCACCGGGTTGCTGCTGATGTCCTATGCGGTGAACCTGTTCATATTCGCGATGGGACGCCTCTGGGTCGACCGTCCACCGATCACGCCCGGCCCGATGGTGGACCCCTCGCAGTATGCCGATCCGCTGCCGCAGGCACTGGTGCTGACCGCGATCGTGATCGGTTTCGCGACCACGGCGCTCTACCTGGTGATCATGATCGGGGCCCGGGGGCTGACCGGCAGCGACCATGTTGACGGCAGGGAGCCCCGGGAATGACGGCATTGCCGGTGCTCCAGCACCTGATCATCGTGCCGGTGCTGCTGCCGCTGCTGGCCGGCGCGGTGATGATCCTCATCGACGAGAAGCGACACGGGCTGAAGTCGGCGATCAGCCTGCTGAGCACCCTGGCGCTGGGCGCGGCGGCGGTCGCGCTGCTGTTGCTGGTCGACGGGGAGCACTGGGAGCAGGGGATCGGGGTTTACCTGGCCTCGAACTGGGCGGCACCCTTCGGCATCGCGCTGATGGTCGACCGGCTGGCCGCGATGATGCTGGTGCTGACGGCGGCGATCGCGCTGGCCGCCCAGGTCTTTTCGGTGAAAAGCTGGGGCCGCATCGGCGTGCATTTCCACTCGCTGTTCCAGTTCCTGCTGATGGGCCTCAACGGGGCCTTCCTGACCAACGACCTGTTCAACCTGTTCGTGTTCTTCGAGGTCATGCTGGCCGCGTCCTACGGCCTGGTGCTGCACGCCTACAACCCGCGCCGGGTGCAGGCGGGCATGCAGTACATCGCGATCAACCTCGTCGCCTCCTTCCTCTTCCTTATCGGGGTGGCGCTGATCTATGCGTCCGCGGGGACGCTGAACCTCGCGGACCTGTCCGGCCGCGTTGCCGGCCTCGGTGCCGAGGATGCCTATCTGCTGTGCATCGGCGCCAGCGTGCTGGCGCTGGCCTTCCTGATCAAGAGCGCGGTATGGCCGCTGGGTTTCTGGCTGCCGCGCACCTATTCGATGGCGTCACCGCCGGTCGGGGCCATGCTCGTGCTGATGACCAAGGTGGGCGTGTACGCGATGCTGAGGACCTGGTTCGCGGTGTTCGGCGACGAGGCCGGGGCGCTCACCGGCTTCGGTTTCCACGCGCTGACGGTCGCCGGCATGGCCACGATGGCATTCGGGGCGATCGGCATGCTGGCGAGCCAGGAGGGCGGGCGCATGGCCGGTTACGGCGCCATCATCTCCTCGGGCACGCTGCTCGCCCTCGTCGGCCAGTTCCACGGGGAGGTGCTGGCGGCGGGGCTGTATTACCTGATCGGCTCCACGCTGGCGATGTCCGCGTTCATGCTGCTGGTTGAGCTCACTGAGCGGCTCAAGCCGCCCGGGATTTCGGTGCTGGCCGTCACGATGGAGGCCTTTGCCATAGAGGACAATCCGGAGGATCCGGTCGGGGTCGGCATTCCGGGCACGATTGCCTTCCTGGCCCTGAGTTTCGTCGGCTGCGCGCTGGTGATCAGCGGCATGCCGCCGCTGGCGGGTTTTGTCGCGAAGTTCAGCGTGATTCATGCCATCCTCGGCGCGGCATCGGCGGCCGGCGAGGGCGTGCCGCCGATGGCCTGGGCGCTGATCGCGCTGCTGATCGCGGCAGGCCTGGCCGCGATCATTTCGCTGATGCGCTTCGGGGTGCGGACGTTCTGGGCCACCACGATCGGCGTGCCGCCCAAGCTGCGCTTTTCCGAGGCGATTCCCGTGGGCACTTTGCTGCTGCTCTGCGTCATGCTGACCGTGGGCGCGGGCAGCGTGATGGCCTACCTGGGGCGGACCGCGGAGGGCCTGCTGCACAACGGACAGTATGCCGAGCGCGTGCTGGGGCAGCCGCCCGTGGTCCGCGCGCCGGGGAAGGAGCGTACTGAATGAAGCGCTGGATGCCTTCACCGCTGCTGTCGGCCGGCCTGCTGCTGACCTGGCTGCTGCTCAACCAGAGCCTGGAGCCCGCCCACTGGCTGATGGGCGCGCTGCTGGGCATCGTGGCGCCCCTGCTGGCGCGGCCGCTGCAGCCGCATGGCTACGCGCGCATCAGGAAGCCGCTGACGCTGCTCCGGCTGCTCTGGCTGTCGCTGATCGAGATCATCCGCTCCTGCGCAAACGTCGCGCAGATCATCCTGTTCCGCCGCTCGGAGGGCGTGAATTCGCAGTTCATCCGGGTGCCGCTGGATCTGCGCGATCCGCACGGGCTGGCGCTGCTGTCCTGCCTGATCAACACCACGCCCGGCACGGTCTGGGCCGAGATCATCCCGGAGCGGCACGAACTGCTGCTGCACATCTTCGACCTGCAGGAAGAGCAGTGGTGGATAGACACCATCAAGAACAATTACGAACGGCCCATCATCGAGGTGTTTGAGTCCGGTGCACCGGCCGTGCGGAAGGAGGGCGAATGACCACCGGAACACTGCTTGCGGCAGCGGCCGGCTTTGCGCTGGCCTGCGTGGTGCTGGCGATGATCTTCTGCACGCTGCGGCTGCTGATCGGGCCGAGCGCGCAGGACCGCGTGCTCGCCCTCGACACGCTGTGGATGTGCTCGATGCTGCTGTCGCTGGTGCTCGGCATCGTCCACGGCAGCCTGATCTATTTCGAGGCGGCGCTGCTGATCGCGCTGATCGGATTCGTGTCGACCGTGGCCATGGCCAAATTCCTGATGCGCGGGGAGGTGATCGAATGATGGACATCGCGGATACCCTGTCCTGGTGGACGGCGATTCCGGTGGCACTCCTGCTGGTGCTGGGCGGCGTGATCACGGTCACCGGCGCGGCGGGCCTGCTGCGGCTGAAGAATTTCTACCAGCGCATTCACGGCCCGGCAATCACGGTCACCTTGGGCGCGGGTTGTTTCCTGGTCGCGTCGATGATCTATTTCACGGTGCTGAATTCGAGGCTGGTGATCCACGAATTGCTGATCAGCGTGTTTGTGCTGATGACCGCGCCGGTGGTCGCGATGCTGATCATGCGCGCCGCGATCTACCGTGACCGCCGCTCCGGCGACATCACGAAGCTTCCCGAGGAGCGGGAGGAGGTATAGCCGGGGAGGAGTGCGGCAAGCGGTCTGCGCCAGCAAAAAAGCCCCGTTGCAGGGACTTTTTGTATGGCGGAGAGGGAGGGATTCGAACCCTCGTTACGGGTTTCCCCGTAAACACGCTTTCCAGGCGTGCGACTTAAACCACTCATCCACCTCTCCGAGGGGGCGGATTTTAGCACGGCATCCGCGGCACCCTGAACTGCGCCGTACAAAAAACAAAGCCCGCCGAAGCGGGCTTTGTCTTGACCGGTGGCCCGGATCAGGTGGCCTGTGTCGAATAAGTGCTGCCCTTGAGTACCGGGTAACGCACGTGCTCGACGAGGTTCTGGATCTCCCTGCTCGGTGCCGGCGTCAGCAGGCTGACGACGATGATGGTCAGCATGCCCAGGGGCAGGCCGAACACGCCGGCGGAGATCGGGTTCATGCCGAACCACATGTACTCCGCGATCGGCTTGGTGATGCCGAACAGGTCACGCAGGAAGGGGTAGGTGGTGCTCATGTAGTAGAAGCACACGCCCAGTCCGACCAGCATGCCGGCCACGGCACCGGTGCGGTTGGCGCGCTTCCAGAACACGCCCAGTACCAGCGCGGGGAAGAACGACGAGGCCGCCAGCGAGAACGCCGCGCCGACCAGGAACAGGATGTTGCCCGGTTTCAGCGAGGTGACGTAGGCCGCGATCAGCGCGACGACCAGCAGCAGGATTTTCGACACCGTGACACGACGCTGGGTCGAGGCGGTGGGGTCGATCATCTTGTAGTAGACGTCGTGGGACAGCGCGTTGGCGATGGTCAGCAGCAGGCCGTCGGCGGTGGACAGCGCCGCCGCGAGACCGCCGGCGGCCACCAGGCCCGAGACCACGTAGGGCAGCCCGGCGATCTCCGGTGTCATCAGCACGATCAGGTCACCGCCGATGACGATTTCCGCAAGCTGCACGATGCCGTCCTTGTTGACATCGGTGATGCTGAGCAGTGTCGCGTCCACCGTCTGCCAAGCGGCCGCCCATGCGGGCATTGCCGCAAACTGCGTGCCGACCAGGTTCGAATAGACCTCGAACTTGGCGAGCACCGCGAGGCAGGGCGCCGTGAAGTAGAGCAGGAAGATGAAGAACAGCGACCAGAACACCGAGCGCCGGGCTTCACGCACGCTGGGCGTGGTGTAGTAGCGCATCAGGATGTGGGGCAGTGCCGCGGTGCCGAACATCATGCAGAACACGATGCCGAGGAAGTTCAGCCTTGCGGTGTCGCGCGCGGCCTCGTCCTTGCCGGGGAAGGGATCCGCGTGTTTTCGAGGCGGTGCGGCACGTGCTGCGCCGCCCTTGTCCTTGTTCCACTGCGCCTTGGCGGCGTCGACATCCTTGGGATAGGCGGCGAGCGCCTTCTCGGCTGCGGCGATCTGGTCGGCCGGCGCGTTGGCGGTCTTCAGGCTGTTGAGATCCTGTTCCAGTTTGGCCTTGCCTTCGGCATGGGCCTTGGCCGGATCCTTGAGCGCCGCGTTGGCCGCATCCGCGCGATCCTTGAAGATCTTGCGGACTTCCTGTTCCTTGGGATCGGCGGTCAGCTTTTTCTCGAGTTCGCCGACCTTGGCCAGGACCGGGCCGTAGGCAACCTGCGGCACCGGGATGCCGGTGTGCTTGACGCCCAGCCAGATCACCGGTGTCAGGTAGGCGATGATCAAGATGATGTACTGCGCGACCTGGGTCCAGGTCACCGCGCGCATGCCCCCGAGGAAGGAGCAGACCAGGATGCCGCCGAGACCGACGAATACGCCGATGCCGAACTCCAGGCCGGTAAAGCGGCTGGTGATCAGGCCGACGCCGTAGATCTGCGCGACAACGTAGACGAAGGAGCAGAGGATTGCCGCGAACACGCCGATGGTCCGGGCGGCGTTGCCGCCGTAGCGGGCGCCGAGGAAGTCGGGGATCGTGAACTGGCCGAACTTGCGCAGGTAGGGCGCAAGGAACAGCGCCACCAGCACATAGCCGCCGGTCCAGCCCATGACGAAGGCCAGCCCGTCGAAGCCGGCAAGGTACAGCGTGCCGGCCATGCCGATGAAGGACGCGGCACTCATCCAGTCCGCGCCGGTGGCCATGCCGTTGAAGAAGGCGGGCACGCGCCGTCCGGCGACATAGTACTCGGCCACCTCCACGGTGCGGCTCATGATGCCGATCATCGCGTAGAGGCCGATGGTGGCGATCAGGAAGGTGTAGCCGATGTACTTGCGCGGCAGTCCCATCTGCTCGGCGATCGCCAGCAGGATGATGAAGGCGAGGAAGCCGCCGGTGTAGAGGGCGTAGTACTTCTTGAGCTGCTGGGTGAAGCCTTTCTGGCTGAAGGCGGCCTGGCTCATTTTTCTTCCTCCTCTTGCACGCCGTACTCGATGTCCAGCTTGTTCATGTACCAGGCGTAGAAACCGATGATCAGCACATAGATGATCAGGGAGCCTTGGGCTGACATGTAGAAGCCCAGGGGAAAGCCGAGGAAGCTGATTTCGTTGAGGTCGCGGGCGTACCAGCCTTCAACGAAGGTGGCGAGAAACCAGATCGCCATTAATATGGCCGTGATGACCAGATTCTTGCGCCAGTACTCCTGGTGCTTGTCGGACAGTTCCATGCGGGCCTCCTTTGGGTTTGACGATCGGCAGGACGGCCGCAAATTCACGGCGCCCTGATTTTTTGTGACTTTTATTACAGGGCATCCTATTGAAAAATACTTACAAAATCCTGAACCCCGGCCCTACAATGTTTGCCGGGCCGGAGTGCTGCTTGGAACGGCCCTATTATAAAAATACTTAAAAATCAAATACTTATGATATGCCCGGAGCGAGGAGCCCATGCGCATACTGATCAGCGAGGATGATGCGGCGCTCGCCGAAGCGCTGCGTTTTGCGCTGACCCAGTCCGGTTTTGCGGTGGACTGGGTGGCCAACGGCCTGGCCGCGGATGAGGCGTTGAAAGGGGCGGGCTTCGGCCTGCTGATCCTCGATCTCGGCCTGCCGAAGCTCGATGGCCTGGAAGTGCTGCGCCGGCTGCGCCGCCGCAACGATCCGCTGCCGGTGCTGATCCTGTCCGGCCGCGAGCAGCCGGAGGAGAAGGTGGCGGGACTGGATCTCGGTGCCGACGATTATCTGGTCAAGCCCTTCAGCCTCAACGAGCTGCAGGCGCGGGTGCGGGCGCTGTTGCGCCGGGGGCAGGGTGCGGCGTCGCCGGTGCTCAATTACCGCGACCTCAGTTTTGATCCGGTGGCACGGGTGGCCACCATCCGCGGCCATGCGCTGCCGCTGTCGACCCACGAGCTGAGCGTGCTGGAAGTGCTGATGCGGCGGTTCGGCCGTGTCGTCAGCAAGGAGCAGCTGGTCGAGCAGATCTACACCTACGACCAGGAAGTCAGCCACAACGCGATCGAGGTATATGTGCACCGCTTGCGCAAGAAAATCGGCGACACCGGGTTGATCGTGCGCACCCTCTACGGCCGCGGTTACGCGCTGGACTATCCGGAGCCCTGATGCGCCGCGGCAGGTTCAGCCCGCGGTCGGTCGCGGCGCGGCGAGCAGGGCGCGCACCCTGTCCATCAGCTCGCGCGTCGAGAACGGTTTGGTCAGGTAGGCATCGGCGCCCAGCGCGAGCCCGCGGGCGATTTCGGCCTCGCGCCCGCGCGCGGTGACCAGCATGATCCGCGTCGGGGCGAGTGCCGGCATCGCGCGGATGCGGCGGCAGACCTCGAAGCCGTCGATCAGCGGCAGCATCACGTCGAGCAGCACCAGGTCCGGCGCCTGCGCTTCCAGCAGGCGCAGCGCTTCGGCACCGTCGCGCGCGGAGGCTACTGCGTAGCCTTCCTTGCCGAGCAGGAATTCCAGCGACAGCAGGATGCTTTCCTCGTCCTCGACGACCAGCACGCGGGTATTCGGGCTCATCGCGGGTTCAGGCAGCCTGTGCCGCACCGGTGCCGCGTCGCAGCGGCAGGGTGAAGCTGAAGGTGGAGCCCAGGCCCGGCGTGCTGTCGACCCACAGGCGGCCGCCGAGGTGGCGCACGATTTCACGCGAGATCACCAGGCCGAGGCCGGTGCCGCGGGGTTTGCCCGCCGGTGTGTCGCTGACCTGGCGGAACTTGTCGAAAATCACGGTCTGGTCGGCCGGGCTGATGCCGATGCCGTTGTCGGCGACATCGATGCGCAGCGCCGCCGCCTCCAGGGTCACGGACACGCGGATGCGGCTGTCGGGCTTGTCGCAGAAGTTGGCGGCGTTGGACAGCAGGTTGAGCAGGACCTGGGTGACGCGGTCGCGGTCGGCCATCACCCGCGGCAACTGCTCCGGCACGCGCAGATCGAGCGCGATGTTGCGCTCCTTGCAGACCTGGCTCATTGCGGCGACCGCTTCGTCGAGCACTTCGCGCATGTCGATCTCGCTGGGATGCCAGTCGGCGGCGCCGGATTCGATCTTGGCGAGGTCTAGCACCTGGTTGATCAGGCGGGTCAGTCGCTCCGATTCGCGGGTGATGATCCCGAGGAACTTGCCGCGCTGCTCCGGATCGAGCTGCGGGTTGTCGCCGAGAATCTCTGAGAAGGCGCGGATGGAGGTCAGCGGCGTGCGCAGTTCGTGGGTGACGGTGGAGATGAAATCGTCCTTCAGGCGGTCGAGTTCCTGCAGCCGCTGGTTGGCGCTGCGCAATTCGTTGGTCGCCGCCTCGAGCTCGCGTGATTTCTGCTCGAGCTGGCGGCTGTAGGCGAGGGCCTGCGAGGCTTCGTCGATGATCGCCATCACTTCGTCGAGCGCCAGCGGTTCCTCGACCACCACGGATGCGACCATGTCGCGGGCGGAGGCGCTGCCGATGGCGCCGGCGATCTGGGATTCGACGTAATGCACCAGCACCGCGTTGGCGGCGATCTGCTCGCTGCCTTCGATGCCCTGGCTGCGGGCATAGGCGGCGAAGGACTCGCCTGCACGTTCGGGGCCGATGAAGCGGCTGAGCAGGGTCTGCAGATCATCCACCGTCGCGCTGCCGCGCCAGAAGCGGGAGCCGCTGCCGGGGGAAACATGGCGCAGGACGTCGACGAACAGGTTGGCCTGGCTGTGCTCGGCTGCGGTCGGACGCCGCCACAGCGAGAATCCGACATAGCAGCCGATGTTGGCGATCATGCTCCAGAACAGGCAGTGGCTGATGTCGTCGAGCCCGGTCAGCCCGAACAGCTGCTGCGGCTTCAGCAGGTCGATGCCGAGTATGCCCTCGGTCAGGAAGGTGATCGGCAGCCAGCCGGACTTGGCGAAGGAGGGCAGCAGCAGCGAGTAGAGCCAGACCAGGAAGCCGGCGCCGAGCCCGAGCAGCGCCCCCAGCCGCGTGCCGCCCTTCCAGAACAGGCCGCCGATCATCGCCGGCGCGAACTGCGCGACGGCGGTGAAGGAAATCAGGCCGATCGACACCAGCGCATAGGCCTCGCCGGCGAGGTGGAAATAGCCGTAGCCCAGCACCAGCACGACGACGATCGCGGCGCGGCGGATGCCCAGCAGCAGGCCCGAGAGGTCGGGGCGCTCGGTCAGGCGCAGGAATTTCCAGCGCAGCAGGATCGGCATCACGAGGTCGTTGCAGACCATCGTCGACAGCGCGATGGTTTCGACGATGACCATGCCGGTGGCCGCCGAAAGCCCGCCGATGAAGGCGAGCAGCGCGAGCCACGTGCGTTGCTCCGACATCGGCAGTGTCAGCACGAAGGTGTCGGCGTCCACCGTGCCGGGCGGAAAATGCATCAGGCCGCCGAGTGCGATCGGCAGCACGAAAATGTTGATTGCGAACAGGTACAGCGGAAACAGCCAGATCGCCTTGTTCAGGTGGCGCTCGTCGACGTTCTCGACCACGGCGACCTGGAACTGCCGCGGCAGCAGGATGATCGACAGCATCGACAGCACCGTCAGCGAGGCCCAGGTGGCGTAGTTGCCGGAGGCGCCGCCCTGCACCAGCAGCGCGTTGAGTTCGGGGCTGGCCGAGGCCTTGTCGAAGACGTCGGCAAAGCCGTCGAACATGCCCCAGGTGACGAACATGCCGACCGCGATGAAGGCCACCAGCTTGACGATGGATTCGAAGGCGACCGCGGCGACCAGGCCCTCGTGCCGCTCGGTGGCGTCGAGGTGACGGGTGCCGAAGAGGATCGTGAAGGCCGCCAGCAGCATCGCGATGTAGAAGGTGTTGTCCTGGAGGAAGGGTAGCGATGTGGCGGAGCCGGGGGCGACGGTGTTCGGGTACTGCAGCATGGTCGAGAAGCTGACCGAGATCGCCTTCAGCTGCAGCGCGATGTAGGGCACGATGCCGAGCACCGCGATGACCGTCACCAGGCCGCCGAGCAGATGGCTCTTGCCGTAGCGCGAGGCAATGAAATCTGCGATCGAGGTGATGCGGTGGGTCTTGCTGATGCGCACCATCTTCAGCAGCACGTACCACCACAGCGCCGCCATCAGCGTCGGCCCCAAGTAGATCGGCAGGAAACCGATGCCACTGGTGGCGGCGCGGCCGACGCTGCCGTAGAAGGTCCAGGAGGTGCAGTAGACCGCCAGCGATAGCGTGTAGATGTAGGGATTGGCGATAATGCTGCGCCCGGCGTCGGCGCGCTTGTCGCCCCAGTAGGCGATCGCGAACAGCAGGCCGACGTAGGCGAAGGAGAGTACGACAATCAGCGCGCCGCTCAGCACGCTCAGGAATCCTTGCGCTCGATGATCAGCGCCATCAGCGCGATGATGACCGCCCAGGCCACGAACACGTAGAGGTAGATCAGAGGGATGCTCCAGAGGCGGGTGCTGCCGGCAAACAGCGACAGCAGCGGAAAATTGAACAGCAGGCAGCCGAGCAGGAACAGCGCCACCAGGCGCTGCCCTTTCAGCGGCGGGCCGTTCATGGCGCCTCCACGGTGACGGGGCGCGGCGGGTTCACCGGATCAGCCTATTTCGGCGGCTGCTTCAGCTGGTCGAGGATGGCCGGATTCTCCAGCGTCGATACGTCCTGCTGGATGTCCTCGCCCTTGGCGATTGAGCGCAGCAACCGGCGCATGATCTTGCCGGAGCGGGTTTTCGGCAGATTGTCGCCAAAGCGGATGTCGCGCGGCTTGGCGATGGGGCCGATTTCCTTGCCGACCCAGTCCTGCAGCTGCTTCACCAGCTTTTTCGCGTCTTCGCCTTCCGGACGCGCCTGCTTCAGCACGACGAAGGCGACCACCGCTTCGCCGGTGAGGTCATCGGGGCGGCCGACGACCGCGGCTTCGGCCACGAGGCCGGTATTGGCGACCAGCGCAGACTCGATTTCCATGGTGCCGAGGCGGTGGCCGGAGACGTTCAGTACGTCGTCGATGCGGCCCATGATGCGGATGTAGCCGTCCTCGTCATAGGTCGCGCCGTCGCCGGCGAGGTAGTACTTGCCGTGGAAATCCTCGGGGAAGTAGGTCTTCCTGAAACGCTCGGGATCACCCCAGATCGTGCGCAGCATCGACGGCCACGGTTTCTTGATGACGAGGATGCCGCCCTTGCCCTTGCCGACGGACTGCCCCGTTTCATCGACGATGTCGGCGATGACGCCGGGCAGCGGCAGTGTCGCCGAGCCGGGCTTGGTCGGCGTGGCGCCGGGCAGGGGCGTGATCATGTGGCCGCCGGTTTCGGTCTGCCACCAGGTGTCGACGATCGGGCAGCGGCCGCCGCCGACGGTGTCGTGATACCACATCCAGGCTTCGGGGTTGATCGGTTCGCCGACGGTGCCGAGGATGCGCAGCGTCGACAGGTCGTATTTTTTCGGCAGGTCGCCGCCGGCCTTGATCAGCGAGCGGATCGCCGTGGGCGCAGTGTAGAAGACGGTGACCTTGTGGTCCTGGATCATTTTCCAGAAACGGCCGGCGTCGGGGTACGTGGGCACGCCCTCGAACACGACCTCGGTGCCGCCGCAGGCGAGCGGGCCGTAACAGACATAGGAATGGCCGGTGACCCAGCCGACGTCCGCCGTGCACCAGAATACGTCGTCGGGCTTGTGGTCGAAGGTCCATTTCATCGTCAGGATGGTCCACAGCAGGTAGCCGCCGGTGGAGTGCTGGATGCCCTTCGGTTTGCCGGTGGAGCCCGAGGTGTAGAGGATGAACAGCGGGTGTTCGGCATCGACCCATTCCGGTTCGCACTGTTCCGGCTGGTCTTTCACCAGGTCATGCAGCCAGACGTCGACCGCGGGATTCCAGTTGACCTGGCCCCCGGTGCGCCGGTAGGTGATCACCGATTTGATGCTGTCGCAGCCGCCCATCGCCAGGGCTTCATCGACGGCGACCTTCAGCGGCAGGGGTTTGCCGCCGCGCATCTGCTCGTCGGCGGTCAGCACCGCCACGGCGCCGGCGTCGATGATGCGTTCATGCAGGCTTTTGGCGGAGAAACCGCCGAACACCACCGAGTGGACGGCGCCGATGCGGGCGCAGGCCTGCATCGCGGTGATGGCTTCGATCGACATCGGCATGTAGATGATGACCCGGTCGCCTTTCCCGATGCCGCGGGCCTTCAGGCCGTTGGCCATCCTGCAGGTGCGGGCATGGAGGTCACGGTAGCTGGCGCGCGTGATCTTGCCGTCATCGGCCTCGAAGATGACGGCGGTCTTGTCGGGTTGGGTCTGCAGGTGGCGATCGAGGCAGTTGTAGGAGGCGTTCAGCATGCCGTCCTCGAACCAGCGGAAGAACGGCGCCTTCGAGTCGTCCAGGGTCTTCGTGAACGGTTTTTTCCACAGCAGGTGTTCGCGGGCGAGGCGCGCCCAGAAGCCGGTGTAGTCCTTTTCGGCTTCCGCGCAGAGCGCGTGGTAGGCGGCCATGCCGGAAATGTTGGCCTTGTCGACCATCGCCTGCGGCGGCGGAAAGACGCGGTTTTCCTGGAGTACGGATGTGATGGTGGCGGATGGCGTGGTCGACATGGTGCTCCTCCGGTATGGGGCTTGCTGATTGATCGTGCCGAACGGCAGGTCTGCGTGGACTGCTGCCGGTTTTCTTTGCCTGTTATGGAAGCATTAACCCTCCGCCTTGTAAAGACTTCGGGCATCCGTTAACGTGGCAAAAAATGCTTTGAGCGTGCATACTTACGACTTTCTTACGGCGGGCCTCCCCGCATCGCATGGTAGTGAATCTGGTCAGGTCCGGAAGGAAGCAGCCATAGCTATTTAATGCGAGTGCCGGGGGTCAGGCTCGCCACCCATTAGCCGCGGCGGCAGTGCCGCCGCGGCCTCCCGCTGCCGGTGGGCGCGGTTTGCAGTGACGCAGCCGGGATGAAGCGGGCATTAAGCAGGCAATAAAAAGGCGGCAATGCCGCCACAGGCAAGATGACAGGGGAACGGTAATGCGGGCTGCCAGGCGCGTGTTGGCGCGGATGGCCGTATCCGCCGTGCTGGCGATGGCGGCGCTCCCGGCGCCGGCGCTGGACGGGGTTTCGGCGGAATTCGGCAAGAACGGCAAGTATGAAATGGCGCGCCTCGGCGCGCAGTGGCAATGGCAGCAGCGCTGGCTCGGCAGTGGCAGCCGCCACGTCGGCGGTTACTGGGACCTGTCCGTCGCGCAATGGAGCGCCGACGTGCCCACGGGGCTGAACGATAGCCTGGTCGACATCGGTTTCACCCCCACGCTGCGCTGGCAGGCCAACGATCTGCGTGGATTGTATTTGGAAGCCGGCATCGGCCTGCATGTTCTCTCGCACACCGCCCTCGGCGGGCGGCGCTTCAGCACGGCCCTGCAGTTTGGCGATCACCTCGGCCTGGGTTACCGCTTCGGTGCGAAGGGGGCCTACGACCTGAGCTACCGCTTCCAGCACCATTCCAACGCCGACATCAAGCGACCCAACGCCGGCATGGATTTCCACCAGATCCGCCTGCAGTACTGGTTCCGCTGAAAACCTTGCCGTAAATGGGCGACGCACCGGGCGCCGGTGCCGGTAAGCCGGTAAAATGGCGGCTTGAGCCGTCCGTTTTACCCTTGGTTTCACCCCCTTACTGAGCGCTGATTCCCGTGACCCAGGTACTGGCCCGCAAATGGCGTCCCCGCAGTTTTACCGAACTCGTCGGGCAGGAGCATGTCGTGCGCGCGCTGAGCAATGCGCTGGAACAGCAGCGGCTGCACCATGCCTATCTGTTCACGGGCACCCGCGGTGTGGGCAAGACCACGCTGGCGCGCATACTCGCCAAGGCCCTGAACTGTGAAACGGGTGTCACCGCGGCACCCTGCGGCAAATGCGCGGCCTGCACCGAAATCGATGCCGGCCGCTTCGTTGACCTGATCGAGCTTGATGCGGCCTCCAACACCCAGGTCGACAACATGCGCGAACTGCTGGACAACGCGCTTTATGCGCCGACCAGCGGCCGTTACAAGGTCTACATCATCGACGAAGTGCACATGCTGTCGCGTTCGGCCTTCAACGCGATGCTGAAGACGCTGGAAGAGCCGCCGGGCCACGTCAAATTCATCCTCGCGACCACCGATCCGCAGAAAATCCCGGTGACGGTGCTGTCGCGCTGCCTGCAGTTCGGCCTGAAGCAGATCCCGCCGCAGCAGATCCGCGACCGCCTGAGCGAAGTGCTTGCGGCGGAAAACGTGCCGGCCGACGCGGCTTCGGTGGCGCTGGTCGCGCGCGCCGCCGAGGGCAGCCTGCGTGATGCACTGAGCCTGCTCGACCAGGCGATCGCCCACGGCGGCGGCAAACTTGATGAGGCCTCGACGCGGGACATGCTCGGCGCGGTGGACCGCAGCTACCTCTACACGATACTGCGCGCGCTGGCGGCGCAGGACGGGCCGGGGCTGGTGGCTGCGGCCACTCAGATGGCCGAACGCAGCCTGTCCTTTGAGTCCGCGCTGCAGGAACTGGCCTCGCTGCTGCACCGGCTGGCGCTGGCGCAGGTGGTGCCGCAGACGGTCGCCGATGACGATCCGGATGCCGCGGCGGTCCGTGAGCTGGCGGGAGCCTTTGCGGCGGAGGATCTGCAGTTGCATTACCAGATTGCGGCCCAGGGCCGGGCGGAGATCGGCCTCGCACCGGACGAGCAGGCGGGGTTCATGATGACCTTGCTGCGCATGCTGGCGTTCGCGCCTGCCGCCGCTGAAGGTGTGCCCGCAGCCCCGCCGGTGCCGGCACCGCGCGCGGCCGCGCCGGCTGCGGCTTACGCGGCGGCACCGGCACCGGCACCGGCACCGGCACCGGCGGCGGTTGCACCCTCGGCTTGGGCGGAGCTGGTGGGCCGGCTGGGTCTCAGTGCGATGGCCAACCAGCTGGCATTGCGCTGTGAAATGACGAAGCGCACGGCGGAGCTGATCGAGCTGCGCATTTCTCCGGCTGACGAGAAGCTGTTCGACAAGCCGTACCGTGACAAGCTCGGCGCCGCGCTGCGCCAGGTGCTGGGTGAGCAGCTGAAAGTGGTGTTTGCCGCCGGCGAGGTGGCGGGCGTGTCGCCGAAAGCCATCACCGACCGCAAGGCCGAGCAGCGCCAGGCCCAGGCGGTCGCCGAAATCCGCGGGGATCCATTCGTGCGCGAACTGATCGAAGACTTCGGCGGCTCGCTCGAGGATGCCTCGATCAAGCCGAAGTAATTGACTGATACAACCGAGAACGGGGACAACCATCATGATGAAAGGCCAGCTTGCGGGACTGATGAAGCAGGCGCAGCAGATGCAGGACAACATGCGCAAGATGCAGGAGCAGCTTGCGCAGATCGAGGTCGAGGGCCAGGCCGGTGCGGGCATGGTCAAGGTGGTGATGACCTGCCGCCACGACGTGAAGCGGGTGAACATCGATCCCGCGGTGCTCGGCGACGACAAGGAGATGCTGGAGGACCTGATCGCGGCCGCTGTCAACGATGCCGTGCGCAAGGCTGAGGCCACCAGCCAGGAAAAGATGGCCAGCGTCACCGCCGGCCTGCCGCTGCCGCCGGGCATGAAACTGCCATTCTGAAAATATCAATAAAAACAAATACTTATAGTGAATTCCCCACCTGCGCTGCAGTCCCTGATCGAAGCGCTGCGCTGCCTGCCCGGTGTCGGACCGCGTTCGGCGCAGCGCATGGCATTTCACCTGCTGCAGCGTGACCGGCCCGGCGCCGAACGCCTTGCGGTGACGCTGGGATCGGCGCTCACGCGGGTGCGCCACTGCGAGCAGTGCAACAATTTTTCCGAGGAGCCGGTGTGCGCGCTGTGCCTGTCGCCGCGGCGCAATCGCGGCCTGCTGTGCGTGGTCGAGACGCCGGGCGACCTGCTGATGATGGAGCAGGCGCAGTGTTATGACGGCCTTTATTTCGTGCTGATGGGCGCCTTGTCGCCGCTCGACGGCATCGGGCCGCGCGACATCCATCTCGAACGCCTGCTGCAGCGGGCATCCGACGGCGTCGTGAAGGAAGTCATGCTGGCCACCAACTTCACGGTCGAAGGCGAGGCTACGGCGCACTATGCCGGCGAGTTGCTGCGCGCGAAGGGCGTCCGGGTTACGCGCATCGCCCGCGGCCTGCCGGTGGGGGGCGAACTGGAACATGTCGACAGTGGAACGCTGGCGCAGGCGGTGATGGAGCGGCGCAGCGTATGAAACGGAAAACCGCAACACGGTCGCCGAAATCAGCTCCCGCCAGGCCGCGGCGCGGGCCCCTGCGGCCGCCGGCATCGGCGGCTGCGCGCAAACCCGGCAATCCGCCGCGCCCGGCAACGGTGGCGGCGCAGCCTGTCGCCGGGGATATCCGCGGTGAAAAACTGCACAAGGTGCTGGCCCAGGCGGGCTTCGGGTCGCGGCGGGCGATGGAGGAGCGCATCCGTGCCGGCGAGGTTACGGTCAACGGCAAGGTTGCCGGCATCGGTGACCGCGTGACTCCGGAGGACCGGGTCAAGGTCGGCGAGCGCATGCTGCGCTGGCCGCAGGCGGATCGCCTGCCGCGTGTGTTGCTATATCACAAGCCGGAAGGCGAGATTGTCAGCAATGACGATCCGCAGGGCCGGCCGACGGTGTTCGCGAAGCTGCCCCCGGCGAAGGGCGCCAAATGGCTGGCGATCGGTCGCCTTGACTTCAATACCAGCGGCCTGCTGATTTTCACCACTTCGGGCGACCTTGCGAACCGGATGATGCATCCGCGGTTTTCGGTAGACCGCGAATATGCGGTTCGCGTGCTGGGCACGGTGCATCCGGCGGCGCTGGACGCGCTGCGCGCCGGCGTGCGCCTGGAGGACGGCGTTGCCCGTTTCGAGCAGCTGGAGGAAGAGGGGGGCGAGGGTGCCAACCGCTGGTTCCGCGTGTTGCTGAAGGAGGGGCGCAACCGCATCGTGCGCCGCCTGTTCGAGTCCCAGAACCTGACCGTCAGCCGGCTGATGCGGGTGCGTTTCGGCATCATTGCGCTGCCGCCGCAGCTGAAACGCGGTCAGTTCATCGAACTGCCGGCGGCCGACGTCGCGAACCTGCTGTCCTGGATCGAGAATCCGGAGCAGCCCCCTGCAGCAGCGCCTCCCGCTGCAGCAGCAGCACGCAGTCGTCCCCGCCGCTCGTCTCCGCCCAGATAAACGGCAGCCGCGGGAAGGCGCGCTCGACGCGCGCGCGGTAATGGCCGACCTCCATTACCAGCCAGCCCTTCGGCTCCAGATGATCCGGCGCCTCCCTGAGTATCCGCCGCACCAGGTCCAGTCCGTCAGGGCCGCCGTGCAGCGCCAGTTCCGGTTCATGCCGGTATTCCGCGGGCAGGCGCCGCATCGCCGCGTCGCCGACGTAGGGAGGGTTGCTGATGATCAGTTGGTAACGCTGGCCGGCCAGCGCCGAGAAGAGATCGGAGCGCAGCAGGCGCAAGCGCGAAACCAGCCGGTGCTCGCGGACATTGCGCCGCGCGACTGCAAGCGCGCCGGCAGAAAGGTCGACGGCATCAACTTGCGCCCGCGGAAAGGTGTGCGCGGCGACGATGGCGAGGCAGCCGGAGCCGGTGCAGAGATCGAGAATCGTTCCGGGAGCGCGCGCCAGCCAGGGACGCAGGCGGCTGCGGAGCAGCTCCGCAATGTACGAGCGCGGCACGATGACGCGTTCATCGACATGAAAGCGGTATTCGCCGAGCCAGGCTTCCTGCGTCAGGTAGGCCGCCGGGATGCGTTCGGCGATGCGGCGATCGAACAACCGCTGCGCGCGGCGCGTGATGGTGGCGGGCAGCGGCCGGTCGATGCGGGCGGTCAATTCCTCGAAAGGGCAGCCCAGGGCATGCACCATCAGCCAGGCCGCCTCGTCGTCGGCGTTGAGGGTGCCGTGGCCGTAGCTCAGGCGGGCCTGGCGGAAGCGGGCGGCCGCAGCGGCGATCAGTTGCCGCGGTGTCACGGGCGGCATGGCTGATAATTTACTAAAATATCAATAAGATCAATTACTTGCAATTAACCCAGGGCATCGAGGTTGAGCTTGATGCTCGACAGGTCGGTGGTCGTGGTGCCAGCGGCTTTGCCGCCGTTGCCCGATCCCCTGTCCTGCTGGTTGCCGCCACTGCTGGGCGCGTTGCTGATCAGGTTGTGCAGATTGCTCGGCGAGTCGGCGTTGGCGAGTGCCTCTTCCATCGTGATGCGGCCGGCCCGGTAATGTTCGAACAGCGCCTGCTCGAAGGTCTTGGAGCCCGGCGACAGGCTCTGCTCCATCGCGTCCTTGATCTGGTTGATCTCGCCGGCCTTGATCAGTTCCTGGATGTGTTTGGTGTTGAGCATGACTTCGACTGCGGCGACGCGTTTGCCGTCGACGGATTTGACCAGGCGCTGTGAAATCACCGCGCGCAGCGCGATCGACAGGTCGGCCTGCAGGCTTTCGCGGGCATCGCGCGGGAAGAAGCCGATGATGCGGTTCAGCGCGTTGTAGCTGTTGTTGGCATGCAGCGTCGACATGCAGAGGTGTCCGGTCTGCGCGAACAGCAGCGAGCTCTGCAGCGTCTCGCGGTCGCGGATTTCGCCGACCATCAGCAGATCCGGCGCTTCGCGCATCGCACTGATCAGCGCGGCTTCGTAGGTGTGGGTGTCGACGCGCACCTCGCGCTGGTTGACGATGGATTTCTTGTGCTTGAAGATGAATTCGATCGGATCCTCGATGGTCAGGATGTGTCCGGTCTTGATCGTGTTGCGGTAGTCGATCATCGATGCCATCGTCGTCGACTTGCCGGAGCCGGTGGAACCGACGATCAGGATCAGCCCGAGCTTTTCCATGATCACGTCTTTCAGTACATCCGGCAGCCCCAGTGTCTCAAAGGCGGGCACATCGGGCTTGACGAAGCGGATCACCATGGCCACGGTATTCTTCTGGCGGAAGATGTTGACGCGGAAATTCCCGAGTTCACCGCCGCTCTGGGCGAAATTCATCTCGTGTTTGGTCTCGAATTCCTGGACCTGCGCCGGCGTCATCAGCTCGTAGCAGATCTTTTTGACCTGTTCGGGGTCCAGCGCCTGGCTGTTGATCGGCAGCACCGTGCCGTTGATCTTGATCTGGATCGGCGCGCCGGCGGTGAAGAACATGTCCGACGCCTGCTTGTCGGCCATCAGCTTGAACAGCGGTGTGACGAACATGGTGCCGGTCCCCCGTTATGCCCCGATATTTCCCGTTATGCCCCGTGCGGGCGGCCGCATTGCGCGGCAACCGGGCCATTCTGCCCAGTTTCGCCGGCCTTGCAAAGCAGGCCGGCGGACGCGCTCAGTCGTCGCTGCGCAGCAGGTCGTTGATGCTGGTCTTGGCGCGGGTTTTGGCGTCGACGCGCTTGACGATCACCGCGCAGTAGAGATTGCACTTGCCGTCGGGCGAGGGCAGCGATCCGGACACCACCACCGAGCCGGCGGGCACGCGGCCGTAGAGGATCCGGCCGCTGGCACGGTCGTAAATCTTGGTGCTCTGGCCGATGAACACGCCCATCGACACCACCGAGCCTTCCTCGACGACCACGCCCTCGACGATTTCCGAGCGCGCGCCGATGAAGCAGTTGTCCTC
>VFQN01000707.1_pt1 | contig 60140 bp, 56 predicted proteins | sample 3512371 | NCBI WGS metagenome assembly VFQN01 (sample SAMN10412370, study PRJNA504923) | tailings metagenome | isolation source: Replicate 2 from Balatoc abandoned mine | place: Philippines: Itogon, Benguet | collected 2017-08-28 | reverse complement strand
TACCACATCCGTATCCTCTATTAAAAACACTTTGCGCTTATTCTACCTAATCCTATATTTTTATCCTCTTAAAACTATTTGGCGATCTCAATTTTAACCCGCTGGCCCTTGATTTTCTGCTTTTCAATCAATGGCAGAGTGCGACTCATTTTGGATTTGCGGATGGCTACAAAGGAGAAGAAATCCTTCACCTCAATCAGCCCGATATCCTCTTTTTTTAATTCACCTTGCTGGGTGAGGAATCCTACAATATCAATCTTGTTGATCTTGTTTTTCTTACCGGCTGCTATATGAAGGGTCACCCATTGGGGTTTATCGGGTACCTGTACGGTATCTGGAATATCTACCCAGCCGGAGTCAGGGGCAATATAATCAGGGATATCTTCTGATGGACCCATCAATAAAATGGCGGTGCCACTGGCTTCCATTCGGGCAGTACGGCCATTCCGGTGAATAAAGGATTCTTCGCTTAGGGGTAGATGATAATGTATGATATATCGGATATGCGGAATATCGAGTCCGCGTGCTGCGAGGTCGGTAGTCACCAATATGTTGGAAGTGCCATTGCGAAACTTACACAGCGCAGCATCCCGTTCCGGCTGTTCCAATGCCCCATGATAAAACACATTTACCAGGCCTTTATCTTTCAGATATTCACTGGTGCGTTGCACCGCATCCCGGTGGTTCAAAAACACAATGGTGGAGCGATTGCCCAAATGACAGATGAGCCGGAACAGGGAATCCAGTTTATCTGCTTCGGTTGCCCGGGCCAGTTTGATTTCCAGCGCACCGGAGCTCTCGCCTGTCAGGAAATTCAGGGTGGTGGCTTGCTGCATCTTCAGGAATCGGGGCAACTCCATTGCTTCGGTGGCAGATACCAGGATGCGTTTCTTTAAGGAAGGCAGACTGCCCACCACAAAAGACATCTCTTCTTCAAACCCAAATTCTACCGATTTATCAAATTCATCCAGCACCAGGGTGTGGATGGTGTCGGTTTTAATATTCTCGCGACGGATATGATCCCCCAGTCGGCCGGGTGTGCCCACGATAATGGTGGGTGCCTCCAGCAGGTTGTTTTCTTCAATTTCTCTTTTATGTCCGCCATAACAGGCTGTCACCTTCAATCCCGTCCCCATTTTTTTAGCCACGTCTTCAATTTGTAAAGCCAGTTCGCGAGAAGGTGCGATGATCAGGGCCTGGGTTCCTTTTTTATCCGGATCAATTTGATCAAGCACCGGTAAGAGATAGGCCAGGGTTTTACCTGATCCGGTTGCAGAAAGCAGGATGATGTTTTCCTGCTCGCGGTTGGCGGCCAGCGAGGCTTCCTGCATGGGATTGAGTGATTTGATCTTAAAGGCGGCCAGAATAGATTCCAGCGAATAAAAAGGAGTAGACATGGCGCAAAGCTAGTTTAGTTTGGGGGAAGAGGCTAAATTGCCTGAAATAATCAGGCAGAACCGAATGAAAGCGGCTACGGTACACGAGATCAAGGAAGCCTTACAGGCACTTCCACCCAACAAACTGGTGGATATCACCCTGCGACTCGCAAAATTCAAAAAAGAGAACAAGGAGTTGCTTTCCTACCTGCTGTTTGAGTCGGAGGAAACAGATCGCTACGTGGGGGAACTCAAGCTGGAAATGGAAGCAGAGTTCGCCACGATGAATGTTTCGCATGTCTATTTTGCCAAAAAAACCCTGCGCAAAATTCTCCGGAATGTCAACAAGCAGGCGCGATATATTGGTAACAAAGAATCCGAAACCGCGCTTCTGTTGCATTACCTGCGCTTGCTGAAAGATTCCGGATTGCCGGTACAAAAAACACCTGTCCTGATGAATCTCTATCTCACGCAGTTGAAAAAAACAAAAAAGCTGATCGAGTCGCTGCACGAGGATCTGCAGTATGAATACCTGCGCCTCTGGAAGAAACTGGCTGCCTGATGCCCCCGGTTGCGTACTTTTAGGGCATGAAAGACTTCAAGAAATATTTCATGATGCCGGTTGATCCGGAGCAACTCTATCGGACATTGACTAACCCGGCTACGGTACAGTTGTGGGCAGGTGCAGATGCAATAATGTCAGAAGAACCGGATTCCGAATTTTCCTTGTGGGAAGAGAGTATTGTGGGTAAAAACCTGGAATTCGAACCCGGTAAAAAGATTGTACAGGAATGGTATTTTGGGGAAGATGCAGAAGCCCCTTCCATTGTCACCATTAAATTACACGAACACAAACAGGGCACTTCCATGGAAGTACGCCAGACCAATATTCCGGATGATGTTTACGATGAAATCACCGAAGGCTGGGAGCAGGTGTATATCGCCTCCCTGCTCGATTTTTATTCTGAAGGATAAGCACTGCTAACGGTGATCCGCATAGGTTTTTGCCGGCGCGATCGATTCTAATTCCTCCAGTGCTGCAGCAGGTACTTGTTGGTTAATAGCGGTTACTGCCTGTTCTAGCTGTTCTATGGTGCGAATCCCGATCACAGCGGCTCCAATAGCCGGTTTGGATAAGGCATAGTGAATAGCCACTGATTCTGGTTCCACCTCATAGCGTTTAGCGATTTCCGTTAGTTGAAGCCGGATCCTGTTTACTTCAGTGGCGGTATGTCCGAGATATTCTTTGCCTGATTTATTGATCAGCATCCCGCTGGCCAGTGTTCCTCTTGCCAATACGCTAATTTTATTGGCAGCGAGTAGAGGCAGACAACTTTCTTCCGGCCTCCGGTCCAGCACACTGTATTGCATCATTACACTGCTGAGCTGGCTCTTTTCAACATATTGCCGGATTACATTCGGGCGGATAGAAGAGATGCCATAATAGCGAATTTTACCAGCTGCTTTCAGCAGTTCAAATGCTTCAATCGTTTCGTCAATGGGGTCTTCAATGGTTCCGCCATGTAACTGGTAGAGATCAATGCGATCGGTTTTTAATCGGGTTAATGAACCTTCCACTGACTGAAGGATATACTCCTTGCGTGGGTTCCAATCCCAGCCACTGCCGTCTTCCCGCCACTGGTTACCTACCTTGGTGGCGATGAATACCTTGTTGCGATGCGGCTTCAGCAGGCTTCCGATCAGCTCTTCATTCGCGCCCTGCTCATAGAGATCAGCCGTATCAAAATAATTGATGCCACCATCAAGGGCGGCATCAATTATGGAGGCAGCAGAAGGTTGTCCCGCTTTGAAAGACATGCACCCAAATCCGATCTGGCTTAGCTGCTCTTTAGTAGTTCCTAAAAAATGATAGGTCATAGTTGTTCGTTTAATGTCCGTCCATCTTCACCATCCTAGGTTGAAAGCTACCCAAAATAGATACAAGATCCATTTGACAGGCCATCACTTCTTCCAGGTTTTTATAGGCCTGGGGTGCTTCATCCACACCACCACCGATCAGGCTGACATTTGCTTCTTTCAGGGCCAGCTTCATGGCGGATCTGGAGATGGATTCATTGGCAGCGCGACGACTCATCTGTCTTCCAGCTCCATGTGAAGCAGATTGCAAAGAAGATGCCGCACCCTTTCCTTTCACAATATAACCAGGAGCCGTCATGGAACCGGGAATGATACCCAGTACATTTTCTCCAGCCGGTGTAGCGCCTTTCCGGTGAACAATCAGCTCTTCGCCGTTGATCATTTCCTTCCAGGCAAAATTGTGATGGTTCTGCACTGTAGCTACTGGTTTTTCACCAATAGCTTTGGCTATCTTTTTATGGATCAGTTCATGACAGGCGGCAGCATAATCACCGGCCAGGTTCATGGCAGCCCAGTATTCAGCACCTGCTTCTTCTTCGAGGTATAACCACGACAGGTGTTTGATATCCCCCTGCAACCTACGGGTGGAGATAGCGAGCTGCGTAAAGTGCTGCGCGATCTTTGCCCCCAGGGCACGGGAACCTGAATGGGACAGCAATCCCAGCCATTCACCTGCTGGCATGCCAAGCGTGCTGTCTTTCTCCTCAATCTTCACGATCCCGAATTCTACGAAGTGATTCCCACTTCCGGAACTGCCCAGTTGTTTCCAGGCCCGTGTGTGCAGATACTTGAGAAAAGGGATCTCGAAAAAGAGCCGGTTGTCCATCACCGCATGATCCGGTGAACGATCAAATTGTTTGCTGCTTCCGAAAAGCGTTTGCTCATCCAGGATGCGTTCAAAAAATCCGGTTTTCTGATCAAGTACAGCTCCTTTCACAGCAAATATGCTCAGTGCCATCCGGCAGCCGATATCAACGCCTACGCCATAGGGTATGACTGCATTTTTGGTGGCGAGCACACCGCCTATCGGTAATCCATAACCGTGGTGTGCATCCGGCATCAGTGCACCGGCCACGCTGATGGGTAAGCGCGCAGCCTGGTACATCTGGTGCAGAGCAGATTCTTCAATTTGTTTCCGGCCATATATATTGAAGCGTATACCCTGTGTGTTCAGAGATTCTTCAACGACCGATGGTAGTTTATTTTCCATGTTTTTAATTGGTGGCCAGTACCCTTCGGAACCCCATCACTTGTGTTTTTTTAGGTTCGTAGTTGGTAGAAGCCGGGTTCAATAATTCTGCCAGTGAAACCGGTGCATCGATCTTTGTTTCGATGTTCAGTTTACCAGCCAGTTGTTGTGCTTTGTCGACACTCAGTTTGCCGAATTCATATTGGGCAATCAGTCGCCCTTTTCTTAATAGGGCAGGATCCACCAGGTGCAGTGCACTGTTAAACGTACAGATGATCTGCACATTCAGGCAATCACTCAATAAACCATCACTCAGGTTCAGCAGGTTGCTGACAGAATGATTGGATTGATAGGTACGATCCAGGATAATATTCTCCGCATCTTCAATCACCAGGATGGAATTCGGGTGTTCGATCAGCAGATCCATAAAATCCGGATTCATCAGGTTGCCTGCAACAGAAGGAGAGAGGAATAATACTTTCTTTTTCACTCTTCCAATCAGATAACGCAGGTAGGTTGTTTTACCGGTACCTGGTAATCCGTGCAGCAATACAATTCCTTTGTCCTGGTCTTTCAGCAACCGTTCCTGAATCTTTGTATCTACTTCGATGAAATCATCATTGTAGTAGAGATTCAGATCCAGTTCATTAGGTTGAATATCCAGGGGCTTCAGTTCCAGTCCATAGTTGTTCGAATGGATGATATTAATCTGGTGCTGCCCTTCTTCTTTCACTTTTGGAAAATCAACCAATGCTTCCATTAAATGCGTTGCACGATCATGATCTTTAATTGCATATGCCAGCTCGGCAAAATCCTTTCCTAATTCCACCAGTAGTTTGCCTTCCAGTTCAACAATACTCAGTGTGAATTCCTGTCTTTTATGTTCCCAGTTATAGAAATTGCTCTGATGTACCTGTATAACTTTTCCGGCGGCATTGGTTAATAAAAATTCCAGTGCTTTACCCGGATCGATATTATTGATAAAGAGCACGGAAGGTGCGTTACCAAATCTATTCAGGTAATAGGATTTCACTTCCAGGTAACTGTTATAGAACAGTTCGGAATGAAGACTGATGGTTGGTTCGTGCAAAATAGCGCGTACGATATTTCTTATCCGCTGTAGTGCGGATGCTAAAATTGTGTTCATAAAAAATTTGATTGAATCGAAATAAAAAACCCCGCTCTTTCGGCGGGGTTACTATCATGAAGTTGTTCGCTTAACGATTGGGAACAAACCACACCCCGCGCTGAAACGCACAGCCAGAAAGGCTTTCAGCGGTATGTTTACGATATGTGTTAAAGCGGGGCATTGTTCTTGTTTTTAAAATTTGTGAATGCAAAGATGGTTTAATTTTTCTGATTTCAAAATAGTTGATGAATTTTTTTTATTGCATGAAAGAGGCCGTTCGTGAAATGCGAACGGCCTCTATATATAGGAACCAACCTCAACCTCTCAACTTACTGAATGCTATAGTATCCTTTTTTAACCGGAGAGATATCACCGATTACCACGATAGTGGTGGGGGCTGGTAATTTCTCATTATTCCGGCCGATGGAATAATAGCCTTTTTTAACTTCCGGGGCTTTCCTGCTCAGGGCGGTTTCGCTTACCGGCTGCTTATTGGAAGGCAGTTCAGCTGCCTTGTTTTTCATGGAATAAAATCCTTTCTGGGCGGCTTTTACAGGTTGTTTGTCCTGCGCCATGGCTGTTCCGAATGTCAGTGCTGCTATAAAAAGAGTACATGCTATCTTTTTCATGCTATGTAATTGATGGATTAAAAATGAAATACACGGGTTGCTGATCGTCATCTGATCAGATGCGTCTGTTAAATAAAGAAGTGAGAATAGTCTAAATCAGGAAACTTCGATGCTGCAGATAGAGGGGAGAGCCTGGGGCGAAATGAACCCTTGTGCTGAGCTGCTCCTGTTTTGTAAGGGTGATTGAGCCAACCACTTGTTCACGAACAGGGGTTGATACCGGCAGTTGGGCTGCCTGAACCCTGGTTCGGTAATGAATGAAATGCTCCTCCTGCTTTTCTTCTGTGGTAGATCGTTGATCTCCACTATTGGTAAGTTCAGTCAGGGAAGCAGGATCCACCAACTGCTGAAGGGCCGCTCCCGGCAAACTTGCCACCAGGAAAAGAAGGCCGAGCAATATGGTTAGTACCTTTTTCATTTTTTGGTAATGCAAAGATACTATCCCCCAATCGCTTACTTATTTAGATTTTTGTTAAATCGTTCACGCAGGAACTGCCGGGTAAGGATACCGGATTGTTTCAGATCTCTTTCCTTCCAGCCACCTTCAGATGAGGCGGAGGGATACAATACAGAACAGGTTTCATCCTTATCTGAAACCGACCAGGTTACCCAACTGATCTTATTTTTCTCTGACCAGTCGATCCAGCGTTTCCACTCTTCTTCATTCAGCGGACCATTACCTGTTGCTTCCATCCCGGCGGATTCGGATATAAAAAGAGGAATCCCTTTTGACAGCGCATACTCACCCCGATCGCGCAGAAACTGCTTATGCGTGGCAGCATAATAATGCAGGGTGTACATGATATTCGTCTGCCCTTTAATTGGATCATCCGCAACAAGGTGCAGATCCTGGTCCCAATGCGGATTCCCAACCAGTATAATGTTATCAGTATCAATTGCCCGGATTGTTTTAATCAACTCAACTGAATAAGCCTTTACTTCCTCCCAGCTTTCCTGGTCCGGCTCATTGAAAATTTCATAAATGAGATGCGGGTAATTGCCATAGCGCGCAGCAATCTCCTTAAAAAATGCCTTTGCTTCTTCCAATTGAATATTGTGCGAATGCCAGTCGACAATGACATAGATGTTTTGCTCAATCGCCGCCTTAATTACAGTTTCAATGGCTTTTAGGGATGAAGCTTTCGCATGCAGGTATCCGTTAGGTTTGGGTTCTATCCCCATGGCAGCACGCACCAGGTCTGCTTTCCAGTCTTCGTGTAACCATTTCACAGCTCCGGCAGTATAAAACCTTGGCCAGAAATTATGCCACCCAAAACTCATACCCCTTAATACTACGGGCTGTCCCTGCTGATCACAGAGTTGGGTTCCGATTACCTGCAGCTGACCATATTTTTTAACGGGCTGGGCAAACAGGAGAGTGGGCAGAAAAATCAAAATAAGAATGATATATCGGCGCATGCATCGTTGATTGGTGAACAGTAAGTTCCAAAAAAAACACCACATTGCTGTGGTGTTGTAATTTATTCGCTAAAGTAGCTTATCCGAAAGCCTGTGTGATATCATCCTTGATATCATCAATATGCTCGATGCCAAGGGAGATACGCAGCAATCCGGGTTCAACTCCCGCAGATTTCTGTTCCGCCTCACTTAACTGTTCGTGGGTAGTGGTGGCCGGATGGATGATCAGTGTTTTCGCATCACCCACATTGGCAAGGTGACTGATCAGTTCCAGTTTGTTCACAAACGCATCAGCAGCTTCCTTGCCTCCTTTGATCTTGAAGGACAATACACCACCGAATCCGTTTCGCAGGTATTTCTTTGCCAGTGTATGGTATTTATTATTCTTAAGTCCGGGGTAGTTTACATATTCCACCTGGGGTTGCTTCTCCAGCCATTCCGCCAGCTCCATGGCATTGTCTACCGTGCGCTGTACCCGAAGGCTTAGTGTTTCCAATCCCTGCAGGAAGAGGAAAGAGTTAAACGGACTCACAGCAGGACCGAGACTTCTCAATCCGGTTACCCTTGCCCGTATGATGAAAGCAATATTTCCAAATGGTCCGCCTGAACCAAATATGTCCCAGAATTTCATGCCATGATAGGCTTCATCCGGCTCTGTGAAATAAGGAAACTTGCCATTACCCCAGTTAAAATTGCCTGCATCTACGATGATACCGCCAATGCTGTTTCCATGTCCGCCAATCCACTTGGTAGCGGATTCAACTATCACATTTGCACCGAAGTCAATTGGGCGACAGAGATAGCCCGCTGCTCCAAATGTATTGTCTACAATCAGGGGAATGTTGTGTTTTTTCGCGATGTCTGACAGGCGCTCAAAATCAGGAATACTGAATCCGGGGTTACCGATCGTTTCCACATACAATGCCTTGGTGCGGGCATCAATTTTGGATTCAAAATCAGCCGGATCATCCCCATTGGCAAATCTAACCTCGAAGCCTAACCGCTTGAAGCTCACCTTGAACTGGTTGTAGGTTCCGCCATACAGGAAAGAAGAAGACACGATATTATCGCCCTGTTGCAGGATATTCTGAAAAGTAATGAACTGTGCTGATTGTCCGGATGCCATGGCCAATGCAGCCACCCCTCCTTCCAAAGCCGCTACCCGTTTTTCAAATACATCCGTAGTGGGATTCATCAGTCGGGTATAGATATTACCAAACTCCCGCAGTCCGAACAGATTTGCTGCATGTTCAGCACTGTCAAATACAAAGGATGTTGTTTGGTAAATTGGTACCACCCTGGATTTGGTTACCGGATCGGGTTCCTGCCCGGCATGCACCTGCAGGGTTTCAAATCGGAGTTGCTTGGCCATAGTTTGTTGTTTTGAATGTCTACAAATATACTAGGAATTCTAAATCAAGTGGACAATTGAGCAGGATCAGTTTTTAAGCGGGGTGTAGATTCTATTTTTAAACCTATGAAAAAGTTTCTGCTTGTACTGGATGGATTTCAACTTTCTATGGGAACAGTTGATTTTGCGATCCGCCTCGCTCAGTTGGAGCAGGCTCAGCTGGTGGGTTTATTTCCGGAGGAGCCGACTTATCGCAGTTATGACATATACAAGGTGATCATGGGGGCCAGTGATGTAGACCAAACGGTGGAAAATCTCGACAAGCTGGATGAAGCCAAAAGAGAGGATGCTGTGCGCCAGTTTCAGTCTGCCTGTGAAAAGGCAGGAATTACATTTTCTATTCATCGCGATAAAAGATTGGCAGATCGGGTGATACTTGAAGAAAGCACCTATGCAGATTTACTCATTATCTGCAAACAGGAACGCTTCTCGATGGCAGAAGAAGATATCCCATCTGTCTTTTTACAGAAACTGATGGCTTCCAGTTTTTGTCCCGTTTTGGTAGTACCCCCTGCTTACCAACCGGTGGATGAGGTATTCATTCTGTATGATGGAAAACCATCTTCTGTATTTGCAGCTAAGCATTTCAGTTATATCCTGCCGGGACTGGCAGCAACTCCCAAGGTACAGGTCGTAACAGTACACCCGGAAGGTAAATCCAGTCACCTGCCTAATAACAAACTGATGCGGGATTTTGTAAACAGATTTTATCCCAACGCGAACTATATACAATTGAGAGGATCTTCAGAAGAGCAAATCAAAGGGTATGTTCGCAATAACAGCGGCAACGAATTACTGGTTGTTGGCGCTTACAGAAGATCTGACCTTTCGAGATGGTTTAAATCCAGTATGGCAGATGTTCTGATTAAGGAATTAAACAATCCGGTCTTTATTGCTCACCATTAAATTAGTAGTATGCTGAAACGATTTTTAGTGCCCACCGATTTTTCTCCCACTTCCGAAAGAGCATTCAACTATGCACTGGAACTGGCATCCAGAACAGGCGGTACGGTGGTGTTGTATCATTTGTATTCCCCTGCAGAGTCAGGTTATATTGATAATATGACCAAACTCACTGCGTATAACAATCAGATGGAAACCGACCTGGTGAAAGAGCTCAACCGGCTGGCGGACAAATACAAGGGAAATTATCCCGGACTGATCGTCTCAACCGTACTCGGGCGATCTCCTGTGGTGGATAATATCCTGGGCTTTGCTGAACACAATGCCATTGATATGATCATCATGGGTACGCAGGGGGCCAGCGGTTTGAAAAAAGCATTGGTGGGTACCATCGCCTCCCGCGTTATTGAAAAAAGTGATTTGCCCGTACTGATGATCCCGGAACGATATGAATGGAAACTGCCAAAGACCCTGGTACTGGCAACCGACTACCAGACTGCCGATAAACTGGCTTTACCACTCTTATCCGGAATTGCCAATCTGTTTGATGCTTCGGTTACTGTTACCCGTTTGATGGATGGTCATATTACCCCGGATGATGCCCGCCTGGAGCAGGAACGCTTTGATGCCTATGCTACCCGATTACAGGCTGAGTTTCCTGACCAGCCGATGGAATTTAAATTGATCCGCACCTCTTCCATAGTGGATGCTATGGAACGCCTGGATGATGAGATCCCTTACGACCTGCTGGCCCTGGTTCGCAGGAAAAAGAACTTTTTGCAGAAATTCCTCTTTGAAAGTTTTACCCGCCACATGGCCTATCTCACCAATCATCCTTTCCTGATGGTGCCGGATATTGAATAAATAGTTGGTGCCTATTGGAGCAGGATTTATTGCTGGTTTTCCAAAGTCAGAAGATGGTCGTATTTTACAAAATACGCAGACGAAATGACTAACAAACATTCCATTGGAAACTGGTTATCCAGGCTGGGTCCGGGTATTATTACAGCGGCACTTGTTTTTGGCCCCAGTAAAATGACCATCACTTCCAGGCTGGGAGCTGAATATGGTTATTCGCTCACCTGGATCATAGTAGTGGCCATCTTTTTTATGATCAGTTATGCCAATATGGGAGCCCGTGTTGGAGCAAATGCACCTGGAAGTTTTCTTTCTATGCTACGCCTGAAATGGGGCAATGCAGCAGCCATCGCAATTGGTTTTGGCATCTTTCTGGTAACTGCCTCTTTTCAGGCGGGCAATGCCATTGGTTTGGGCATCTCACTTGCTGAATCAACCGATACCAAACCCAATGGATGGATACTTTTGTTTACGGGGGTTTCAATCGGGCTGCTTTTCTTTCGAAGTTTTTATTCGATTTTGGAAAAACTGATGATTGCGTTGGTTGGGTTGATGTTGTTTGCCTTTGCATCCACCCTATTTATGGCGAAACCTTCTCTTTCGGGTATTGCATCCGGACTTATTCCAACTGTTCCTCAAGGATCAATCGGATTGATCATCGCCTTCATAGCTTCCTGTTTCTCCATTGTGGGGGCTGTTTATCAAGCCTACCTGGAAAGAGAACGCAGGCGGTTAAAGCCTTATTCATCCAATGGAAATTCCAGCGCAACTACAGGCATTCTTATTTTGGGTATCATGAGTGCAGTGGTATTGATTTGTGCCGCTGCTGTGTTGAATCCTCAACAGATCCAGGTTACCAATGCCGCCGGGATGGCAAAGGCATTGGAGCCATTGTATGGAGAATATGCATCCGGATTATTTTATTTGGGGCTCTTTGGTGCTTCTTTTTCCTCTCTTGTCGGTAACGCTACCGTTGGAGGAAGTCTGATGGGAGATGCACTGGGTTGGGGGGATGGTTTTCGCGATACTAAAGTAAAATTCCTGATTGCAATTGTAATGATAATCGGTGCAACAGTGGCGGTGCTTTTTGGAAAATTACCTCTCGAGATGATTATACTTGCGCAAAGTATCACCATTTTCCTGGTACCCTTTATTGGATTTGCGCTGCTGAGCATTGCCAATGATAAAACCATTATGGGATCAAAAGTGAATACCCGGTATCAATCCCTGGTGGGTTACCTGGGTTGGCTGCTGATCACCGTACTGGCAGTTTTTAATTTTTACGAACTCTTTATAAAACAGCAAGCATGACTGACCGAAAAACTGATTTGCTGAATTGGGAAAAGCGCTTACTCGCACCTTCCGCAGCTTTAATCGAAGACCTCAAACAGATTGATGGGGATATCCTGTTGCTGGGGGTGGGTGGCAAAATGGGGCCAAGTATGGCGAAACTGGCTGTGGAAGCAATCCAGGCAGCCGGGATTTCCAAAAAAGTAATTGGGGCATCGAGGTTTTCAGAAAGCGGCCTTAAAGAAGAACTGGAAACCAACGGGGTGGAAACCATCAGCGTAGATTTGCTGGATGATAAGGCCCTGCAACAACTACCGGAGGTCAGGAATGTGATCTACCTGGCCGGACAAAAATTTGGCACTACAGGCAAGGAGGCTTTTACCTGGGCGATGAACAGTTACTTACCCGGACGTGTAGCCGAAAAATTCAAACGGTCCAGGATTGTTGCATTTTCTACCGGTAATGTATATCCGTTTGCACCGTTGCATAAAGGAGGATTGGATGAATCCGTTACTCCTGAGCCTATTGGTGAATATGGACAATCCTGTTTGGGCCGGGAACGCATCTTCCAGTATTTCTCAGAAAAGAATAATACTCCTACCCTGATCTATCGCCTCAATTATGCAGTTGATTTCAGATACGGTGTGATATTGGAAATCGCCAAATCTGTATGGGAAGGCAAGGCCATCGACCTGAGATCAGGAAATGTAAATGTTATCTGGCAGGGTGATGCCAATGAAATTGCGATTCGTTCTTTGAGACATTGCAGCAGTCCGGCACACATACTGAATGTTACTGGTCCTGAACTGTTGTCTGTACAATGGATTGCGGAACAATTTGGAAAGCAATTCGGCAAGGATCCTGTATTGGTTGGGGAACCAGAATCCACTGCGCTGTTGAACAACGCTTCTTATTGCCACCAGTTATTCGGTTACCCACGCACCACCATCCGGGATATTATTGATATCACGGCAGAATGGATAAAACAAGGTGGCGACACATTTGGAAAAGCTACTCATTTTCAGGAAAGAAAAGGACAATTCTAAATATGGAACAAAAGAAATTAAAGCCGGCCCTTACTGCGCTTTTGCAGGAAGGAACAGTTATACCCGCGCATCCGCTTGCCCTTACTGCGGAGCGAACCCTGGATGAAAAAAGACAGCGACTCCTGTCAAGGTACTATATCGCCAGTGGAGCTGGTGGAATGGCAGTTGGCGTACACTCCACTCAGTTTGAAATTCGCGATCCACAGATCAATCTTTTCGAAACGGTGTTGCGTATGGCGATGGAAGAGGTAGAGGCTACCAACCTTCAGCGCCCTTTTATTATGGTGGCAGGCATCTGCGGACCAACAGACCAGGCAATTGCAGAAGCAAAGCTCGCAGCTTCTTTAGGGTATGATATTGGTTTGCTCAGTATGGGCGGGCTGTCTCATTATTCGGAGAAAGAATTACTGGAACGAACAAGGGCAGTGGCTGCAATCATGCCAGTATTTGGGTTTTACCTGCAACCAGCTGTTGGCGGACGGATATTCAGCTATGCATTCTGGGAAGAATTCGCAACTATTGAAAATGTTGTCGCCATCAAAGTGGCTGCCTTTAACCGGTATTGCACACTGGATGTAGTGAGAGCAGTAGCAGCTTCACCGAGAAAGGATGCCATCGCCTTATACACAGGGAATGATGATAATATCATTGCTGATCTGATTACTCCGTTCCGGTTTAACATCAATGGTCAATGGGTGGAGAAAAACTTTGCAGGGGGGGCTGTTGGGGCAGTGGGCGATCTGGACCAGTAAAGCAGTTGAATTGTTGGAATGCATCAAGGTTGTTCGGACAGGTAATTCACTGAATCGGGCAGACTTACTGGCGGAAGGTATACACCTGACGGATGTAAATGCCTCCATTTTTGATCCGGCACATGATTTTCATGGTTGTATTCCCGGCATTCATGAAGTGCTGAGAAGACAGGGACTTCTTAAGGGAACCTGGTGTCTCAATGAAAAAGAGCAATTATCAGAAGGACAGGCGGATGAAATCACCAGGGTGTATACAGCCTATCCGCACATGAACGATGATGCCTTTGTAACTGAATTTTTATCTCAACAGTCCGATTTGTTATCCTAACATGAAATCATTTATTTATTGGATTGTCACTTTATTCATTGTCTGTACGCAAACAGTGAAAGGGCAATCAGCATGCACCAACCTTGGTCCTCAGCTCCGTGCTGCCATGATCCAGGGCAGTATATTTTTAACGGATACGAATAAACGAAACTGGATTTATACGGTGGTTCGTGGTGAGCCCGCTCATTTACTTGGATATGACGCAGCTTCAGGAAATCTCGTTGTTGATCAGCCTTTGCCTGGTGCCGATGGTGCCTGGGATATGGCCTGGTCAGAAGATGGCTGGTTGTATGTGCCAGGTGCCAGTGGGTATCTGTTCCGGCATAAACCGGGTACACAGGAAGTAGAGAACCTGGGACTCGTATTACCTGGTCAAACCTATGTATGGAGCCTTACAGCCGGTAAGAAGGGAGAATTGTTTGGTGCTACTTATCCGGGATGCCGGGTATTTCGGTACCATCCGAAGGATGGATTTACAGATCTTGGAAAAGGACCATTGGTGGAAGGTGAGAATTATGTAAGAAGCCTGGCATTTAATAAGAAGACCGATAAACTTTACGCAGGAGTAGGCTCCCATGCGCACCTGGTTGAAATTGATACCAGGACTGGAACAAAAAGGGAACTTCTTCCTGAACAATACAAGGAGAAAGAGTTTGTGTATGGATTGGAAATCGTTTACCAGGAAAAGGGTCCGGATTACCTGCTCGCGCTGGTGACAAGCGGACAATTGACACTGGTAATCAATCTGAATACCATGCAGGTGGAAAGAGAATTGCAGGGAATCGATATGAAAACAATTGTACAGGAACCTGGTAGTGCTGTCATCTATTTCACGATGAAATCAAGACTCTATCAATTGGATCTGTCAAAAAAAGAAAGCTCACCCCAACCCGTAACCGAAACAGGAGGAACTGCCAATGCGTTTCGCTGGGATGGCAAAAGAAAACTGAGCCTTTTGACATCGACTGCTGTATACCAACGGGTTGCTGTAAAAAATAAAAAATCCACAACTCAAAAGCTGGATGTACCGGGACAACCGATACCCATTCAATCTATAATGAAGGGTCCGGATGGCCGCATCTGGATGGGAGGTTATCTGGCAGGAGGACATGCAGCGTATGATCCTGTCACTGGTGTAACAACTCCATACAAAGGACTGGAACAAACAGAAGGAATGGCTTATTCTGGCGATACCATTTTCATGGGTATTTATCCGCATGGACATTATTATTACTACAACACCAAATTACCCTGGGACCCCAAACAGGGGAACCCCAAACACCTGGGCCAGGTACCTGGTCAAAGTCGCGGTTTTGCAGTACTGCCATTAACTGAGCGTAAGAAAGTGCTGTTTGGAACAGTACCGGATTACGGGCAGTTGGGAGGAGCGCTGGTAAGTTATGACCTGGAAAAACAACAACTTGATGCTATTGTGAATATCATACCGGATCAATCTATTGTAAGCCTTGTATCTGTCAATGACATGGTGATTATGGGAAGTTCGATCAGTGGTGGATTAGGTGCTAAACCTACAGCCGCAGAGGCAAGGTTGGTGGGGTGGCATCCGGATACCAAACAAAAGTTATTTGATATGGTGCCTATGCCTGGAGCAATGGCAATAACAGGGCTGATGAAAATACCGGATGGAAAAATCTGGGGAGTGGCGGATGGCGTTCTCTTCATTTTTGATCCGGTCCTGAAGGAGGTGCTGCGTACCCAACGAATTCATCAAGCACCATCCCGTGGTGGTCATATCTGGAGAAGTGCTTTCCTGGTATTGCACTCGAATGGATATGTTTATGGAACAGGAGGCAATTGGTTATTCCGAATTGACCCCAGGTCACTGGAAGTAAACATGCTGGAAGAAAATGCGAGTTTGCTGGCGATGGATGGAAAAGGCGACTTATATTTCAAACGTAATACAGAATTGTGGCGTTATAAGGTGAGTGAAAAATAACAACATGCACGAAGCGATTACGATTACAAGGCAACTGGTAGCGATTCCATCTGTGAATCCCATGGGCAAGGGGTTAACCGGTCCTATGTATACCGAGCGCAATATGGCTTCGTATATTCAGGATTTTCTGGCAGATTTAGGTATTCGTGCTGAACTTTTTGGAGCTGATGCAGAGCGGCCCAATCTCGTAGCGTTTATAGATGCTGGTAAGTCGCACACTATTATGCTGGAAGCGCATATGGATACGGTTTCCGAAGAGCAGATGACCATTTCACCTTTTGATCCTGTGATTCGTGAGGGGTTGTTATATGGCCGCGGTTCCTGTGATACCAAGGCTTCCCTTGCTACTTATCTCTATGCAATCAGGCGGATTATTCAGGAGAGGAAATCTTTGCAACACAATGTGGTACTGGCTTTCGTAAAAGATGAGGAATATTCATTTTCCGGTGCAAGAGAACTGGTGGCCAGGGGAATAAAAGCAGACTATGCAGTGGTAGGTGAACCCACGGAACTGAACCTGATTTATGCGCACAAGGGACTTTGCCGGTTTTTTATTCATACAGACGGATTGAGTTGTCATTCCAGTATGCCCTGGAATGGAGAAAGTGCTATTTACAAGATGGCTTCGATTATTCAAGGGGTAGAAGCATATGCAAAAAGTCTGTCCCAGGTAACGCATCCTGTATTAGGGCAGGCGACCGCCAGTATTGGAAGGATCAAAGGCGGACAAACAGTGAATACGGTACCGGCATTGTGCAGTATTGAGTTGGACAATCGCCTGCTGCCTGGTATGACGCTGCAGGATATTTTAAAAGGATTGAAACCCTATTTGGGTGATCCGGCCGGCTATAGGATCGAAGAGCCTTATTTATTGGCCATGGGAGTTGAAAATGCCATCGATGCGGAACATCTCAAAGCGCTTGTAGATGCCTGTGAGTTGGAGGGAATTCATCCTGCATTACAAACAGCACACTATGCCACCGATGCTGCTATTTACCAGGAAGCTGGAATTCCCTGTGCGGTATTTGGTCCGGGTTCCATTGCCCAGGCCCACACCGCCAACGAACACATTGCCATATCTCAAATTGAAAAAGCCAGCGATATCATCTTCCGCCTCCTGACCACTTAAAGCCTACACCTATTTTATTGTTCCCTATTCTTTTCCCCTTTCCTCCCTTTTCCATTCCTCCATCTTCCATGCCGTCTCACTTTATTAAATGCTCTCCATACCCCTCCCTCACCAGCAACTCAAATGCTTCCCACACCTCCTCCGGAATTTCCTGTTCAATCTGAAATCCTTTGGCCGGATATTCTTTTATCCGTTGTAAATCGCCCACCATGATATTAATGATTCTGTCGAGCGGAATTTCTTCATTTGGGTAGTCATCATAAGTGAGTGGCGGGGAAGTTACCAGCAACTCTTTTTCCGGCATATGTTTTTTGAACGTGGCATAACTTCTTCTTTCCATATAAGGTTTCTGCACCACGATAAAACGTTGAGGATCCAGTCCGCGTGCTGCCAGCAATGCCTTGGAAAAAAGGATATTCTCCCCTGTATTCGTCGACTGGTTTTCAATCAGAATAACCTCATCCGGCACACCCATCTTTCGCGCAACCGCTGCAAATTTATCAGCTTCCTTTTCGGTCCACATGCCCTGGGTGAAATTTCCCAGTCCGCCGGATAGTAACAACAAAGGCGCCCATCCCTCCAGCCATAATTGCGCTGCCCATTCGGCAACCCGCAAATCGTGACTGCCCAATGCAAAAATGCAGTCGGATTTTTCCAGGGTATGATTCATGTGGTGGTAATCCCAGACCAGGCGAGCCGCCTTATTGACGCTGTCTTTCATTTGCTTGTTTTTCTTCCCGGCGAAGGTAGATTTTCAATCTTGCATTGATGTAATTGATCATATCCTCTTCATTGGACTGGCGACAGAATTCATAGCTTGGCCGGAAGCGTAACATGAATGTCTGAAGGGAATCACCTTTTAAGCCTGTATAGCGCTGCACAAAGGACCTGGAGAATCGGTAATCAACATATTCAACCTTCTCATTCTCCAGGAGTTTTTTCTTGAGTTCGCGTTCCTGGCGATTTTTGGAGGAGAAAAAGCTAGCCGGACTCAATACAATTCCGAAACCGGATTGCGGGGTATTTCTGCCTGTAATTCCTGGAAGCGGTTCATCGAGTATATGGCGGTAGGCTTCTCTTCTTTCCAGGGAATCAGTGCTGTAATCTCTTTCTGTAACAATAACAGTTTTAAGCAGGTTGTATCGTTGCTTGAGAGAGATATCATGCCCGGTTACAAACATGTGAAACTCGACCCTGAGGGTATCTGGTACGTATCCGATAGCAGAAAAAACAATGCGATGACCTTCTGCTGCAGGAATGCTGTATCTCCCTGTTTTGGATACCGTCGTTGTTTGATTGGTGTTCAGGTTTACCAGAAATACATCCTGCAGTGTGGAGTCGGTTTGCGCATCAAAAACGGTCCCGGATAGTTGTTGCTGTGCAACAGTAGAAAGGAAGCAGGTCACTCCAAATAAGACAGTAAGGATCAGTCGAAAGGCAGTCATGGTTAAAGTTAATGAGCAAGCTGAATTGGAGTTGCTGTTAGTCTGCAAACATTTGTTAATCATTCTTAATATGATGAAAGGCAAGTTCCATGTTTATCTTTACAAAGGAGGTTATATTATTTTAATGAAGCAACTACTGGTGATTGCAGCCATTGTGCTGACGGGAATAGCTACTGTCGCATTGACCAAACAAAAAGGTTCGTTGAGAAAGATGTACAGTAAACCGACCGGTTTATGGCCGGCTCCCAGCATCGACCCCGGACTGCCCTGGAAAGAACTGGAGGCCTTGCCAATGCCTGATTCCGGCAGTATAGCAGCATTGAACGATCCCCTGGTTTTGTTAGGTAAAACCTTGTTTTTTGATCCGCGTTTATCTGCATCCAATCAGATATCGTGCAGCAGTTGTCACGATCCGGATTTGTCATGGGCCGATGGCCGGTCAGTAGCATTAGGTCATGATCACCAGCAGGGAAAAAGGAATACACCCTCGTTGTTGAATATTGCACGAATGGAGACTTTTTTCTGGGATGGTCGGGCCCGAAGCCTGCAACAACAGGCCATTAATCCAATCAGCGAACCCCATGAAATGGCCCAGGACCTGACCAAATTAATTCCGAAGATCAGGGCCATTAAAGGCTATTATCAGCTCTTTAAAAACGCCTACGATTCAGAAGAAATTTCAATGGAAGGAATACTGGATGCCATTGCTGCATTTGAAGAAACCATTGTTAGCAGACCCAACCGGTTTGACAAATTTGTAAGGGGAGAATACAATTCACTTACCGATGAAGAAATAGAGGGACTTCATTTATTTCGCACCAAGGCGCAATGTATGAATTGCCATTATGGGCCAGATTTTTCAGATCAGCAATTTCATGCACTGGGGTTCTATGATTCAACGGATCACAAAGAGGATCCGGGTCGTTTTACTGTTACGAAAAAGAAAGAAGACCATGGTCGATTCAGAACTCCATCTCTTCGCGATGTCATGCGAACCGGACCCTGGATGCATGATGGCAGGTACAACGAAATGGATGATGTCATCAATTTGTTTAATGAGGACGGAGGAGGTCCCCGGATCAAAAAACTGAACTTAACAGCAAAGGAAAGAAAATCACTCCAGGCTTTCCTGCATGCTATTACTGCCGCCCCTTTTAAAGTGCAACGCCCGGAATTGCCTAAATAAAAAATGCCCCCACAAAAGCAGGGGCATCTTTTCAACTATATAATGATTAAAACGCTTTCTTTTCTCCTGTTATCTGTACCTCGGTTACCGGTCCATATTTTTCAGCCAGCTTTTTAATCTCCTCCGACTTGCCCACCAGTATAAACTGCAATTTATCTTTCGGGAAATAGGTTTGGATGATCTGGCGCGCCTTCTCCAGCGTTAAACCATCCACATTCGACTGGAAATTATTGATAAAGGATTCATTGAATCCATACCAGAACATCTGGGTCATTAAAGAAGCCAACTGGCGGCTCGTTTCAAAATCCGGCGGGAACTGTCCCTTTACATAGTTTTTTGCAGAAGTAAGCGACTCCTCTGTTACCCCCTGTGCATGCAGTCTGTTCAATACCTCCAGCGATTTGTCTATGGCGGCTTCTGTATTCTCTGTTGCCGTAAACGTGCTGATTGCAAAACTTCCACCATATTTCAACGTACTGAAAGAGCTCCTGGCACCATATGTCAACCCACTATTCACACGCAGCTCATCATTCAGCATAGAGGTAAATCGTCCGCCCAGCAGGGTATTGATTACATCTATAGCAATATAATCCGGATTGTTTCTACTAATACCTGGTGCGCCAATATAGAAAGTGGTTTCCCTTGCATCATTTTTGTTCACGAGCAATACCCGGTTGCCGGATGGCTTTGCAATAGCCGATTTGGCATTGGCATCCGAAACAGCCGGACCTTTTTTCCATCCCGCAAATGCCTTAGTCACCAGTGCTTTCATTTGTTTGGCATCAAAGTCTCCCGCAATTGCAATGGCAGAACCATTCGGAATATAATGACTCGCATAAAATGCCCGGATATCGGCAACACTTAAGGGTTGTACACTTGCAGGTGTACCCGAAACAATATTTCCATAAACATGCTCTCCATACAGAAATTTATCAAAGTAAGAACCGATCACACTTCTCGGACTCTCTTTCTGTTGTTCCAGCCGAATCAGTGCACGCTTTTTTTCTTTTGCAAATTCCGCTGTATCAAAACGCGGAGCAGTCAATACCTCGTTTAAGATGGCCAGCATCTTCTCCGTATCCTTGCTGGCAAAAGAAGATGATAAGCCTGCATATTCCTTATTCGCATAACTGTTGATGCTGGCTCCGATGAAATCAATTTGTTGATCCAGTTCCTGTTTGGAATAGGAAGCGGTTCCATGCTGCAGGGCTGCTGCTGTAAGGGAAGCTAATCCCGCCTTTTCTCCATCAAAGATGGCACCGGCAGGAAAGATAGCAGATACAGAAATCATTGGAACTTCTTTTTGTTCCATCAAATAAACCGTCAGTCCATTTTTCAACGTGAACTTTTGGTATGCAGGCAGCTTGAAATTCTGCGCCTGTAGAACAGTAGTGGCACTCATCGCCAATACTGCTGTCAGAAAAAATATGTTGAATAATTGTTTCATTGCTTAGAATTAAATAGTTAATCATCCACTTTAGCTGCCAGCACTCCAACCGTACGATTCGGCTTGGTGAAGTATTCTGCCGCAACCCGTTTGATATCCTCAATCGTTACCTTGTTGTAAAGCGATGGTGCATCAAACAGCTTTTTATAATCCCCAAAGAATACTTCGTAAGTGCCGATATTATTGGATTTCCCATTGATGGTTTCAATCTGGCGATAGAACTCAATTAACTTTGCATTCTTTACTTTTTCCAGCTCTCTTTCAGTAACACCCTCTTTTTTGATGGACTCCAGGGCTGCATAAATCTCTTTTTCGATATCCTCTGTTTTCACACCTCTTGAAGCTGTTGCCGTAATACTGAATAAGGTTGGATCAAAACTTTCTTCATAGCGTGCAAATACTGAAGTGGCCAGTTGTTTTTGATCAACCAATAGAGAATACAAGCGGGATGATTGTCCCTGTGTGAGCAAATCTGACAAAAGCGACAACGCATAATAATCAGGATGTTTCGCCTCCGGTGTATGCCAGGCTATGCTGAGGTAGGGATTGGCGACCTGCTTCTGTACAGTGATTCTTTTTTCTCCGGTTTGTTTGGGCTCTTTGATGTGAACCGCAGGTGGCGCCGGTTGTGCAGGTATGGGGCCCAGGTATTTTTCGGCCATCGCTTTTACATCTGCAAATTTCACTGCTCCGGACATCACTACTACACAGTTATTCGGCGCATAATAGGTTTTGAAATAGCGTTCCAGGTCTTCCTGTTTCCAGTTTTTCATATCATCCAGGTAGCCGATTACCGGCCAGTGATAAGGGTGCTCAGCAAATGCTTGTCCCTGTACCGCCTCAAACAAAACTCTGTAAGGAGAGTTCTCCAGGCCTGTACTGCGCTCGGATATCACAACACCGCGCTCACTTTCCACCACTTTCGGATCAATGGTCAGGCTGGAAATCCGGTCGGCCTCCAGGTCAAAGATCACTTCGGTTGCGGAAGCCGGAAACCAGTTCGTGTAAACAGTCACATCTTCCCTGGTATAGGCATTATTCGCGCCACCATTGAATTCCATGGTACGATCAAACATCTTGGGACCATATTTCTTCGCCCCATTGAACATCATATGCTCAAAAAAATGCGATAAGCCGGTTATGCCCTGGTATTCATTCCGGGATCCAACCCGGTAAAACAGGTACATATTGGCATTGGGAATGGAAAAGTCCTCTACCACCAGGAATTTCATCCCGTTGGCAAGGGTAAAACTTTGAACTTCATCTGCTTTTAACTGTGCCTGGGCCACCGATGCACAAAGGAGCAGGAGGCCCGTCCAGATTTTCTTCATAATCGTGTGTTTAGTGCGCCTTAAAGCTAACAATTGTTCACCGGGAAGAACAAACCATTCCTAAAAAACCCGGTTGCTTATACATTATTTTTCACGGCTTTACGTTGTAGAATCAAAGATCCAGACCTTGAAGAACTGCTACCTGCTTTTTTTACTGCTTTTTTGTTGTTTCATTGGTGTCGCCCAACCTTCCATTGATACCACCGTCAAACTCATTGCCCAGAAAGAAAATGTGATAAAAGAAAATACGATCATCAAGATCGAGAACCTGGGTCCCGGTATCAATTCCGAACTTCCTGAACTGCGACCTACCATTTCTGCGGATGGCAATCTCCTGTTCTTCATCTGTGAAAATCACCCTCGTAATACCAAGTACCGCTCGGTGCCCAACAGCCAGGATATCTGGGTGGCTTTCCGCGATACCCTGGGTAACTGGAGTGAAGCCAAACACCTGGCTTCTCCACTGAATACGACACATTATAATGCTGTATACTGGATTTCTCCTGATAATAACAGGATCCTGATCCGTGGTGCTTTTATGAAAGGAGGGTATGTGGGCAAAGGAATCAGCATGTGCGTGCTGCAGGAAGATGGCCGCTGGAGTCCACCCGAAGGACTTAATATCAAAAACTATTTCAAATATGACCGGGGCCGGCTCTCCGGAGCCTCCATGGCGCATGATGGCCAGACCCTCCTGCTCTATATGACCCCGGAAGAAGGCAGTTCACTGAATGATATTTTTGTTTGTTTTCTAAAAGCAGACGGCAGCTGGACCGAACCTAAAAGCCTGGGTAAGAAAATCAACCTGCCAGAAACCGATGAGATGACGCCCTACCTGGCTGCGGATGGGGTAACCCTTTATTTCAGCAGTAACCGTGTAGGTGGTTTGGGAGATAATGATATCTGGAAAGCCCGCCGGCTGGATGATAGCTGGACCAAATGGTCAGATCCTGAAAACCTCGGAGCCCCAATCAATTCTGAAAACTGGGATGCTTTTTTCACCATGGATGCGGGAGGAGAATTTGCTTATCTCACTACCAGTGAAGAAGGCTATGGTGCCAGTGATATTGTACGGGTCCGGCTCCTGGAAGAGAAAAAACCGGATCCTGTAGTAATGGTAACCGGCAACGTGTACAACAAGAAAACCGGCGAGCCGATCGCCGCTTCCCTGTTATATGAAACCCTGCCGGATGGGATTCAGGTGGGCAATGCACTTTCCAGTCCATTTGATGGAGCCTTTAAAATTGTATTGCCCTTCAATCGCAATTACAGCATTCGGGCAACTGCCAACCATTTCTTCTCTATGTCTGAAAACCTGAACCTGGATTCCATGATCCAGGCTGGTTATACTGAAATTCACAAAGACCTCTACCTGGTTCCCATTGAAATTGGGCAGACTGTAAGACTGAACAATGTCTTCTTTGATTTCGACAAATGGGATTTGCGCAAGGAAAGTTTTGTGGAACTGGATCGGGTAGTGAAATTGCTGGCAGAAAATCCGGCCATCGAAATCGAACTGGCGGCACATACCGATAGCAAAGGTTCGGATGATTATAACTACAAACTCAGTGATAACCGCGCCCGCTCGGTGATGAACTACCTGATCTCCAAAGGAATTGCAGCATCCAGGTTGAGATCCCAGGGCTATGGAGAAACTAAACCCCTGGCTTCCAATGAAACAGACGATGGCCGACAGCTGAATCGCCGGGTTGAGTTCACCATCTTAAAGAATTGATGTAGATTAGCATACAGGTTAAGGCATGTGTTCATTTAAAAATTAAACTCATGCATTCAGTTCAATTGCCTTCCGTATCTAATTTCTACAGATCAGTTCTCTACATTGGCTCTGTACTTTTTGGGTTGCTGGGGATGAATTCCGCTTTTGCGCAATCCCTTCCCGATAATTATGAATTTGCCCTGGGAGTCACTTATGAAATGAGTTCCGGCAAAAACGGGAACCTGAAAAAAGGAGAACAGATGGGGATGTGGTTCTCCAATCAACCTTATACCGGGATGGAAGTTCCTAAACAAAAAGGTTTCTTCATGGTGATGGATCTGAAAGATCAGAAAATGGTTACCCTGATGACAGATCAGAAAATGGCCATGGTGATGGATCTTAAGAAAATGCAGGAAAAAATGAAGGGACAGGTTAAAGAAGAAAATCCTTCGGATGTCAAGATTACCAAAACCGGCAAGTCAGAAACGATTCTGGGATATAAATGCGATCAATACCTGATAGAAACCTCAGATGGGCAATCGCTCGTGTGGATCACTACCGAACTGGGGTCGGGCATGGGAAATCTGGCCAAAAGCCTCTCCTCCATACTCAGTTCAGGTCCCAAACCAATGGGACTCCCCTCGATGAAAGGAATTGAAAACGGGGTTTTAATGCGGCTGGAGTCCACCGATAAAAAATCTGGTAACAGCACCCGAATTGAAGCCGTGAATGTTAATAAGGATGGCAAAAAATTCCCGACTGCAGGTTATAATGTGATGGCTATGCCGGGCATGTGATCTGCGGAAGCCGGATTTCTATCTGATGCATACCATCTACTGTTCTGTTCACCAGCAGCTGGCCGCCCTCCGCCTGCGTCATAGAAATTGATTTTTTCAGCAAGAGTAATTTGGCTGGATCTACCACACTGTTGGTCTGTGGGCGATAGCGAAACTTCAGTTGTATATCCATTTCCTGCTGAATGCTTAATTCAAGTTGCTGCGCTCGATAGGTTTTAACCAGGGGTAGTACTGTTTGCAATAAGCGGTATAAAGTGAGTCCGCTTGCTGGAGCTAACTGTTCCTCCAGTTCCATTGTAAAATCAACTGCTACCCGGTTGTTGGCGGACCATTGATCAACCAGTTCATGAATTAACAATTTCGCGTCTGCCTGGTACGCATCAATCGGTTTGATATAATTACACAGCAGCCGGATCTCATTGATAATATGTTCTATGTTTTCCCTGCTCTTGATAAGGAAAGACTCACTCAGGTCCTTTTCTGTCTGCGCGAATTCAATATAGAGCTTGGTGGCAGCCAGCGTCTGGGCAAAATTTTCATGCAGCTGGTGCGCAATAAAACTTCTTTCTTTTTCTTCTTCCTTAATGGAAAGCCGGTGCAGGGCTTTTTCTGCTTCGATTAGTTTATTGGTATAGTTGATGAGTGATTTGTTTTTTCTCCTGAGATCCATCAGCCGGCTTACCTGGTTGGCGATGGTATGCAATGCATCCAGTTGAAATTTATTCAGATTTCGGTTGGAGATGGAATCTAATACACAAACAGTACCAAGTTTATGTCCGGAACTGCTGCGTATGGGAGCACCGGCATAAAAATGAATATGGGGTTCCCCATTCACCAGCGGGTTGTCCTGAAAGCGGGGATCTTTTTTTGCATCTGGAACCAGCATAATACCATCCTGCTGAATGGTATAGCGGCAGAAAGCTACCTCCCGGCTGGTTTGCTTGGTGCCAATATTTTTAATTGCCTTTAACCATTGCCGGTCTTTATCAATAAAACTAATAGCCGCCATCTGGCAGTTGGTGATATTCGCAGCCAGTTCAACCAACTGTGTAAAATCTTCTTCATCTTCAGAATCGAGGATCCCGAAAGAGTAAAGATCAGCCAGCCGCATTTCTTCCTGTAAGTCGGGCAATTCATTCATGGTACAGATTTTAAAGTGGGAGTCATTAGGGTTCTTACATAAACGTAAGCATCCGGTTAATAGTTTGGGCGGATCTGTCGAAATATTTCTAATCTCATTATATTCGGGTTCACTCACATATGAATAACATGACGAGATCGCAACTGGAACAACTCTTTTCAACAGAGTCAGCTCAATTGGAGAAACTGAATGAAATGGTTCGGCGGTCAGTTGAGGAAGAAAAATTATTAACAGAGAAACTCAAGGAATTTGAAGAGCAGCATCCTGGCTTCCAGAGCCGGGTCGCTGATAAAGTTGCTTCCTTCGGAGGAAGCTGGCGCTTTATTATCAGTTTTGCAGTATTCATGTTGGCCTGGATCTTGCTGAATATATTTTTATTAACAAGACCCTTTGATCCCTATCCCTTCATTTTACTTAACTTGTTACTCTCTACTATTGCGGCCCTCCAGGCTCCCATCATTATGATGAGCCAGAACAGAAAGGAAGAAAAAGACCGCCAGCGTGCCATCAGTGATTACATGATCAACCTGAAGGCTGAAATCGAAGTCCGTAACCTGCACAGCAAACTGGATCTGCTGATAACAGAACAAATGCAGACACTGTTTGAGATTCAGAAGACACAGATTGACATGATGGATGACATGAAGGATCTTTTGATGAAGATCAAAAAGGTTGATGATTAGTATCAATTACTGCTTACAGTGTTCTACCTAGTTTCGTAACGAAATCTGACCAGCTATGATTCCAGCACTTACACCAGACCTGAGGAAGGTACTGGAGGCGGTTCATTATCGGCCTGCAGTATCTATTGTTTTGCCGTTTGATCCAAAAATGACGGCCAAGGACAGTTTGTCCGCTTCTTTAAAGAGCACCTGCGACCAGGTGGAAAAATCTCTTTTGAAGCAATACCCCGCCGAACTGGCGTTGCTATTGCTCCAACGTTTACGAAATCTGCTGAATCAGCTGAATTACAGTACGCATAAAAAAAGTATTGCATTGTTTCTCTCTCCGGTGTTTGAGAAACTATTGTATCTCGATATGGATGTGGTGCCGAAAATCATCATTGATGATTCATTCGAAATCCGGGATCTGATTGATTGCAAAATAATATCGCGGCAATTCCTGGTATTGTTACTGCAACGTCAGCATATGCATATTCTCCTGGGAGAACCGGGAAAACAGCAACGTATTTTGTCTGCTCCTATTGAATATTCACTGCCTGGCTCCATTAAACAGGCCGATCAAACCCTTGAACAATTAATGCGGGCTTATCAGTTACCAGCCTTTGTATTGGGAGAGGAGAAATTAATCGGGATCTTCAGTAACGCAAACAATTGCACCGGAAGCATCATTGACTACATTGAATTTTCCGGAACCGAGAAAGATTCGGATCAAATTGACGAGGTACTCAAACCCTATCTTGAAAAATGGTCAGACTGGAAAGAGGCGGCAGTGCTGCAGCGATTGAAGGAAGCCGGTAAATCACAACGATTGACAATCGGTATGTCTGAAGTTTGGAAAGAAGCCATGCACCACAATGGCAAGTTGCTGGTAGTGGAACGCGGATTTCATTTCGATGGATTTCAGCCCCACAATCCTTACTCTTATGTGAAGGATGCGGTGGATGAGATCATTGAAAAAGTACTGGAATCAGGAGGAGATGTTGAATTTGTGAAGCAAGGAAAACTGACCGACCAGGGACAAATTGCACTGGTTCGTTTTTATTGAATCCGTGCTCAACAGCATAATCATGACTAAATCAGCCTGGATCAGACGCTTTCGCGAAATCGGTCTTACAGATGTACCCAGCGTGGGCGGAAAAAATGCCTCCCTTGGCGAAATGATATCCCGCCTTGCTTCCTTTGGCATCCCGGTTCCTGACGGCTTTGCTACAACTGCCCTTGCATTTGAAGATTTTCTTAGCCAGAACAGGCTGCATCTGCCCTTGCGCGAACTCATCCAGCAACTGGATCATGTTCATTACAGTAATCTGCGGGAAATCGGATCTGCAGCCCGCAAGTTATTGATGGAGGCAGAATTGCCCATTCATTTAAAGCAGGCTGTACTGGAGGCCTATAAGGAACTTGGAAAGCAAGAACTAATTGCTGTAGCTGTGAGAAGCAGTGCCACTGCTGAAGATTTACCCGAAGCCAGTTTTGCTGGTCAGCACGAATCCTATCTGAATATCCGGGGAGAAGAAGCCCTGCTGCAGGCAGTGAAAAAATGCTTCGCCTCTCTGTACACTGACCGTGCTATCAAATACCGGGAAGATCATGGTTTTCAACACGAGAAAGTAGCATTATCAGTAGGTGTTCAGATCATGGTTCGATCAGATATCTCCTGCTCAGGTGTGCTGTTTACGCTGGAGCCTGAATCCGGCTTCCGGGATATTATTCATATTTCCGGTGTATGGGGCCTCGGAGAAAACATTGTGCAGGGCACTGTTACACCGGATGAATTCATGGTGTTCAAACCTACTTTGGGTAAAGCAAAGCAGCCGATTCTGCAGAAACGGCTCGGCGAAAAGGAACAAACCATGATCTATGGCGATACTACTGAAACGCCTGTACTTAACCTTCCTACTCCACCTGAAAAGCGGGGCGTTTTTGTTCTTACCGATGAAGAGATCATTCAGCTTGCCTCCTGGTCCAGGATCATTGAAGAGCACTATGCCAAGCCCATGGATATTGAATGGGCAAAGGATGGCTTGCAAAATCAGCTCTACATCATCCAGGCCCGACCAGAAACAGTTCATTCCCGCGCGAATCCACTGTTGCAGAAAGAATATAAAATTGAGAAAGCAGGCGCCAGGTTACTGACATCCGGCCAGGCGATTGGATCTGCTGTTGCCATGGGTACAGCCAGGTTGCTGAAGACCACAGCTGAAGCTGATAAACTACAGCCCGGCGAGATCATTGTCACCGATCTTACCAGTCCCGATTGGGACCCCATTCTAAAAAAATCAGCAGCGATTATTACCAATAAAGGTGGACGTACCAGTCACGCTTCCATTGTTGCCCGGGAATTAGGTGTGCCGGCAATTGTAGGTTGCGAAAATGCAACAGAACAGATTCAGGATGGACAGCCCATCACGGTATCTTGTTGTGAAGGAAAAACGGGGAGGGTTTATGAAGGCTTACTGAAACTGGAAACCATTGAGCATGATTTCAGTATGATCAGCAAGCCCGAAAATACCGGTATCATGCTCATCACCGGTGATCCTGAAAAAGCATTCCAGTTATCTTTTTATCCAAATGATGGAGTGGGATTGATGCGCATGGAATTCATCATCACACATGCCATCAAAGTTCATCCGATGGCATTGGTACAGTTTGATGAACTGACAGCAGACTCCGCGGATAAGCAGCCTATCGCAACACTTACTAAAGGATATGCCGATAAGAAGGAATATTTTATAGACAAACTTTCACAGGGTATTGCTACCATCGCAGCAGCTTTTTATCCTAAGCCGGTGATTCTTCGGATGAGTGATTTCAAATCGAATGAATATGCCAACCTGCTGGGTGGTGCTGCATATGAACCCAAAGAGGAAAACCCCATGATTGGTTTCCGGGGTGCCTCTCGCTATTATCATGAAAAGTATAGAGAAGGTTTCCGCCTGGAATGTGAAGCCGTAAAACGTGTGAGAGAGGACATGGGGCTCACGAATGTTAAAGTCATGATTCCCTTCTGCCGCACGGTGGAAGAAGCTGCAAAGGTGGTGGAACAAATGAAACTATTTGGTTTGGAAAGAGCTGCGAATGGTCTTGAATTGTACATGATGGTGGAGATCCCAAGCAATGTTTTGCTGGCAAAAGAGTTCGCACGCTATTTTGATGGTTTTTCAATCGGTTCCAATGATCTCACTCAGCTGACACTGGGCGTGGATCGTGATTCAGCCCTGGTAAGTGCTCTCTTTAATGAACAGAACCCTGCCGCCAGGGAAATGATCCGCCTGGCAATAGCCTATGCACATGAAGCAGGCCGGCCTATTGGCTTATGCGGACAAGCACCCAGCGATGATCCTTCCTTTGCCCGCTTCCTTGTAGAAGCAGGTATTGATACCATCTCCTTTAACCCCGATGCGCTGCTGAAAGGCATGGAAAATGTGAAACGTGAGACGTGAGAAGGGAGAAGGGAGGAAAGGCCTTTCCTCCTTTTTTCCATCTTCCATTCCTCCGTACCTAATATGTTAAATTATCCATTCTACTAAATTTCCCACAAATTCTTCAATTTATAAGAAAGCTCCTGCGATTGTAAATCCATACATTTGCATCCTTCAATGAATTTTAATCATGGATTGGAAACAGTTTGAGAAAGTGTCAAAGGCAATGGGTGATCAGAACCGCCTCCGAATCCTCGAAGCAATTTCAAAGAAAAAAGGTGTTTTGGAATGTGCTGCCATTGTTCAGAAACTGGACCTGGCACAGCCTTCCATCAGTCATCACATCAAAACCCTGGTGGAAGCTGGACTGATCGAACCTGAAAAATCCGGTCGTAATTACACGTACATCCTGAACACGGAGCTGCTTGATAAGTATATCAAAAAGCTGAAGACGATTGCCGGCTAAGAAAGCCAACGTAGAAGCGAAACAAATCAAAAGATGAGAACAAAGTTACTCTTGTCCGCACTCCTGATCGGGTGGTTACAGGGCAATGGACAGGCTGTTCCTGACAGTTTACCAAAACAACTGGACCTGGAACAGGCTATTGCATTTTCACTCAAGAACCAGCCCCTGGTGCAGCAATCAGAAATCGACGAGAAAATTACAGCGGCCAATATCCGGAACCGGTTGGCCGACTGGTATCCGCAGGTCAACTTCAATTACAACCTGCAACACAACTTCGTAGTACAGACAAATATCATTGGCGGTAACCCGGTGAAACTGGGTATCGACAATGTTTCTGCCCTGCAGTTTACGATGACGCAAACCCTCTTTAACCGCGATGTGTTATTGACTCGCAGAACCCGTACAGATGTATTGCAACAGTCCCTGCAAACCACCAAACAACGTAAGATTGATATTGTAGTGGCGGTTTCAAAAGCTTATTACGATGTGCTGGCTACCACACAACAGGTGAAAGTAGCAGATGAAAATATCCGTCGGATTGAACGCAGTCTGCAGGATGCCAAATTCCAGTATGATGCCGGGGTGGCTGACAAAACAGATTTCAAACGTGCTACCATTGCACTCAACAATGCCAAAGCTTCCAGAATTGCCAATGAAGAAATTCTAAAAGCAAAACAGGAATACCTGAAATCGCTGATGGGATACCCAGTAGAAGCGCCAATCGATTTGCTATATGATAGTGCAGCACTGGAACAATCCATCACCGCACCGGCGGATGAAAATCCGGAACTGAATAACCGGATCGAATACCAGTTGCTGACTACACAAATCAAATTGCAGGAAGCCAATCTCAAATACAATAAGTGGGCCTACCTGCCGAATGTATCACTGAATGGTGCCTATAACCTGAACTACCTGAACAATCAGTTTGCGAAACTCTACAATGTGAACTATCCAGCGTCCTTTGCAGCCATCACTCTGGGATTTCCGATTTTCCAGGGAGGAAAAAGAAAATCTGCCATCGATGCGGCAGAATGGCAACTGGAGCGCACCAAGCTGGACCTGCTCAGTCTGAAGAATTCTGTGAATGCAGCGTACTCGCAGGCAATTGCAACCTATAAAAGCACCTACACCAATTACCTGGCACTGAAAGAAAACCTGGATCTCGCCAGGGAAGTGTATGATGTGATTCAGTTGCAATACCGGAATGGTATTAAAACCTACCTGGAAGTGATCAATGCGGAAACAGATCTGCGTACCGCCACCATCAATTATTATACAGCATTATATAATGTACTGGCCAGTAAAGTGGACGTACAAAAAGAACTCGGACAATTTAACTTTTAATCAACTGGTATGAGAAGCATTTTATATACAGTCTTTATCGGATCAATTCTTTTAGCAGCCTGTGGTCAGCAACAGCAACAGGCGGGTCCCATGGCTCCAGCAGCAGTGAATGTAACACTGGAAGCTGTAAAGCCGGGTAACCCACTTTATTACGATGAATTTCCTGCTACTTTAACTGCCCTTAACCAGGTGGAATTACGTGCACAGGTCAGCGGTTTTGTTACCGGTATTCATTTTAAAGATGGTCAACGCGTGCGCAAGGGCCAGCTACTCTATAGTATCGATGCGCAACTTTATAACGCAAACTACCAGCAGGCAGTAGCCAACCTGAATGTACAGGAAGCTAACCTTGCCCGCGCTCAGAAAGATGCAGATCGTTATCATGAACTGCAGAAGAATGATGCGGTTGCACGCCAGTTGGTAGACAATGCGGATGCAGCCCTGGAAGTAGCAAAAAAACAGGTTGATGCTGCTAAAGCGTCTATTTCAGCTGCTCAAACAAGCGTGCGTTACACACGCATCACAGCTCCATTTGACGGACTGATTGGAATATCCCTGGTGAAACCAGGGGCGCCTGTTACAGCCGGACAAACCATTCTCAATACAGTTTCAACAACCGGAGAGATGGCTGTTGATTTCAACCTGGATCAATCACAGATTTATCGCTTTAGTCAATTATTAAATACAACACCGAAAGATTCCATTTTTCGTCTTGCTTTTGGTAGCGATGAATATCCTGCCCCTGGCAAACTCGTATTGCTGGATCGTGCCGTGGATGCACAAACCGGAACCATCAAGGCAAGAGTGGTTTTCCCAAACAAAGAAGAACGCCTCCGTGCCGGCATGAATGGAACGCTGAAAGTGAAGAATGAATTCGGAGAGCAGGCTTTGCTGATTCCATATAAAGCTGTAGTAGAGCAACTGGGTGAATTCTTCGTTTATAAAAAAACCGATAGCAGTACAGTAACCCAACAAAAAGTAAAACTGGGTAAACCTATTGGAACTGATATTATTATCCAGTCCGGACTGCAGGCAGGTGATTCCATTGTTACACAGGGAGTACAAAACCTGCGGGAAGGCGTGAAGATTGTTTCTGTTCCGCCAGCAACACCTGCTCCAGCCAAACAATAATTCCGATTCATCAGAAGAAGTACGAATAGCATGATAGCAGATATTTTTATTAAAAGGCCCGTAACAGCCATTGTAGTATCCATCGTAATTGTACTGGTGGGTATTATTTCGCTGATCAATTTACCGGTTGCCCAATACCCCGATATTACTCCTCCTACTGTTTCTGTTACCGGTAACTTTATCGGTGCCGATGCACAAACAGTAGAGCAAACTACCACTACCGCCATTGAAACACAGATCAATGGTACACCTGGTATGACCTATATGACCAGTAACAGTACGGCAAGCGGACAAAGCAGTATTACGGTCAATTTTGAAGTGGGTACCAATATTGATATCGCCACCCTCGATGTGCAAAATCGGGTGAGTGTAGCCGAACCCACTTTACCGGATGCGGTTAAGCGCTTAGGGCTTACTGTTAGAAAGAGAAATCCGAGTGTGATGATGGTACTTGGATTCTATTCTCCCAACGGATCACACGATGCCACTTTTATCGGGAACTATGTGAACCTCTATGTGAAAGATGCGATTACCCGTGTGAAAGGAGTAGGTGATGTATTCACCCGTGCAGATGATTTCTCCATGCGGGTATGGCTCAATCCGGAGAAACTGGCAGCCCTGAATATGACGCCGGCTGAAGTAAACCAGGCACTGCAGGAGCAAAACCTGCAGGTGGCAGCAGGTACGGTGGGTGGTAATCCGCAGCCAGGTTCCCAGGCATTTGAATATACCATCCTTACCAACAGTCGCCTTACCACGCAGGAGCAATTCGAGAATATCATTGTAAGAACCCGCCCTGCAGATGGTTCTATTGTATACCTGAAAGATGTAGCCCGCGTGGAATTGGGAAAATTCGATTATGGTATTAACGCCTTTGTGGAAGATGGAAAACCGGCTGCCTTCCTGCTGATCTACCAGGCTCCGGGAGCCAATGCGCTGGACACGTATAAAGGCATCCAAAAAGCCCTGGATAACCTGCGCTCTACCTTTCCGAAAGACATTGATTATGTAGTTCCGCTGGAAACCGTTTCGGTGGTGGAAGAATCAATCAGTGAAGTATTACATACACTCGTGGAGGCACTTATACTTGTGGTATTGGTTGTGTTCCTCTTCCTGCAAAGCTGGAGAGCTACTTTTATTCCCTTGCTCGCAATTCCGGTATCCCTTATTGGTACGTTCATTTTCTTCGGGCCGCTTGGCTTTACCATTAATACGCTTACCCTGTTTGCCTTTGTATTGGCAATCGGTATCGTGGTGGATGATGCGATTGTAGTGGTGGAGGCTGTGCAGCATAATATTGACCATGAAAAAATGTCGCCAAAGGAAGCAACGCAAAAGGCGATGAAGGAAATATCCGGGCCTGTTATTGCGATTGCATTAATCCTGGCTGCGGTATTCATTCCGGTTGGATTCATTCCCGGAATTGTAGGACGCTTGTATCAGCAGTTCGCAATCACCATTGCAGTATCTGTATTGATCTCTGCTTTTGTGGCGCTTTCGCTTACTCCCGCTCTCTGTACCCTGATGCTGCGGCCCTCCAAAGATGCGGATGCCAAGAAAAATATCCTGGAGAAGTTTTTCTACAATTTCAACAACTGGTTTAATAAAGTAACCCGTGGTTATGCGAAATCAGTAGGTGGATGGATCCGCCGCACACCCTGGGTCCTGGGAATGATGATCGCTTTGTTTGTCGGACTCTTTCTTTTATTCAAAGCTAAACCAACTGGTTTCATTCCCACGGAAGATGAAGGTCGCGTGCTCGTTACCTATGAAATGCCCGAAGCAACTTCTACTACCCGTAGCGTTGACATGAATAATGAACTGATCAAGCGCATCTCAGCTATTCCTGAAACCAGGGTTGTGGGAGGATTGGCAGGGTTAAACATCATCAGTTTTTCCAATAAATCCAATGCGGGTACTGTTTTCGTGAATCTCCAACCCTGGGATAAGAGAAAGGATAAGGGACAGCACGCGATGGACATCATGAACAAAATTCGGGCAGCTACCGCAGATATCAAAGAAGCAAGGATACTGGTAATTGCACCGCCTGCCATTCCCGGACTGGGTTCTACTTCCGGATTCTCCTTTGAATTGCAGCAATCCGGTGGAGCAGATGATGTCAAGAAGTTTGAACAGGTGGTAAATGAGTTTGTAGGTAAACTGAACCAGCGACCAGAAATCGCCATGGCATATACTTTCTTTAATGCACGCACGCCTTCTTATAAACTGGATGTGGATCGCGAACAGGCAAAAAAGCTGGGGGTTCAGGTATCTGAAGTGTACAGCACCCTGTCCAATTTCCTCGGCAGTAGTTATATCAATGATTTCAATATTTATGGAAGAAACTTCCGCGTGGTAAGCCAGGCCGACAGCAGTTACAGAAGTTCACTGGCAGGCGTGGAGAAGTTTTATGTGCGCAACAGTATGGGTAATATGATCCCGCTGGGCTCTCTTATCAAAACACAGGTGATCGAAACACCGGCAGTGATCAACCACTTCAATATCTTCCGGTCTGCACAGATCAATGGTTCCGCTAAACCGGGATATAGCAGTGGCCAGGCTATCGAAGCCCTGCAGGAAGTGGCTAAGACATTACCAGCCGGATATACCTATGAGTTCTCCGGGTTAACCAGGGAAGAAGTGGCAGCAGGCAGCCAGCAAACCATCATCTTCGTGATATCAGTTGTGTTTGTATTCCTCTTCCTTGCAGCCTTGTATGAGAGCTGGTCTGTTCCATTTTCGGTATTGTTTGCAGTTCCAATCGGGGCTTTCGGATCAATCCTGACCCTTACCCTGATACCCTCCCTATCGAACAATATCTATGCGCAGATTGGTTTGATCACACTGATTGGATTGGCTGCCAAAAACGCCATCCTGATTGTTGAATTTGCTAAAGAGCGGGTAGATAAAGGAATCGATATTGTGTATGCAACCCTGCAGGCGGTTCAACTTCGTTTGCGCCCCATCGTTATGACATCCCTGGCCTTTATCCTGGGTGTATTGCCGCTGGCATTTGCAACCGGTGCTGCTGCTGAATCGCGCAGGACAATCGGCTGGACGGTATTCGGTGGTATGATCGCGGCCACTACTCTTGCCATCTTTGTAGTACCGGTATTGTATGTATTGATCACCAAACTGGCCTATGGTAAAAAGCTGAAAGAAATCAAAGCCCAAAAAGATCTGGAAAGCCAGATCGATCAGCATATCGTAGAAAGCAGAAACTAATGGAAGTAAGAATTATGAGTTATGAATTATGAATTGAGTATGGATCTCCATATCCAATTCATAATTCATAATTCACACTTCATAATTCTTCTTGATTTTTCTCATCCATACACCTGATGCAAATCACTCCCTTCTGTAACTAAGCACACAAATCCTCCTGTTGAAGATGGTCAAATTTGAAGTACTAAAATTGACCATCATGAAAATTGAACAGATTTATACCGGATGCCTGGCAGAAGCAGCCTATTATATTGAGAGTGAAGGAGAAGCCCTGATCATTGATCCCCTGCGGGAAACCAAGCCCTATATCGAGCGGGCCGCAAAAGACAATGCTAAGATCAAATACATCCTGGAAACCCATTTCCATGCTGATTTTGTAAGCGGACACCTGGATCTCGCTGCCAAAACTGGTGCAACCATTGTTTTTGGTCCTACCGCTGCACCCGGCTATCCCGCGCACATTGCCTCAGACGGCGAAATGCTACCCCTTGGTAAGATAAAAATCAAAGTACTTCATACACCCGGACATACAATGGAGTCAACTACCTATCTGCTCATAGATGAGGCAGGTAAGGAAGTAGCCATTTTTACCGGTGATACCCTCTTTATTGGGGATGTGGGTCGCCCTGACCTGGTTCAGAAAGTAAAGAAAGAAATTACGCCTGAGTTCCTGGCCGGACAATTATTTGACTCGCTTCGCAATAAGATCATGACCCTGCCGGATGAGATTATTGTTTATCCTGGTCACGGTGCAGGAAGCGCCTGCGGCAAGAACATGAGTAAAGAAACTACCGACACCCTTGGTAACCAGAAAAAATTCAATTATGCGCTTCGGGCGGATATGACAAGAGAAGAATTTATTAAAGAAGTTACTGAAGGATTGGTGGCACCTCCCCAGTATTTCCCACACAACGTAATCATGAATGTGACTGGTGGATTAAACAGCATCGACCAGATTATTCGCAGGGGAACTACTGCACTCGATCCAAAAGATTTTCAACTGGTTTGGGAAACAGAAGAAGCACTGGTGATTGATGCCCGCAGCAAGGATGAGTTTCCGAAGGACTACCTGCCAGGTGCCATCTTCATCGGACTGGATGATAATTTCGCTCCCTGGGTAGGAACCCTGGTAACCGATCTGAAACAACCGATCCTGCTGATTACAGATCAAGGTAAGGAAGAAGAAGCTGTTGTTCGACTGGCTCGTGTAGGATATGATAATACATTGGGTTATCTGAAAGGAGGCGTGAAAGCCTGGATCTCAGCCGGACTCCCAACTGAGCAGATGGATGAAATAGATGCACCGGAATTTGCAGAGCTCTATAAGAAGAACCCGGATATGAAAGTGCTGGATGTGCGTCGTGAATCAGAGTATAATAGTCAGCATATTGAAGGCACGATCAACTTCCCGCTCGACTTCATCAACTCGAACATGAGTATGCTGGATAAAAACAGCACATATTATATCCATTGCGCAGGCGGTTATCGCTCTATGATCACTGCATCCATTCTGAAAGCAAGAGGATATGAGAATCTTATCAATATAAGAGGAGGATTTGCTGCTTTGTCTAAGACAAGTCTTCCCAAAACAACATACGAAGCTCCTAAGACAATGTTATAGGTTGGTTTTCTGGCAGTTGGTTATAAAGCCGCTCTGTTCCTCCGGTCGGTCGGAAACAGGCGGCTTTTTTGTGTGATATAAGTCACGCAGCCAATGTGACTACCATCACCGAAAAAGGATTTTCAATAGCTCAAATTTGTATTCTAAAATCATGGATATGGAAATCATCGGATACATTGCTTCACTGGTAATTGGAATCTCACTCGGACTGATTGGTGGTGGCGGTTCCATTCTTACAGTACCGGTGCTGGTTTACCTGTTCAGAGTACAACCGGTTGTTGCAACCGCATACTCTCTTTTCATAGTAGGTTCAACCAGCCTGGTAGGAAGTTTCCCCAAATACAAGGGCAATGAAATTAACCTTAAGACAGCCCTGATCTTTGGTCTTCCTTCCATCGCTGCAGTATATGCAACACGCGCATTCATTGTGCCGGCTATCCCGGATGAATTGTTCACCATCGGATCCATCGTATTTACTAAATCACTCCTGATGATGCTGCTCTTCGCAGTACTCATGGTGTTTGCTTCCGTATCCATGATTCGAAGCAAAAAAGAAGTAGTTACGGAAGATGAAAATGCTGTACAAAAATTTAACTACCCGGTTATTTTACTCGAAGGTGTTGTTGTAGGTATATTAACCGGACTCGTTGGTGCAGGTGGTGGATTTTTGATTATCCCGGCACTGGTATTGCTTAGTAAGCTGCCCATGAAACAGGCAGTTGGTACTTCCCTGTTAATCATCGCTGCAAAATCACTCATCGGATTCACCGGCGACTTGAAAAATGCTTCTATGGACTGGAGCCTGTTGCTGAGTGTAACTGGTCTTGCCATCATCGGAATTTTTATCGGTAATAAATTGAGTAAAAAAGTATCTGCAGAAGGATTGAAAAAAGGCTTCGGCTGGTTCGTCCTGGTAATGGGTATCTATATCATTGTAAAAGAATTGTTCCTCAGTTAATCATACACTAAACTTTTAAATAATACAACCATGTTTTTCCAACACATTTACGACAAATCTCTTGCACAGGCCAGTTATTTCATTGGCTGTCAGAAAGCAGGTGTTGCTGCTGTGATTGATCCTAAACGCGATATCGATACCTATCTTGAAATCGCTAAACAACAGAATATGAAAATCACACATATTCTGGAAACCCATATTCACGCCGACTTCCTCTCTGGCTCCCGAGAACTGGCTGCTGTAACCGGCGGTAAAATGTATCTCTCTGCTGAAGGTGGAGAAGGATGGGAATATGAATTCCCGCATGTGGGTGTAAAAGATGGAGACGTACTGATGGTGGGTAACCTCAAACTGGAAGTGATGCATACGCCCGGTCATACACCCGAGAGTATCAGTTTTGTTTTGACGGATACCCCCGCAAGTGATGAGCCTGTTATGATTTTCACCGGTGACTTTGTATTTGTTGGTGATATCGGTCGCCCTGACCTGCTCGAAAAAGCAGCTGGTATCAAAGGTACACAGGATAAAGGAGCACATCAGATGTATGAATCGCTTCGCAAGTTTAGCGCCCTTCCTGACTTCGTTCAGGTATGGCCCGGCCACGGCGCAGGATCCGCCTGTGGTAAAGCGCTGGGTGCAGTTCCCAGTTCCACTGTTGGATACGAAAAGGCCAGAAACTGGGCATTCCGTTATAAAGAAAATGAAAAAGGATTCGTGGACTTCCTGCTCACTGATCAGCCTGAGCCACCGAAGTATTTCGCTATGATGAAAAAACTCAATAAAGTGGATCGCCCACTTTTAACCGAAGTACCCAAGTTGAAAAAACTTGATCCAACCGAATCAAAAGATGCATTGAAAAAAGGTATAATGATCATCGATACCCGGAATAAAACTGATTTTGCTAAAGGGTTTATTCCAGGTACCATTAATATCCAGGGGAACAATTCCTTCAGCACCTGGGCAGGATGGTATCTCAATTATGAAGAACCCTTTATCCTTGTAGCAGAAGAAGCACAGCTGGATGATCTGACTCGTAAACTGATGCGTATCGGTCTGGATAATATCCTCGGATATATTGCTGTGGAGGATATCGAAAAAGTTGCTGATGGCAAACTCGATACGGTGAAGCTGGTGGAATATGATGAGTTCAAAAAAATAGTAGATGCCGGTACTGCCGAGATCATCGATTTGAGAGGTGCGGCTGAATTCAATTTGAACCATATTCCGGGTGCCAAACATGTATTTGTGGGTACGCTGCCTCAGCACCTGAATCAGATTCCAAAAGATAAAGAAGTGGTAATTCATTGCCAGGGTGGTGATCGTGCATCTATTGGTTACTCCCTGCTTGCAAAACATGGATTCACGAACGTTCGCAATTTCTCAGCGGGCATGAATCGCTGGGTACAGTCCTAAAAAAAATAACAAATGAGCTTGCTAAAGAAACACTGGTTTCCGGCTCTGTTGGTACTATTGGTAGTGGTTGTTGTTGCATATCAACTGGGAAGCAGCGATAAGGCTGGTGAGAAAGTTATGCCTGTCCGCTCTGGTGAAAACCAGGGCTGGCAGGCACCCAGTTTATACCTCGACAATGAACTGGAGGGCGAAGCACGTGAGATGGTAATCTATGGGGAGGAACTCATCGCCCATACTTCCAAATACCTGGGCCCAAAAGGAACGGTGGCCCAAATTTCCAATGGACTGAATTGCCAGAACTGTCACCTCGATGCCGGCACCCGAAACTGGGGCAATAACTATGGTGCTGTTTCTTCTACCTATCCCAAATTTCGCGATCGCAGCGGAGGCCTTGAAACCATTCCGAAAAGAGTAAATGATTGTTTTGAAAGAAGCCTGAATGGGGAAGCGCTCGATACTACCAGCAAAGAAATGCAGGCGATTGTTGCCTATATTAACTGGCTTGGAAAAGATGTAGCGAAAGGAGAAAAACCCAAAGGTTCAGGAATCAGGGAACTGGATTATCTTGAGCGTTCAGCTGATCCTGTGAAAGGAAAAGTCATTTACCAGGCGCAATGTCAATCCTGTCATGGTGCAAATGGGGAAGGCATGATGGCGTTGGACGGCAGCGAATATTCCTATCCTCCTCTATGGGGTGAACATAGTTATAATTCGGGAGCTGGCTTGTATCGTTTATCAAGGTTTGCAAGTTATATCAAAGACAATATGCCCTTCACCCAGGCCACGCACAAATTACCGACCCTTACTGATGAAGAAGCCTGGGATGTAGCAGCCTATGTTAACTTGCAGCCCCGGCCCAAAAAAGACCTGAGCGGGGATTGGCCCGATATTTCCAAAAAGCCGGTGGATCATCCTTTTGGTCCATTTGCAGATGGGTTCTCAGAACAACAACATAAATTCGGACCCTTCGGTCCAATTGTAGCAGCCCGTAAAGCACAGGCCGCCAACAAGAAATAATACAAAGTATCCGATTGCCATGCCTGGTTCCAAACATTCAAATTGCACCTGCCATTCCTGCCAGCAGGAAACCGTTCGCGAAGCAGAAAAAAAATTACATGTCGAGATCAGTGAAAACAGTCGCCGTGAATTCCTCCGAAACGCCGGCCGGCTTGGCCTCGGACTAGGAATTGGTGGTGGTTTGCTGGCTACTCCCATGGCAGCTTCTGCCCTCACAGGTGAGGATGGTGCACATCAGTTCAAAGAAATTGAAAGAAATAAAGCTTTGCTAACTGGTAAGGCTAACCGCTTTACGATCCTGCACACAGCAGATATCCATGCACAATTATTGGTGCATGATGAATTCTTTATTGAGAATGGTAAAGTGGTATATAAAAAAAGGGGCGGGATGGCCACCCTTAAAACCATGATCCGGCAATTGAAAAATGAAAACCCCGCCAGCACATTGGTGATTGATGGGGGTGATTGTTTCCAGGGTAGTGGTGTGGCTGCACTGACAGAAGGAAAAGCCATCGTGCCGTTGATGAATAATGTCGGCTATGATATTATGTTGCCTGGTAACTGGGAAGTAGTCTATGGTAAGGAAATGATGATGAAGGATATGTTCGCTTATGATGGTGTGAAAATTTGCGCGAACATGTTTCATAATACCAATGATGAGTTCAATGGGGATCTGATTTTCCCACCTTATTTCGTCAAACATATCGGTGACTTGAAAATAGGATTCATAGGTTATAATGACCCCCTGACTCCAAAGCGGCAATCACCTGCATATAGTGATGGCATCACATTTACACCACCTGAAAAAAATGTAGCTAAATACATCAAACTCCTGAAGAATTACGAGCAATGTGATATGGTCTTTTTGCTCACTCATATGGGACTTGCACAGCAAATCGGCTTATCAAATTTGGCGCAGATAAAGGGAGCGGATTATATTCTGGGTGCCGATACACACGAACGTGTGCGGGAGCCAATTCAGGGCCTGCATGCGAAAGTAACAGAGCCGGGTGCTTTCGGTTCCTTCCTGGCAAAACTGGATATTGTAATTGAAAACGGCGTCATCAAAGACCAGGTCTATCAATTGCTGGATGTGGATCCCGAAAAATATCCGGAGGATCCTGAAATGAAACAATTGATTGATGAAGCCCGGGAACCGTATAAAAAAACATTACACCGGGTGATTGGTAAAACAAAAACACCCCTGGTACGCTACTATGTGATTGAAACGCCGATGGATAACTTCATCACGGATGCCATCATGTGGAAATTCAAACCGGATATCGCGCTGAGCAATGGATTTCGTTTTTGTCCGCCCTTGGTACCAGACCCCAAAACAGGCCTTGCTGATATTACCATGGACTATCTCTGGAATATGTTACCGGTGGATAGCGAGGCTAAAAAAGGGTTTGTCACCGGCGAGCAACTCTGGAACTGGATGGAAAAAGAGCTGCAGAACGCTTTTGCAAAAGATCCGGCCAAACGTTTTGGCGGTTGGGTAGTGCGGTTCCAGGGCATGCAGGTCAATTTCACGATTAATAAAGACATGGGCCAACGCGTCAACTGGATCAAAGTGGGAGGCAAACCGCTGGATCGAAACAAGTCCTACAGTTTTGTTGCCTGTGAACGTGAAGGTGATCCGGATACCACTATTTGTCGGGTGGAAGGGGTGAAGGAGCCTAAACGTTTGGGAGCCACGCTTCATAGTGTAATCCAGGAATACCTGGCTGCCAATTCACCAATAGCACCAAAACTGGAGGGAAGGTGTACCGCAACTGATGCGCCGAATTCCCTCCTTACCCAGTTAATGGGATTTGGTTATGAATTCCGCTAAAACTGGATGAGCGGAGGGACCGGATCAGAATAGCATTGTAGCTTCATATACATGGAGCAGCATCGCAAATCACTGGTATTTTATTTAGTCTTCCTGGCTATTGCAGCCGCAGGAATTGTATATGGTGGTCAGTTAATTGACGACTATCCAAGCCTGCGCTTATGGCCCTGGTCGAATATCGCATTGTTGTTAATCGGAGTTCCATTTGTTTTTCTGCAAAAGCCAGTTGGACTCCCGGCTGTTTGGGATGATCAAATTCCGGTAACAAAAAGAATAGTACAGCCAGTGCTCATTGGTTTGTTATTTGGCCTGGCGGATTGGTTGTTGATAGAATTTGTCCTTCGCCAGGAGCCGCATAATGGCCTGCCTCCTTATACCCAACCCTTTCCTTATTCAGTATTCTTGTACAGTTCCGGTGCCTTCGAAATTGAAGTATTTTATCGCCTGGTTCCGGTTACTATAGTTTTATTGCTCTTCACCAAAATCCGGGAAGGTCGATACTGGTTGCACGCATTCTGGACCATTGCGATTCTTAGTTCCCTTCGCGAACCTATTGAGCAATTGCCAGGCGGACCAACCTGGTTTATTGTTTACGCAGTTGTATCTGGCTTCGCGATGAATTTCCTGCAGGTCTGGTATTACCGCAAAGCAGGATTCAGCGCCTCGCTTTTTCTACGCCTCGGACACTACCTGATTTGGCATATCTTCAATGGGTGGCTGATTGAAAATGGATGGCTTTCCTAATATTGAATTATGGCATGATGCGTTATCTTCTGTTCCAACTTTTTCTGCTGGTTTCGGCAGCCTCTTTTGCCCAATCCAAACCCTTTGTATTAGGAGTTATTGAGGAAATGAATTCCAAAGAATTGGGTGAAAAGAGAGTCCTGAATATTTATCTGCCCGAAGGTTATAAGCAAAACGATACCACCCACTACCCGGTTATCTACCTGCTGGATGGAGCTGCAGATGAGGATTTTATCCATATATCCGGACTTGTACAATTCAATAGTTTCGAATGGGTGAACCGGGTTCCAAAATCGATAGTGGTGGGTATCGCAACAGTTGACAGAAGAAGGGATTACACACAACCAAGCAAGGCGCCCGAAGAACAAAAAGCATTTCCTGCCAGTGGAGGTTCTGCAAAATTCATAGCTTTTATTGAAAAGGAATTGCAACCCTTTATTCAAAAAAAATTCAGAACCACTTCTTCTAAAACTATCATAGGGCAGTCATTGGGTGGCTTGCTGGCGACTGAAATCCTGCTTACCAAACCATCCTTGTTTACTAAATACATTATAGTGAGCCCGAGTTTATGGTGGGATAATGCCTCCTTGCTTCAAGGGAAAGTTACTAACTGGTCGGTCAATGACTCTCTTCGTGTATACATTGCTGTTGGAAAGGAAGGACTCACGCCGGGTGCTAATCCAAGAGTTATGGAAGTTGATGCCAATCTATTGTTTGAAAAAGTAAAAGCACTTTCACCGCGCATCCAATGTTATTTTGATTACCTGCCGGATGAAAATCATGCAACTATTTTGCACCAGGCCGTGAACAATGCATTCATCCGGTTGAACTAATCAGGCAGCTTCTTTTTTAGTGCCCAAGGTGAGCATGACAATGGTAATCAACACAAACAAAGTGCCCAGCCAGTCCATGCCCCCAAAGGGAACCTTCAGCCATAGTACCGCAACAGCCGCAGCCGCCAGTGGCTCAACACAACAAAGCAGGCTGGCAGTTGGAGCCCCTATTATTATTACTGAACGCAGGAAAATATAAAAAGCAATTACACTTCCGAAAAGAATGATGTATCCAAATGCCAGCCAGGTGCCTGCATCCCACACACCCTGAACCTGCCAGGGTTTGGTGAAAATTGAAAAGATGATTCCGCCTATAAACATACCCCATCCCGTAACAGTGGCAGCAGAATATTTTCGTAGTAGCTGAATCGGCTGGATAGTGTAAAAAGCAAGTGTAAAAGCAGATAAAATTCCCCAGAAAAGAGCTGCTTCGGTGATCACCATTTTATCCATGCTTCCATGGGTAACCAGCAGAAAAGTGCCTCCAAGTGCCAGAAGCAGTGAAGCGTATTCCATCAGCACCGGCCAACGCCTGTATTTGATTGCATAAAATGCTACCACAAAGAGAGGACCAATATATTGCAGTACGGTGGCAGTTGCGGCATTCGACAAATGAATGCTGTAGAAATAGGTATACTGTACCGCTACCATTCCCAAAATACTGAAGAGCAGCAAAGACAAGGCATCCATCGGATGCTTCCAGATCCGGAAAGCATCACTGTCTTTTCGGGTAATGGCAAACACAACCAGGATACTACCGGCCAGCAATAACCGCCAGCTTACGAGCCAGCCTGGTTCTATAGCTTTCTGCTCAAATAAATACTGTGCACAGGTTCCGGAAAGGCCCCAGAAAATGGCAGCAAACAGTGCCATTACGATTCCTGATGCTTTGCTGGGTGAGCTCATGTTGCTGCAAGTTCTTGCATGATGGATGCAGTAATCTCATAGGACTTCAACCGGTCTTCCAGGTGGAACGCATTGGTAGTAATCATCAGTTCATTCACCTTTGTCAGTTCCAGGAATGCTTTGATCTGTTGTTTCACGGTTGCACGGGATCCAATAATACTGTATTTCAAAAAAGACTGCAAAGCAGGATGTTCCCGCAATGCTGCCAGCTCACTGGTCATTTCTCCCGGTGGTTGAAGGTAGTCCATTTGTCCGGTCATAACACCAAGAATCATACGCAGATAAGAAGTCGATAATCTTTCTGCTTCTTCATCTGTTTCTGCAGCAATTACATTTATACAGGCGATTGCATAAGGTTCTTTTAAATCCGCACCTGGTTGAAACCGCTGGTGATAAATCTGAAGCGCCTCCAGCAAATGTGTGCTGGCAAAATGACTGGCAAATGCATAGGGTAATCCTTTCTCTGCCGCCAGGTAAGCACTATCGGTACTGGATCCCAAAATATACATCGGAACCTGAACTCCTTCTGCCACAGCAGCTCTCACTTTAGCACCTGCATTCGCCGGAGAAAAATACTGTTTGATCTGGCTGATCTCCTGCGGAAACTGGAAAACCGATTGCATCCGGTCGGGTCGGATCGCCTGTGCTGTTAGCTGATCTGTACCAGGCGCCCTGCCCAGCCCCATATCTATACGATTGGGATAGAGCTGCCCCAGGGTGCCAAACTGCTCCGCCACCAGGAGGGGTGAATGGTTCGGTAACATAATCCCCCCGGAGCCCACCCGAATGGTTTTGGTGCCTCCTGCAATATGTCCGATTAATACCACAGTCGCCGAACTGGCAACACTAATCATATTATGATGTTCTGCAAGCCAGAATCGGGTATAACCCCATTTTTCTGCCTGCTGTGCCAACGTCAGACTATTTTGAAATGCATCAGCAGGGGTGGAGCCTTCCGCCACCACCGCTAATTCCAATATGGAGTAAGGAATAGCTTTCATGACGCGCAAAGATACAACTCTGCTATTGCGTAAATGTGACCAACTGCAACAACCTTGCAATCATATATTTCTTAAATCAATACTGAAGTTGAAATTTTGAAATATGAATGAATGGTTGCCTTTTTACCTGCCGGTTTTTATACTGGCCTATCTGTTGATCAGCTTTGTAGTACCAAGTGTTAGGGTGTACAGGCAAACAGGCATTAACCCGGTCACTTTTGGAAAATCAGATTCTGCTCATGATTATATTGGAGCAATTATGAAAATCATCACCGGCTTATTAGTGCTGGTGGTTATATTGTATGCCTTTCTTCCTGCCTGGTATGATTGGCTGGTTCCAATCCCCTATCTTGAAAGGGATGAAATTAAGTGGACCGGATTAATCATCGCGCATCTGGCATTGATCTGGATTGTAATCGCGCAGCAACAAATGAAGAATTCCTGGCGCATTGGCATTGATGAAGAGAATTCAACCGGCCTGGTTACAAGTGGTTTATTCGCTTACTCGCGCAACCCCATTTTTCTGGGTATGCTCTTCAGTGTTTTTGGTTTATTCCTGGTACTGCCAAACCTGATCACTTTTTTTGTAGCGGTATCTAGTTATATCGTTATTCAGATTCAGATACGATTGGAGGAAGAATTTCTTGGTCGTCAGCATGGGGAAGCCTATACGCAGTATAAAGAGCGGGTGAGGCGTTTGATTTGAATTTTATACCAAAAAATAAATAGAATATCCCCCTTCAGTCAACTCATTGGCCGAAAACGACTGCTGCATCAATTCGATTTTATCAAACAATTCACCTACTCCTAAACTAGACCAAATAATAAATGCGCCTAATAAAACCTTGCTCCAGATCGGAATGCGAAATCCTGTTATACCCTGTATAAAATGTGTTACCGGCGGAAAATAAATCAGCGCCAGCAGTACCACAAATACACCATAAAGCGGGTCGTTTCCCCAGAACAGGTTGATCAGCCCAATCGCTGTAAATACCAGGCCGAAAAACCAGCCTACGAGTTGTTGAATAGAAATTCTTGCTTCCATATCGATTGTTTAAAAAGCACTTTGAAATACAAAGTTATTAGACTGGAGGACATACGCAAGCTTTTCATCGAGATTTTGATAAAAAATTCCCAGGCCTTTGGTAAGCTGCTGATAATCAGAAAGGCCGGCACATCAGCCTCAGGGCTTTTTAAATGGCAACTCCTTTTCTGCCCGCTTCCAGAGCAATTGGGCATATTCCTTACTGAAATTTTCAATGCTCGTTGGATTATACGCTTCTGTTTGCACCGACCAGAGCTGCTCCTCGGTTTTCACGTCGAAGAGATTGCCTTCGAGGAAATAGGTCTTATCTGTAGTATAATAGCCGGGATCATACCCAAACGGATACCAGTAATTATAATACCCCCAAAAACCCCTTCCATAATATCCCATATAAGGGCGATAGGGCATGGTGCCTGGAACATACCTGCTCTCACTCTCCTTATCTACAAGGGCCACTGTGAAAATGACATCGCTGTTCAGTTCGCGAATCTTTCCCAGCATTTCTTCACGCGCAGGCATTTTTTCATCTGTAAAACCCGGACGAAAAACATCCGAACTTTTGATGGCTGTAAAACCTTTTTGCTGGATAAAACTTGCCAGTTCATTTTCAATTTTCGTCTTGACTGTTTGCCGATTACTTAACACAGCAATAAAAACCGTTTTGTAATTGGGGTTCGCTGGCCAGTCGGGATTTACCCAGGAACTGGTTATTTTTTGAGAGGAACCGCAACTAAGAAGAACTGCCGTTACGATAGCAGCTAACAATACTGGAGGGCGCATCTGAATGTGTTTTAGATGGAACTAATAAGGGTAGGATTAGTTGCTACCAAAACAAGTCGCGCAATTTGAGTTATCTGTACTAAATGTAATTAAATTTCCAACCCTATTTTTCTTTCACCCCGAAAATAAATTCCGGACGTATGTTGAGCATCAGATACAACCAATTATTATGCCGTTGCGCACCCGGAATATTTTTTACACCTTCCGAAGTCAACGATTTTCCCGCCAGAAAATGACTGTACCCCAGCTCCATGCCAATCATCCTGGTGAGACTGTACTTCCCAACCAAATCCAACTCTGTTCCAAAATTTCGGGATAAGCCTCTTCCATTAACATCCATCACGCTGCTCGCACTGCTGAACTGATGCAGGTCAAGCAGGAGTTCACCTTTCTCCCCAACTTTATGCCTTGATCGAATAGAATAATCAATCAGCCCCTTTTCACCAAATCCGGATCCCGCATAGAAATAATCCATCAGTCCCCAGAACTTATGTGGTGTTCCATACAAAGGATCAAAGGCATTGGACCTTCCTTCAGACGAACCGCCTGTTGTATAATCCAATCTCAATCCCAACTTCCATTGGTTTCTAACCTGCTGAAAATACTCCATACTCAATAACCAGGCTGATAGGTCCTGTCCTTTCGCATTTTTCCCAAACTGAAAATATCCCGCAGCAGTCAAATTCGCGTTGCCAGCTTTTTTCTCTGCATAGAACCCCGTTGTCATCCGGGTCCAGACTCCCTTTTCCCAAACTTTCAAACTACTACCATTGTTGATTTCTGTCCGGTATTTAGAAAACTGATCGCTGAAAAACAAAACCGAAAGCCTTCCTCCCGCATAGACTTTATTCGCATGCATATACTGAAAACTATTATACATGCTGCCTCCATTGGTATTTCCCGGATACCCACCAGCTGGTGTAAGGATATATCCTGTTCCATTTGATGTTTCCTTATTTTGATTATACGCAAATCCCGTATGTATCCACCAGTTTCCATGGTGATATTTTAACAACAGCGCATCATGTCGCCGGGCCTGCTGCAGCCAGTCCAGGTTGCCAATCAATCGCTGGTCATCATAAAGCAATTCCTGTCTTCCGATCTTTAATGCCAGCTCTCCTTTTCGACTATTCGTATCCGTTAATAAAACTTCCGCCCAGGCTTCATGAACCATGAATCCATTGTTGTCCTGTGTAGTAGTTCTGTTGATCGTACTTACATCCTGTCCCCAAACGCGTACATCCTGCACCGTTAGTCCCATTTTTAACCGGTAGGCCTGGAACCCCAATCCCAGTCGCGTTCGCTGGGAAGTAAAAAATGCCGGATTCACACCTTCCTGCAAGGGTGCTCCCTGTCCATCCCGAAATTCTGTACGGGTTCTCAATTGTGCTGTTACTGTCAATTGAGCCTGCGTTTGTGCAATAGAAAGCACCAGAATAAGCAGGAAGCTTATTCGCCCTATACTGTTTTTCATTTCCGTATGTATTAAGTAACTAAGCGGCTTTTTGAATTGGGTTGATGTCGGATTTTTGTTGCCGCCCGTACGTGTAGTAAATGGCCATCCCGGTGAACAGCAATCCACCTATGATGTTTCCAATGGTTACGATCAGTTGATTATAGATCCACCAGTCGGTCAGTGAGACCTTAGCACCAAACAATATGCCGGCAGGTATCACAAACATATTCACCACCGCATGTTCATAGCCTAGTGCAAAAAAGATAAAGATGGGAATACCGGCTGCCAGAATTTTTCCTAAGGTTGATTTGGAGGTCATAGCCATCACCACTCCCATGCATACCATCCAATTGCAGAGTATGCCTTTTACAAAGGCAGCTAAAAATCCGGGTATCCCGTGTTGCGCGTACCCGATGGTTTTTTTCTCAGCAGCAGTCACCAGCAACTGTTCAATAGCACCCAAACTTGTAACTGTTCCCATCTCCGAGGATGCAGCCCAGTACAGCAACGCATACAGTAAACTACCGGCCAGGTTCCCCAGGAAAACCCAGCTCAAATTTTTCAGCATGGTGGCACCACTGATCTTTTTTTCAAAATAGGCGAGGGGTATCAGGGCAAAACTTCCCGTTACAAGCTCTAATCCCAATATAGCGATGATCACAAATCCAACCGGAAATACAATAGCTCCGCTTAAGGGAATCCTGGTTTGTGATGTGGCAGCCAATGCCAGGGTTACTGAGATCGCGAGCAATGCCCCGGATAACATGCCTCGTATCAATAAATCTTTGGTGCTTAATGCAGCTTTGTTTACTGCGGCCTGTAACATGGTTTCAGCTACTTCCTTTGGTTGTACGTAATCCATAATCAGTTGTTTTTAGTGATGATTAGTGTATATCTACTTTTATGTAGACCAGTCCGTCTTCTACTTTCACCGGGTAGGTTTTAATGCTGCAGCTGTCTCCTGTCAGACATTCGCCTGTACGAAGCGAAAAGGTTTTCTTATGAAAGGGACAAGCAACTTTGGGCTCTTCCCCCTTGGTGCCGATCATACCCCTGCTTAATGCCATCTGTTTTTTATGCGGACATTCATTCTGTGTCGCATACCATTCATTTCGGCGCGTGAAGTAAAACAAGGCAATCTGTTCATCGCCATACTTAATGCATACGCCGCCATTTTCTACAACATCTTCTACCCGGCAGGCAGCAAACCAGGTCTTGTCCTGTGTCAGGATTGCTTTTTCTGTAGTCATATTCAATAATTAAGAAGGATTACCAATTCGCAGCTTTCTTCTGTTCCCTGAGCGAATCAAATTGAACAGTAGGATCTTTTTCGCCTGGTGCATTGACGAAATGATTGAATCGTTTTCGAATTTCAGGCGTTTCAATAGCCACCTTCCATTCACACTGATATGCATTCACCAGGGCCTGCATCTCAGCTTCCCATTGCGCACCCATTCCCAAACTGTCATTTACTACCACATTTCTGAGATAGTTGATGCCGCCTTCCATTTTATTCAGCCAGGTGGCTGTGCGGGTTAATGGATCAGCCGTTTTAATGTAAAACATCAGGAAGCGATCGATATACCGAATACAGGTTGCGCTGTCAAGATCTGTTGCAAGTAATAATGCATGCTGTGGCTTGCTTCCCCCATTTCCGCATACATATAAATTCCATCCCTGTTCGGTGGCGATGATGCCAAAATCCTTACTCTGTGCCTCCGCACATTCCCGTATACATCCTGATACAGCTGATTTGATTTTATGGGGTGCCCGCAATCCACGATAACGCTCCTCCACCTCAATGGCAAAACTTACACTGTCCTGCAAACCAAACCGGCACCAGGTACTGCCTACACAACTTTTCACTGTGCGCAACGCTTTTCCATATGCATGGCCACTTTCAAATCCCGCTGTAATCAATGCCGACCAGATAGCCGGCAGGTCACTCACATGGGCCCCGAATAAATCGATCCGCTGGCCCCCTGTGATCTTGGTATACAAACCATATTGCTGCGCAACCTGCCCAATTACAATCAGTTTCTCCGGCGTGATTTCTCCTCCCGGAATTCTAGGCACTACTGAATAAGTTCCACCCCGTTGAATATTGGCCAGGAAACGATCATTGCTGTCCTGCGATGTGTCATTGCCTTTTGTCAACACCATTTCATTCCATAAACTGGCCAGCAGAGAGGACACAGCCGGTTTGCATACTTCACATCCATCGCCCTTACCCAACTGATCCAGCACCTCATTATAGGTTTTGAGTTCATGGAGTTTGATCAAGTCGAAGAGCTCCTGGCGACTGTAATTAAAATGTTCGCAAAGCACATTCCGCACATATTTGCCCTGTTGTTTCAGGGTATATACCATTAGGTCCTTGACCATGGGTATACAGCCACTGCAGCCGGTTCCGGCCTTCGTGCATTTTTTTATTTCGTCCACTGTTTCACATCCCTGGTCAGATACTGCCTGGCAGATGGCTCCTTTTGTTACTCCTTCGCAACTGCAGATCAATGCTTCATCGGGAAGTGCTGTTATTCCGGTACCTTCTTCTTTTTTTCCTTCGCGTACAGGCAGGATCAGGTCTTCCGGGTGCTGTGGCAGCAGTATCTTATTCTTACAGGTTTGTAATAACAGGTTGTATTGTTTGGCATCACCCACCAGGATACCACCCAGCAGGTACTTGCCATCTGCTGTTACATTGAGTCGTTTATAAATGCCTTTGGCAGAATCTTTCAGGATGATATTCCGCACCTCCGGCCCGTTTGCAAAGGGCTCCCCAAAACTTGCTACATCCGTACCTACGAGTTTGAGTTTGGTGCTCATATCATAGCCTGTGAATTCGCGGGTGCGTTGAGTTGAATTTGCGCTTAGTCGGCAAATTTCTTGTACGGCCACTTCCGCCATCTCATATCCCGGCGCAATCAGCCCATAAATCATTTCATTATACAGGGCACATTCACCAATTGCATAAATAGAAGGATCGCTGGTTTGCATGAAATTGTTTACCACAATCCCGCCATTCATCCCTGTTTCCAGGCCTGCTTCCACTGCCAGCTCTCCCCGCGGCCGGATGCCTGCCGATACCACCAGCAGATCAGTCTCCAGGCTTGTTCCATCTGTAAATTCCAATCCGGTGATGCTTTCTTTGCCACAGATGCGGACCGTGTTCTTGCCCGTATGTATGGATAATCCAAGACTCGTTAAGGTGTTGGTTAAAATCTCTGCGCCACTTTCATCCAGTTGCCTGGGCATCAAACGGTCTGCATACTCAATCACATGACTGTCCTGAATTCCCAGGTCCAGCAGGGCTTTGGCAGCTTCCAGCCCCAGTAGCCCGCCTCCAATTACTACCCCCTTGCGGGCTTTTTTGGCATAGGCAGCTATAAGGTGGAGGTCTTCAATCGTTCGATAGAGGAAAACACCCTGTTTTTCAATGCCTTCAATACGCGGCACGAAAGCTGAAGAACCGGTAGCCAATACTAGAATATCATAATTCCGGATATGGCCTTTGTGGGTCTGTAATAATTTGATAGCCGGACGAATATACTGAACCGGATCCCCCAGGTGCAGGTCGATCCCATTGTCTGCGTACCAGCTGGCAGGCGCCAGACTTAGGTCTTCCGGCTTTTTGCCGGCAAAAAAATCACTGAGGTGAACCCGGTCATAAGCAGGATATTGTTCCTCTCCAAATACCGTGATTTCTGTATTGGGCAGTTTTTTCGCGATCAGTTTCTCGCAGAATTTATAACCTACCATGCCATTTCCGACAACTATTATTTTCATAAACAGCTTGTTTTAGTGTCTGAAGGAAAGGGCAAGCAATCGTATGTGAAAAAAAACTATATCACATATGTAAGCAATAGTTGAAGAAAAATGATCGTTTTGGCAAGAATTATATTGTGAATATAACAAATACAATTAAAAAATCAAATAAATTGTATGAAATTTATTACATAATAAAATATCATATATAGATATGTCAACATTATTTCTGGTAGGTGCCGGCCCTGGCGATCCGGAACTGATTACCCTGAAAGCCATCCGTGTATTAGCGGAAGCGGATGTTATTTTATATGATGCCCTGGCAAATACAGCCTTGCTGGACTATGCCGGTAAAGCTGTTGTCAAGCAATTTGTAGGGAAGCGGTTTGGCTGTCATTCCCTGAGCCAGGAGGAAATCAATCTCCTGATCCTCGACTACGGTAGGCAGTACCAGCGTGTGGTGCGGCTAAAGGGAGGTGATCCCTTTGTTTTCGGTAGGGCCTGCGAGGAAATCCTGGCAGCCAGAGCAGGAGGTATGGAGGTGGAGATGATTCCTGGTTTAACCAGCGCCATCACAGTGCCTGCCCTGGCTGGTATACCCGTTACCTGCAGAGGTGTCAATGAAAGTTTCTGGGTGCTGACCGGTACTACCAAAACCAATGAATTATCGCGCGATATCTACCTGGCAGCCCAATCCACGGCAACAGTAATCATCCTGATGGCGATGAGCAAACTGGAAACCATCACTGATATCTTCCGGCAACAGGGTAAATCAGAAACACCCGCCGCGATTATTCAGAATGGTACCCTGCCCAATGAAAAAATCATCACTGGAAAAGTGAAGGATATCTGTTTCCGGGCACAGCATGCTGAACTCACCAACCCGGCGATCATTATTATTGGAGAAGTGGTCGACTGGCAGGCAGGTGCTTTCCGCAAGGAATTGGGACGGGTAGTAAATACGACAGTATAGAAGTTAATCCATCAGCCGGGATTATCTTTAAGGATATGAAACTGCAGAAAGGTCCCTACGACGCGAGCTCCTGTTTTATTTATCAGAAATGTATAAAAGAATGGTGGCCGGCACTGGATACCAACCGGCGTATTCAGCACTACAAAAAAGGAGAACTCCTCTTTAAAGAAGGTGATCCGGTGGAAGGTGTTTATTTCATGGTAAAAGGTGTGGTGAAAGTGCACAAACACTGGACCGAAGACAAAGAGTTGATTATCCGGTTTGCGCGGGAACAGGATATCCTGGGACATCGCGGACTCTCCAGTTTAAACGAACCCTATCCCATAACAGCTACAGCCTTATCAGAGGCAACCGTCTGTTTTATTCCGATGGATTTTTTTCGGGTAAGCCTGACTGTTAATACCGGCTTCTTGTATGAATTCATGATGTTCTTGGCAGATGAATTACGCCTCTCGGAACAACGCATGCGCGATCTGGCCCACATGCAGGTGAAAGGCCGAACAGCACGTGCCTTATTGATGCTGGAAAAAAAATTCGGAACCGACAAGGATGGCTTTATCGGTTTCACTATTTCGCGTCAGGATTTGGCCGCTTATGTGGGTACTGCTTACGAAACCGTGTATCGCTTATTACTCGAATTCTCAGAAGAAGGATTGATAAAAACAGATGGTAAAAATATTGGCTTGTTGAACCTGGAAAGTTTACATCAATTAACAGAACAGTCATAAAAATCGGCCCCCGGAATGGCAGGCCGATTTCCGTCAGGCAACAATTGCTTATTGAACCTGGATATTTTTTGTGATGCGCTGCACACCTTCTTTTTTTGGCAGCGAGATGCAAAGGATACCGTCTCTGTATTGGGCGGCAATCTTGCCCGCGTCTACGGTATCATCCAGGTTAAAATTCCTGGTGAAGGATTGCATGCGGTACTCCTGACGCAGCAGGCTCTCAGTTTTTTCCTGCTTCTCTTCCTTGTGTTCAAAGGAGACCGTAAGCATATCGTTGCTGACATGCACGTTGAAGTTTTCTTTTTTCAATCCGGGCGCTACCAATTCCAGTTCATAACTGGTATCTGTTTCCCGGATATTGACAGGCACTTGTTGATTGGTTGTTAAACCACTGAAGCCCCATTGGCGGTCATCAAAAAAGCGGTTCAAGGCATTATAAAAGACGCCATCAACCAGACCACCTGTGTTTTCTTTTTTTCTTGTGATCATGTTTGTCATATTGACCTCCTTTTTTTACCTGTATTTTCTATAACAAATTCCGTGCAAGCAGGATTCCTACTTGAAAAATTGTCAGAAAAAGTGAAAAAACTTCGGTTGAGATGAAAAAATTTCACCTGCTTACCATTCTGACTCATCTATCTACTCAAAGGAGCGATAGAAAACTTATTTTAGAGCGATTAGAAAATCATACACATGAATACAAACCTGATCCTGCTCGTTTCCCTGGGTGTGAACCTCATCGTTTTGCTCATTCTCTTATTCCGAAAGAGGACAATAACCCCTTCCCCGGAACTGCAGCAGCTATTATTTAAAATGGAAGCTGCTCTTACCAGAATGGAAGCTGCTGTCAAAGAAGAATTCCGGAACAACCGGACAGAAAATGCAACGCTATCAAAGGAGAATAGAATGGAGCTTAATAACACCCTTGTCGAAATGAACAAAGCTGGTAGGGAATCATTGGCGGCCGGTTTAAAGGATTTCACCTTTGAACAACGCAACAAATTAGAGGACCTTAAACTTGAACAAAAAGAATTCAGAAACAGAACGATTGAACAACTCGAGAAGATCAATGAAAAGCTAGCCCTTTCCATCAGGGAATTTCAGGAATCATTTGATAAGAACATGGTGAACATGAACAACCTGCAGCGGGAAAAATTCCAGCAATTGGAAACAAGGCAGGAAAAACTGATTGAAAGCACGGAAAAAAAATTAGAAGAGATGCGGGCTACTGTAGATGAAAAACTACAGAAAACACTCAGTGAGCGAATCGGGCAATCCTTTGAGATCGTGGGTAAACAATTGGAGAGTGTGCAAAAGGGACTAGGAGAAATGCAGACCATTGCGCAGGATGTAGGCGGACTGAAAAAAGTCCTGAGCAATGTTAAACTTCGGGGTGGAGTAGGAGAAGTGCAACTCGCGATGTTGTTGGAACAAATCCTGGCGCCAGGTCAATATGAAGCAAATGTAAAAACCAAAGCAGGGAGTTCTGAGCCTGTGGAGTTTGCTATCAAACTTCCGGGTCGAAGTGAAGAGGAAAACAGTTTTGTGTACCTGCCCATCGATGCCAAGTTCCCCAAAGATGTATATGAAACCCTGATTGCTGCCTATGAAAATGCGGTGCCGGAAGATATTGAGGGGGCTGCTAAGGCGATGGAAGCAACCATCCGCAGGATGGCAAGAGATATCCGCGACAAATACATCGACCCACCCAATACAACAGATTTCGCTATTCTTTTTCTGCCCTTTGAGGGCATTTATGCAGAAGTGATTCGCCGCACTGCCCTGGTGGATCAGTTAAGGGATGAGTTTAAAATAACTGTTGCTGGTCCTACCACACTGGTAGCCCTGCTGAATAGCTTGCAGATGGGTTTCCGTACGCTTGCCCTTCAGAAAAGAAGCAGCGAGGTCTGGAAAGTATTAGGGGCTGTTAAAACCGAGTTTGAAAAATTCGGTGGACTCCTGGAGAAGGCGCAGAAGAACCTGCATAGCGCCAGTGACACGGTAGATGAACTCCTGGGTAAGAGAAGCAGGGCTATTACCCGTCGGTTAAAAAATGTAGAAGCACTGCCGGCAGGAGAGGCACAGCAATTATTACCCGACATAAATAATGATGTGCTGGAGGAGGATGAGTAATTATGCGCTACCGTTTTTAAATCTTCTTTAAATTGAAGAATGAAAAAAAGCCGCAAGAAATTTTTGCAGCAATCCGCTGCAGGAGTATTGGGACTATTGGCTGCTCCCCAATTGTTTGCTGAATCTTCCGGAGATGCCCAGCCTGTGGTGTTGCATGCCGATGAAGGTGAAACCTATTGGATTGGCAGAAGAAATTCGCCGCTTACGATCAAAGTAGCAAAAGACCGGCAGGGCAATGAAACGATGTCCTTTTGCCGGGAATTAATTGCCCCGAAAGAGGGCATTCCGTTGCATAAACACCTCAATGAAGATGAATTGATTGTAATTCATCGGGGTGAAGGCTTGCTTGAGCTGGATGGAAAGCAAATTCCTGTTAAAGAAGGCTCGGTAGCTCTAGTTCCCAAAGGAGTTTGGCATGCAATGACTAATTCAGGTACAGAAACATTGATTATGCTGTTCAGTTATTCCCCAGCCGGCTTCGAAGGTTATTTCAGAGAATTTGGATCACCGGTTGGAACTCCCTGGAAACCTAAGTCCCAGGAAGAATACAACCGGCTGAATAAAAAATGGGGAATTGTGTATAAATGATAGGGGCTTACGCGTGGACACCCTCTCTGATCTCTTCCACCATCTTTTTGTTAAAGGCAGGCAGATCTTTTGGTGTTCTACTGGTAACCAGCCCATTATCTACTACCACTTCTTCATCCACCCAGCGGGCACCTGCATTTTTCAGATCCATTTTGATAGCCTCAACGGAAGTAAGCGTGCGACCATTTACCACTTCTGCATTGATTAATACCTGTGGTCCATGACAGATCGCTGCAACAGGCTTGTGCTCATCAAAGAAATGTTTCACAAAAGCGATGGCATCTCTGTTGGTTCTTAACTGATCCGGATTGATTACGCCACCCGGCAGTACCAGGGCATCATAATCGGATGGTTTGGTCTAGCTTAATACTTTATCCACCTTATAGGCTTGTCCCCAGTTGGTTTTTGCCCAGGCTTTGGTCTCTTCCATTTCCGGACTTACAATATGCACGGTCCAACCTTGTTGCTCGAGTGTTTCTTTTGGCGATTTTAATTCACTTTCTTCAAAACCATGTGTAGCGAGAATCGCAATTTTCTTGTCCATGAGAATAAGTTTTAAATGTGTACAATATCATGGAACACAAAAAAATCATGCCGGGGGTAAGGTCCATTTTTCCCCTAATCAGTACATTCTCATTTAATTCTTCAGTTTGTATTCAATCCGATAACATCCTTCCTTACTTCTTTTTTCCAACTATTTCCATATGTAGTATTTAAATGTTGGAAGATGGTTTCATTGTATTCCTGAAGGCATTCAATAGGTCCCGGAGCTACACACCCGAATATCTCATACCCGGTTTTATAGGTCTCACGGAATGTTTTGTCTGTTGGATAATACGCAGGTGCAATACCCCCTTGAACCAATAGCTTGGCTTTTCCTGCTTTAATATCATTCAGCGCCTGGCGTTTACTGTAAATCCCGTTGCAGACCGTGTCTTTAATTTGATTGGTTTGCGCTTGTATTTGCATACTTGGTTTACTTGCAAATACTACAATAATTGCTGGCAAAATCAAAATAAATACGAAGGTGATTTTTTTCATATAAGGATGGTTTATTTTTTTATTTCAGTAATTCGTTTCAATAGAAGTGTGTCACCAATTACTGCCATGATGTTGCTTATCGGGATTTTGGTATCTATTCAGGAATAGCTAACCGCTTAAGAAGATTATTGTCCTCTTCCAAAATCTTGCTTAATAATGCTATGGTGTCAAATGTCCTGGAATGACTATCGGAAATACTTTTTAAAAGAGATAATAAATCCTCGAGTGCTTTGTCTGGTAAAGTGTCCAGGATTTTATTTATCTCGGATTTAATCTCTTCTTTTGACATTGTAATAGCCGGTAATTATTCCTTTAATAAAGCCAGTATTTAAATTAAATTTCCATGAACAAGTTTTCTGGAATTTGAAATAGACAGTACAAAATAGGGATTCTTCAACGCTTTCTCTTCAATTAAGTCCACGGGTATTTTAAATAGATCCTCTAATGAAAATTTAAAATTGAAATAGTTATTCGTATAATTTATCAAGTCCATATTGTCGAAATAGACTAAAAAATCAATGTCGCTAGACTCATTAAAATCTTCTCTGAGGACTGAACCAAAAGCATATAACTTCTTCACCTTGTGAGTCGCGCAAAGTCGTTTAATAGAGTCTGAATGTAATCGGAAAATAACAATACAACGTTTTCGGTAAATAAGAATACACAGGTTAG